>Ga0137394_10000512_pt1 | contig 27137 bp, 24 predicted proteins | sample czobulk116metaG_FD_108278 | JGI IMG/M metagenome (GOLD analysis project Ga0137394, IMG submission 108278) | Vadose zone soil microbial communities from Angelo Coast Range Reserve, California, USA - czobulk1.16 metaG | ecosystem: Environmental > Terrestrial > Soil > Vadose zone | place: USA...
ATTGGTTGGCGATGCTGAACTCGACAGCGTTATGGCGGTTGAAGTTGCAGCTCACCCGGCCGCCAATCGGCGTACCGGTCTTTACGTCCAATCCGAATCCGTTGCTTTCATGGTTGACAGGAGGCGAAATGCCGGCAAAAAAGGCAATTTCCGTGCTGCCTGACCGCGTTCCTTCGGAGGACGCAGTTTGCGCCCGGAGAGCGTTTTCCAAGAAGCTTTCAATGAAAACGCTAAGTGCAAATAGCAGAAGAATTCGAGAGTTGTTTCTCATAGTCTGGCTTGTCCCCTCACGATTCCTTCTAAATTCGTTCCTCTGATCTGCCTTACGTATCCGAACAATAACTAAACCACTTATCTCTGGCGATTTTCGCCAGATGATCTCTTGCCTGATGTGCGTTTGAGTCTTACGGCCCGCAAACGCCAGAGACCCTGGCCGAGATGGACCTCAGAGTCAAGCCAGACCCCTGGAGTGTTAAGTGAGTTGGGCAACTCGCCCCAGCCAGGTTCGTGGAGTCCCGCGCCGAAATCATGAAGGTCTGCCGTCGCTTCCCATCCTTGCTTTTCACAGAAGCTTTGCCACTTCGGATTTCGAAATATCACTCGACCATCGACGGAGAAAACGGCCAGTCCCTCTTGCATCGCTTCCAGCAGGGTTTCATCAAACGCGTACAACGAACTCAGCTCGGATTGCAGTTGCTGGAGCAGACTTACCTTCCAGTGCAAGTCTCCGGCTGTGGGTCGAATCTCCGCACGCAAGGCAGCAGGTAAACTATCTTTCCTTACGGGTTCGGACGTTTTGAGGGCAATTTGGAGTTGCCGAAGTCCCTGAGTCAGGCCTCGATCCACGAGGACGAGGTTTTGCAACTGCGCGAGCGGAGCAGCCAATAGCGCCACGCACAAAAATGGTCCCAGTTCGACAAGGATATGCTTCCAGGCAAAAGCCAAGAAGCTCGCCGCTAGACCAACTGCAAGCAGTGCCGTGAGCCCGACCAAGCCCCTCCGAACCGGCAAACGCAGTACTAGCCAGGTCGCGCTGAGACTAAATGCGCACAAGACCAGCAGGTTTAGCCATCCAGTCAGCGAACTCAGGTTCCTTCCAGTAAGAATCGCATCGATAAGATTCGCATGGATTACGACGCCAGGCATCGGAAGCTTGTCGCTTACTGGTGTTGGCATGCGGTCGCCAATCTCCGTCGAACCGAATCCGATCAGCACCGTCTTCCCTTGCAGTTGGCCGCCCGCTTTCCCATCAAACAAATCCACGACGGAAAGTGCGAAAACGGGGGTGACGTCTCACCCGGAGCAAGCTGCCCGCGATAATCAATGGGCAGGAAGCGGAGCGATTCGGATTCGACCCCAGCCACTATTGTGTGAGAAGACGTGCCGACGGTGGCTATTTTCAGCTCCCCGATTCGCAAGTTGCGGCCGTCGTCTTCAAGGATAGTCCCACGAGCAACGCGCACAATTTCCAGCGCAAACGCCCAACGTGGCCCTTCGAGAGACAGTTCCCGCACGGGGACGCTCCGGCAGATACTGTCGGGCCCTAATGCAGCTTGAGCGTGTCCCACAGCGACAGCGCTCTGCGCGAAGAGCGGCAATGGTTCGACCCAAAGCCTTCCCTGCGGCGAATTGCTGATCTTCGACACGAGAACCGTATTGCCCGCGTCTTTCAGCGCTTTCGCCAATTCGCGATCGTTTGTTTCGTCTTCGGTTTCCGAGAGTAAGATGTCCAGGCCAAGCGCTTTGGGGTGTTCGGCCGTGGCGGCCCTCACCACCTTTGCCAGTAAGGAGCGTTTCCAAGGCCAACGCCCGTGCCGTTCCAGACTTGCGTCATCAATCAGGATCATCGCGACATGAGGCGAAGTACCCTGACTCCCGCGCAGACGAAAATACATGTCTCCGGTGCGGCGACTGAGCTCTTCCACTGGATAACTTAGGCTGAGCAAGCCCACCACTGCCAAAAGCAAGGCGTTCAAAAGCAGCCAACGCATTGTCTGGAGGTGCTTTTGATTCGAGCGGCCTATTGGTGATTCACTCATGTTTCCTTCGACTGCAAGTCGATCGCCAGACGACGAGCCTTTTCATATAACGTTTTGCGTTCGATCCCCAGTTTCCGTGCTGCAAGAGACTTGTTGCCGCCCGATTCCCGCAAAACACGCAGAATCTCCCGGCGCTCCATTTCCTGCAGCTTCCCCGTTAATGATGCTGTCGAATTTTCTGGTGCCGAGGTTGCCTCGCTTCGGCGTGCCCGCTCACGATCCACTTCCTCGGCGGAGATTTCGTCCGTGGCGGCGAAAATTGCTAACCGCTCGATCAGATTTTCGAGCTCACGTACATTGCCCGGCCAGCTCATGGAAGCAAGCAGTTTGACCGCCTGTTCGCTGATAGTTACATGGCGCTGGTTGCGCTGATTGAACCGCTCCAGAAAATGGTGCACGAGAGGCGGAATGTCTTCTGCTCGCTCTTCGAGCGAAGGGACCTGGATCGTTACCACGCTGAGACGATAATAGAGGTCTTCGCGAAACTGTCCTGCTCGGATCAGCGCACTCAAGTCTTTGTTTGTCGCTGCAACAATCCGTACATCGATCGGAATGAAAGTGTTCGAGCCCACGCGTCGAACCTTTTGTTCCTGCAAAACGCGAAGCAACTTCACCTGAAAGCTTAGGCTGGTCTCCGATATCTCGTCCAGGAAAATCGTGCCGTTATTGGTTGCCTCAAACAAGCCGCTGCGGCTGGTATCCGCGCCGGTGAACGCTCCCTTCTCATGTCCAAATAGCTCGCTTTCCAGAATGGTCTCGGGAAGGAAGCGCAGTTTATGGGCGTAAAAGGCCTTTCGGCACGAGTACTGTGCGCATGAATGGCGCGCGCTACAAGTTCCTTGCCCGACCCGCTGGCGCCGGTAATGAGCACGTTAGCCGCGGTGGGCGCGACCCGGCCAACTGCTCGATAAACTTCCAGCATCTTCGGACTTCTTCCGATAATCGCCGACTCAGGGGCAAAACTGTCCTTCGGCGCGTGGCTGCGTGTTTGCTGCGGCCCCGCCAACTTTTGCAACAACGCGAGCAACTCATCGATCAGAAGAGGTTTACTCAGGTATTCAAGTGCCCCGGCGGCTACTGAGCCTGCCACTGTCTCAACGCTGGCGTGTGCTGTCATCACCACACACTTGCATTTCGGCTGCAATTTTTTCAGTTTTTCGATGAATTCGAGACCGTTTGCTTGCCCAAGATAAATATCCAAAAGGGCCAGATCGACGCGGCCTTCGCGAAGGAGTGGTTCGGCTTCTTCTACACTTCGGGCTGCGAGGCATTCGTAGCCTTCCTCCGTCAAAACGGCATTCAGCCACCGGCAAATGGACTTGTCGTCATCGACGACGAGTATTTTCAACTGTTTCTCCATGTTTTTACCCGGCTTCCTGCCATCTCCATCTGAGCCAAGTCTCTCCATAATGGCCGACTAAAAGTGGTACCCGAGCCGGAAGCGAACTACCTGCGCCGGGAATGCTCCAGTGGTCTGCGCCAGGTGGAAGTAGGTATAATCGGCATCCAAGTCCCATCTCCCCAGTATAAGTCGATTCTTTGCTGTGGCCGCCCACGCAATCTGGTAGGGGGTATCCAGCACAGATTTAGCGCCATACTGCCCGACATATTCGCCGCGGTAGATTTTACCTACAACAAAACGGAACCCACCGAGTCCGACGTGGCTGTGATACTGGTTTGGATTGAAGTATCCGTGTGAAAAGGTCTGCGTGAATGAAGAATGGGTGTACTGGTATCCCAGCCCTACAGCGAAGCTCCAATCCAGCACAACACCGCAGCATCTTCTCTTTGGGTGCGATTTGAGTTGGAATAGTGCCGCTTGAAGAAATCGGCGCTGATCCGCCAGGAGCACGGCTGCCAATCGAGCCGGCTCCACCAACCCTCCGCCAACAAGTCGAACTGAGTTGACTGGAATGTCGGGGTTATAGGAATCCGGGAGAACCCCCCTTGCAGCCAAAGACTCTGGAAAAGATGAAGAATCAGCGTTCCGCGGTAGAGTGCCCGATTCGAATCGTCAGCGAAGCGAACGATCCCCGCGCCCCCTGCAACGAAGAGCCAGCGTGCCTCGGCCTTCATCATTAACGGTAAAGATGCCCTGGCTCACCCAAAGAGACTTTTCATCGAGGCGGAAACTGTTGGTGAGCTGGCGTCCGGTCCGAACCTCTAACCTCTGTCCAGCACTCAAGACACGATTTCCTGCGCTATCGCTGAAGTAGCTTGTCTCCGCCTGCACTCGGTTTGGCGCGCTTATTTCACGGGAGACCGGAAGCAGTAACTGATTTTTTTGCAAGTCATCCCGGTACTCCTGCAGGCTAATGCTGTTTGGATGGCGGGTCAGTGCTTGTTCCACCTCGCGGCGCGCCTGGTCTTTCTTTTTCTGAAGTAGAAGATTTCGCACCAGTCCGATAGCTGCCGCCTCGTCGCTGGGGTTTATTGCTAGCAGTTCACGGAAGAGCTGATTTACAGCCTCGTATTTCCCGTCGTAACTCAGCACGCGGGCCAGTTCGAGTTTTGCTTCACGGTATGATGGGTCATCTCGCAGAATGGCGCGGAATATCTCCATTGCCCGCGCGTCTTGGCGTCGATACACGTAAACCCTGCCTAGTTCAAGCCGCAGCTGGGCATTTCCCGGAAAGCGCTTGAGGGCGTCTTCCAGTGTTCGAGCAGCCTGCGAATAATGTCGATGGCGGAGAGCTACCTGCGCATCGGTGATGCTTTGCTGCACCGAAACCCCTTCCTGCGCGCGCGCCTCCGGGGCCTTTCCGATGAGAAGAATGAAAGCAAAGGCGAGACCGACGCGATAGATACAAATCCCTACCATGATTTTCTGTTTTAGCTGCCCTCCGACCTGTGCTCCAGTGGGCCTCTGCCGCCCGGTCAGAAGGCAGGCCAGGCTAGCAATGCGCTGGCGTCCTCCGATACGAGGCAAGGATGTATGGCGTTAAACCTATTGTAGTAAAGCGCGCGACGACGCTCGGCCTCACCTCTCCGCTCTCGTGCCTTACTACTTAGATCCGGCGTGAAGTTCACTCATTGCCTTCAAGAGCGGCCGAAAATCGTCGATTTGTCCCACAGTTTTTGCAGCAGTCGATCTATTGTCAGAGTTACTGCCTCAGTCCTCCAGCGGTTTAGCTTATGAAATCGGCGCAATATTTCTCTGTCTACCCTTGAGTGCTGAGTAAAGAAGCGACGCAATTGCAGCACTCGCAGAAATTCATGGAATAGATGGACTTCACCGAAGTGGGTCAACCCCCCATGATTACAGGCGATTTTCCCTCTGCAATCATCCAATGTCCGCTCATCGGGCCGGAAGAACCCTGACCAGCAGCAGAGACGATCCCACACGAAACGTAGACATATTTCCTAGCTCGGCGGTGTAGATCCGTTGATGGTCGACATATATGTTGTTCACAGAAGGCGCTACATAAAGCTGCACCCCGTCCTGACGCGCCGCTACGACGCAATGTACGTCGGATGCTTCCGGCTCATCAAACTCGAAATCCGCACCGCCGCCAACCCTTCCCATGGTGATACACAACTTGCTCAGTTGGTACGTCAAACCCTTCGAAGGACCCTCGATTACCGAGATTGTGATTGTTTTGTCGTCTTGCGAAAGGATCTCAGGGAACTCGTAAGCGCTTGGCGTTCGCGAACTCCTTGTGTCGTCAAAATCGGGCTGCCCGTGAGAACTGGTTGCTCGAGGCACTTCGGAGTCACGTGGAAACTCCTGATCTCCGCGAATGCGTGACATCAGAAAACTGTTCATCGATCTCTCCGCACACTGTGGGACGTTTACGCAGCACCGTTCTGGAGTTTCTCTGTTCTTAGATAGCATGGCGAAAGTACCTCAGGTCATATTGCCGACTAGCGACCAGCAATAATCGCGTGAAGTGATTTTCTCGCGCGCTTTCGGCTTCTTATTAAAGTTCTGGAACCAATAACGCATTTTCATCACCACTCACGGAGGGCAATAAGTGCTGTACTTTCAGCGCTTCCAATTTTTGTGGGTGTGTTGCATCAACTCACAGGTGTGTACAGGACCACCAGTTACCGAGTGAAGGCGATGGCCAACATTTTTCGTTACAGCGACTTACGTGAACAATTGTGTGGCTAAGAAATTCCCGTGAGCCATGCACCTACGGGCCAAGTCGCCCATAAAACCTCTCGCCGCCTCCGCGCGTCCGTAACCGATACAGTCCAGCCACTGGAGGAGTGTTAGTCTGTGCAGACGCGTGTCTCGAAGCGCCGGCTAGCGATTTTCCTTCCCCTCTTCGTGGTCCTCTTCATCCTGGTTCTGATTTCTGGGAAGTACTTGTGACTTTACGCCATGCGAAAGCCTGATCCGCGGCCGCCAACAGTCAACCTCCTTGAGGACCCGCAACCCTCGAAGAACTCCGAAATCCTCAAGCAAGTTGAGGGAGCTGTCCGGAGCAATGGGAGGCTTGCGGTTGTTTTTTTCTTGTCGCCAGTATGGCGTTTCTATTTTTAGCGGGTTCTCGGGCGCTGACAGCGTCTCCGGGTTCTCGCGCGAGGAGTTTCCATGCATGCCAGGGTCTCAGACCTCGCAGAGTCCTGTGGATGCTTGCCCATGGTTGCGGGGGTCAGATTTGAACTGACGACCTTCGGGTTATGAGCCTCTGGTTCGTTTCCTCGACAGACCGATTCGTTGGCGAGCTGACAATTATCTGCTCGAGTTGATCCACAGCCCAGTGCGTAGATAAGACACTACTCAGTTTTCAGAAGTCTCTGCAGCTTATCGCGGTCAAAACCCACCACAACCTGCCCGTCAATCACGGTGACTGCTGCAAAGTCCGGATTCAAAACGCCTCGCAAATTGCTCACGCAAGACCAACAGCTTCTGAAGGGCCTCGCCACGCTCCTCAGACATCAGAACGCCACCAGTCACAGATTTGCGGTCAGCCGCCCCAGGCTTAGGAACTTCAGTCAGTTCGTCGTTGCCGTCCACGTGCCGCACCATCTGGGAATTCGATTCGAATAACTAAAGATCGAGATGTGGATGAGCGGAAACCAAAAGGGCGCCAAGCTGCTGCTCAAGAACAAAGCTGGGGAAAACGGATACAGCCCTGCGTCGGTGCCACACAGGGGCTCTGAACCGTCCGCGCTGAAATTGCAGGAGTTATGCGCTCCATGCAACGGCCCTAGAGATGCCAGAGAGTGTGTATCGTTCAGGCGCGGTTCAGCAAGATGCGAAAGGGAGCGATTGCGTCGAGCCGCCGGTTGACAAGCAAAAGAAATGGCTTGAATTTGCGAAGGCTTCCGGGTCGTGGCCAGGCCATTTCTGGCCTGTCCTTTTTGTCTGTACCTTTTTTGGCCCAAAGGTCACTAGCTTCAGAGGCGGTACGCCTTTAACGTCATGGCCCAGAGCAGCAGACTCGACTTGAATATCCTGTTAAAGGGGGTTTTTCATGCGTGGAAGAAGGAATCTCAGCTGCCGCATCACCCATGCCCATGCTTTTAGTTCTGTTCTCCTGACCCTGTCCTTTGAGTCTGCCTTGGTGCACGTGTCCTCGTGGAGGCCATAGTGACGGACCGAGTTCTCTTCTATTGCCAGCACGTTCTCGGAATCGGGCACCTGGTGCGCAGCGCCGAGATCGTGAGAGAACTGTCCCGCGATTCTCAGATTCTCTTCATCTCCGGGGGAGAGAAACCGAACGGTTTTCGACTTCCAGAGAATAAAAATACTGAAATCCTGCAGCTTCCACCTCTGAAAACGGATCCCGATTTTTCAAATCTCCAGGTGTGTGATTCCTCACGAAGCATAGACGAAACCAAGACGCTTCGCCGCCTATTGTTGCTTCAAGCCTTTGCGGATTTCCAGCCGGATGTATTGGTGACAGAACTGTTCCCTTTCGGGCGCAAACAATTCCGTTTTGAGTTGCTCCCCCTGCTGGAGCACGTCCGGCAGCAGTCCCGCAGAACGATGGTGGTTTCAAGTGTCCGGGACATCCTAGTTACAAGGAAGAATCAGGAAGAGTACGAGCAGACAGTGTGTGATCTTGTGAATACCTTTTACGATTTGATTTTGGTCCATGGGGATGAAAGCTTTCAGAAGTTTGATGAGACCTTTTCGCGTGTGAACGATCTGCGCTGCCCGGTGGCCTACACCGGCTATGTTGTACAGCAGAAGGACCCCAACGCGACGGAAGCGTGCCGTTTACCGTTGACCGAACAGGGGCGGCCCGTGATCGTCGCAAGCAATGGCAGTGGGCAGTACCTAACGGGCCTAATGCTTTTGGAGACCGTTTTGCGCGCCGCGCAGCTTTTGCAGAGCCGGCTTCCTCATGAATTCCATGTTTTCGCCGGCCCCTTGATGCCGGAAGCGGCGTACAGCCGTTTGCAAACTTTAGCGCGCGAATCCAGGAACGTGCGGCTTTCTCGCTACACTCCCGATCTCGCCGCGGTGCTGAAGCGTGCCGAGGTATCGGTCAGCATGGCTGGCTACAACACTATGATGGACGTTTTGTCCAGTCGTGTACGCGCGTTGGTTTACCCGGTCACGTCGAACGGCGATCAAGAACAATGCGTGCGCGCGGAAAAGCTGGCTAGAGCGGGAGTCATCGACGTGATCAGGACCGAGGAGCTTACACCAGAAGAATTGGCTCGCAAGCTTGAGCGAGCTCTGAGCAAGACGCCAACGCCGCTCACTGTGAATCGCGATGGTGCCGTTAATAGCGTTCTTATATTGAAAAAATATCTCGCCGCACATCGGGAGCGCTCGTTCGACGCTCCTGAAACCTGGTTCTGGTCGCAAGAAGGGAGCGTCAGACAGCGGCAAGTTTCTAATTCAGGAAGAACGGGAAACTCCGAATAGGGAAGTCTCATGCGGCTAATGGTTTATTCACACGATACGTTCGGGCTCGGAAACATCCGGCGGATGCTAGCCATTTGCAAGCACATGCATGCGTCCATCCGGGATTTGTCCATCCTGATTTTAAGCGGATCGCCCATGCTGCAGAGTTTCCGTGTGGAGCCGGGAATCGATTACATCAAGTTGCCCTGCCTTAAGCGTACCGAATTGGGGGAACTTGGCGTCCGTTTCCTGGATTTGGATGTGACTGAAATCGTCCGCCTCCGGCGCGAGCTAATTCTCTCCACCGTCATGTGCTATCGCCCGGATGTTGTACTCGTGGACAAGAAGCCCGATGGTCTGGCCGGCGAGCTGGAGCCGAGCCTCCGGCACATCAAGTGCAGTCTGCCCCAAACACGAATCTACCTAGTGCTGCGTGACATTCTCGACTCTCCCAGAGTCACGGTGGACGCTTGGACGCGCCGCGGTTATTACAACATCCTGCGATGGTTCTACGACCGCGTACTCGTCCTTGGGGACCAAAGCATCTTCGACGTTTGCGAGGAATATCAATTTCCTCAGGGCTTGCGGGAAAAGGTCCATCACTGTGGTTACGTTCAGCGCCAGCTTCCTGGACGTTCGCGCTCCGAGATCCGCAAGGAGCTCGGCGTTGAGCAAGAGGAGAGCTTGGTCTTCGTAACGGCTGGTGGAGGTGAGGATGGCTACGAGCTGTTCTCCGCTTCACTGGCGGCCACTCGCAGCCTGGCCCAAAGGCTCCCGCTCAAAACTCTGCTGGTTACAGGTCCCGAACTCGGTACAGAACGGACCCAGGCCATCTGCAGGGCCGCGCAGTCCTGGGATGGTCTGCGGGTCATCGAGTTCACAGACGACTTAATGAGCTACATGAATGCAGCCGACATCGTCATTTCCATGGCTGGCTACAATACCATCTGCGAACTGCTCACCCTCGGGAAGAGATCCATCGTGGTTCCCCGCGTTAGGCCCGTCGAGGAACAGAGGATCCGCGCCGAGCGGCTGGCCGGCTTCCGAGCGTTTCGGACCATTCTTCCCGATGAACTTACGCCACGTATTCTGGAAAGCGCAATCGAGGAAGAGCTGCAACGAGCGCAGAGAACAGTCCCGGTGTCCACTGGCATTGATCTCGGTGCACTTCCGCGTATTACCTCGATACTGCAAAGGGAGGCATCGAATACCGTTTCCGATTTTGAGTCGGGGGCCATCCGGGACACGCTGGCCCCGACGGGGAGTGAATGGTGAGCGAACGTCTGCGCGTTGCCTATCTTGTGAAGACGTTCCCTCGGCTTTCGGAAACGTTCATCCTGAATGAAATTCTGGGCGTCGAAGACCTCGGCTTGGAGCTCGAAATCTTCTCCTTGCGTAGACTACCACCGGCAAACGAACCGGTACATCCGGACGTGGCCAAGGTCAAAGCGCCGGTCAGATACATCCCATCGTTCATCCGGCCTCTTTGGCCTCCCGGTCTGGCCTTGCTGCTATTCTCCCATTTGGCGCTTCTGTTCGCTGCACCGCAGCGATATTGCGCGGCCGCGCGGTTTCATTTCAGCTCTGGCAACAGTCCACGGCTCAAGGATTTCCTACAAGCTGGCTATCTCGGCAGGGCCCTGAGTAGAGGCAAATTCACGCACTTGCACGCTCACTTCGCCAATGTGCCGACGACCGTGGCCGAAATTGTAAAACGCCTCACCGGGATTGGTTATAGCTTCACAGCCCATGCGAAGGACATTTACCTGACGCCGCCTTCGGAGTTGGCTAGAAAGATTAAGGAAGCGAAATGCGTGTTGACCTGCACGGCGGTCAATCAGCGTTACTTAGCTGGACTGGCGGATCAAGGTACGTCGGTACGCCTGGCTTACCATGGCGTTGATGTCAACCGATTTCGTGTACTCCGCTCAGGAGATTCGCCGCAGAATGGTGAAGTCCCTCTTATTCTGAGTGTCGCGCGCCTTTGCGAGAAAAAAGGCCTGGAATTCCTCATCGAGGCATGCCACATCCTGGTTGATCGCGGCGTTGCCTTTCAGTGCCGAATTGTAGGCTATGGGCCCCTCGAGGACAAATTGCAGAAGATGATAGTCAGTCTGGATTTGCGAGACAGGGTATGCCTGCTGGGAAAGATGACTCAGGATCAACTGGCGACGCTATATCCACAGGCGGACCTCTTCGTGCTTCCTTGTCTGGTTCTGAAAAATGGAGACCAGGACGGAATTCCGAACGTTCTGTTCGAAGCCATGGTCTGTGGGGTGCCGATAATTTCTACCGAGATTGCCGGCGTACGCGAGCTCATTGAACATCAAAAGAACGGCCTCCTTGTGGAACAGCGCAACTCACCTGCTCTCGCCGACGCCATGGAACTTCTAATCGGTTCTCCGGGGTTGCGGAACGACCTCGCCCACAAGGGACGTCAAACTGTGCTCGGGGGTTTCACGCGGGAGTCCAGCGCGCGTAACGTTTACAACATTCTTTCATCGGTGCTGGATTCTGCGGAGTCCACTGACATCCTGCGGAAGCAGGCCGGTATGACTGTTTCGGAATACGGGGAAGGATGACTCGCCCGACTACAACACCACGACCGACAGTAGCGGGCTGGCTGACATTAATCCGTGCCTTCCACGCGGAGATAGCGCGCGAGCGGCGGCTAATTTGGATATCCGCCGCCGCTGTGCTCGGTGGCGTGGTCTTGCGCGCGCTCGAACCCTGGCCCCTGAAATTCATTTATAACGCCCTTTTTCTGAGCCACAAGCACGGGATGTCCCTGGCCCTCCTGCAGGGTTTGTCGCCCGAAACCCAGGTGGCCGTTTATACCGCGAGCATGGTTGTGATAACCGGGCTCGCGGCGAGTTTCGAGTACGTGAGCACGGTGACGATGGGTGTCGCCGCTTCGCGCATCCTGGCGGACATTCGAGGACACCTCTTCCGGCACCTTGCGAATCTATCTGTCTCCTTTCACGGGCGCAACAGGACGGGCGACCTCATCACCCACGTGACTTACGACGTGGACCGCATGCGCGAAGTGACGGTCTCTTCCCTTCTCCCTTTCTTAGTCAATGTGTTGACCCTCACGGCGATGTTGGGAGTGATGCTGTGGATGAACTGGAAACTGGGCTGCATTGTGGCAGTTGTGTTTCCCGTGTTCTTCCTCGCAGTGGACCGGCTCATGACACGCATTAAAGAAGTTGCCCGGGAGCAGCGTCGTCGGGAAGGATCCGTGGCCTCGGCGACGGCAGAGACCATCGGGTCCATTCGCACGGTGCAGGCGCTGTCGTTGCAGTCCCGATTCATGGATATCTTCTCCGTCGCCAACCGTGGAAGTCTTCAGGCAGGAAATAAGGCGCAGCAGCTCGCTGCCGGGTTGGAGCGCATCATCGATCTGCTGGCCACTTCCACTACGGCGCTGGTGCTCTGGTTTGGAGTTCGGAATGTCCTTAAGGGCCAACTCACTCCGGGCGACCTTATCGTTTTTACCACCTACCTGCGAACCGGCTTCAAGCCCATCCGCCAACTTGCAAAATACTTGGGGCAAATTGCGCGAGCACTGGCCTCCGGAGACCGCATTCTCAGCCTGCTGACCACCCCTCTCGAAATCAAGGATGAAGCGGATGCGGTGGTTGCGCCGCCGTTGAAGGGACACATCCTTTTCGAGAACGTGTCTTTCGAATACGAACCGCAGCGAGTGGCACTCCGCAATGTCAGTTTTGAGGTGAAGCCAGGCCAAAAGGTGGTTCTGGCCGGCCCCTCCGGCAGCGGTAAATCCACCATCGCAAGCCTGTTGTTACGCCTTCACGATCCCTGCGAGGGCAGAATTCTGATTGATGGCCGGGATATACGTTCCTACACGCTCGAGTCCCTGCGTTCCCACATGAGCATCGTGATGCAGGATAGCCCGCTGTTCGCCCTGAGCGTGCGGGACAACATTGCTTTGGGCAAGACGTCCGGAACTCCTCAGGAAGTCATTCAGGCCGCGCGAATTGCGAATGCTCATGACTTCGTCATGCGAATGCCGAGTCAGTACGACACAGTGCTTGGCGAACGGGGTGCCACTTTGTCCGGTGGTCAGCGCCAACGCATCGCGATTGCGCGTGCCGCCATCCGCCGGGCCCCCATTATCATCCTTGATGAGCCCACGACGGGACTGGACCGGAAGAATGAACGGGAAGTCTCAGCTGCCCTGGATCGCCTTAGCGAAGATTCCACGACGTTGCTGATCACTCATGACCTTCGATCTGCGGAACACGCAGATCTTGTGCTGTTTCTCTCGGAAGGCCGCATCGTGGAATCCGGCACACACAAGAGCCTGATGTCCTTGGACCGTGAGTATGCCGCAATGGTTCACCGTTGGAAGCTTTGCAACCTGCACGGGGAGGTGGCCTGTGCGTGCAACGTCTGAAACTCAAGTTTGGCTCTTGCGTCATGGCGCGAGTACCTTTAATGCCCAACATCGGTGCCAGGGGTGTTGCGACGAGCCCGAACTGACCGCACAGGGGCGAGCGGGGGCCTGTCTTAGTGCGGAGCGACTTTCTTCGGAAGGGATTGAAGCCGTCATTAGCAGCCCATTGCGGCGCGCCTCAGATACCGCCGAGCACGTTGTGAAGGCGATTGGTGCGCGAGACTGCAAAATTACGTGCGAAACCGATGCCCGTTTGCGAGAGATCGAGCTTTACCAGTGGGAGGGTTTGCCGCTTGAAGAAATACCCCGTCGCTTTCCCGAACAATACCGCGATTGGCGTCTCCGACCGGGCAAGTTCCGGATGGAATTGGCTAAAAACGAGGTTCTATACCCCGTTCGCAGCCTTTATGATCGAGTGCGCTTGTTTTGGAATTATCTCCTCACAGCTTACGCCGGCAAGTCCATCCTATTGGTGTCGCACGGTGGAACGATACGCGCGCTCATCGCCACGGCTCTCGGCCTCGGCGCGGTGCACTTCCACAGTTTCCAGCAATCCAACTGCGGCGTCAGCCGGCTTCGCTTTGCGCCTGATTCGCAGCGAGCGAGACTGGACCTTCTCAATGACACTGCCCATCTTGGCGAGCGGCTCCCCAAGCTCAAAGAAGGGCGCCGCGGGGTGCGCTTACTTCTCATGCCAGTGAGCGACTCCAACCATGCGGGCATCGGGCATCTTGCCGCAGCCCTTGAGGGCATTGTCATCGACAATTTCCTCGTTGTGGGCTCGACTGCATGCAACTTGGCGAGTCAGCTCTTGCCATACCCTTTCGATTCCTGCCGGGTGGTTTCCGAGGCCACAGCGGATACTGTCGTTGACCAGGTGCTTCACGACGATTCTGGAGACCAACTTCGATACGTTGCCATCCTTGGTCCTCTGGCGGTTTTGCGGCGTACGCTTCGGCTGCAACTAGGCATTTCGGATACTGCAGCGGAATCCTTGGACTTGCGCCCGCTCAAAATTACTTCTGTGCATCGCCCGGGAAACTTAGCGCCTGCAGTATTGCAAACAGTGAACATGTTGAAGTCAGTTCCAAGTCTGGTGGGATATAGGCCATGAGAGTTTTGATTACCGGAGCGGCGGGCTTCATCGGCTTTCACCTGTCGAAACGCTTGTTGGATGAAGAGTGCCAAGTATTGGGAATAGATAATCTCAATAATTACTACGATACGAATCTGAAAAAGGCCCGCTTGGCGCAGCTCCCTCAGACATCGAGGTTCATTTTTGATCCGTTGGACCTAACCCAGGGCGGAAACCTCTGCCGTTTGGTTGCGGATTTCGAACCGGAAGTGGTTGTAAATCTGGCGGCCCAGGCCGGTGTACGTTACTCCCTGGAGAATCCACTCGCCTACGTGAACAGTAATCTCGTGGGGTTTGTGAATCTGATGGAAGCATGCACACGAGCTGCCAGTTTGCGCCACTTTGTGTTTGCCTCGTCCAGTTCCGTTTATGGAGCCAACCGCAAGGTGCCCTTCTCCGAGCATGACAGCGTTGACCATCCGATTTCTCTATATGCCGCCACGAAGAAATCCAACGAATTAATTGCCCACTCCTATAGCCATCTCTACGGCATGCCTGTCACCGGCCTCCGCTTCTTCACCGTATACGGGCCTTGGGGTCGCCCCGATATGGGCTACTTCAAGTTTACCGACGCGATTGTCCGCGGTAAGCCCATCGAGATTTACAACCACGGCCGGATGCAGCGGGACTTCACCTATATCGATGACGTCGTGGAAGCGATTATGCGTGTGCTCGAACGTCCGCCAAAACGCAGCGTTGTGCAAGAAAGTGCCGGAGCGGTTCTTAGCGATGCGCGCTACAAAATCTACAACCTGGGGAACCATCAGCCGGTCGACCTGCTTAAGTTCATCGAGATTATCGAGCAAGCCGTAGGCATCAAGGCTCGCAGGACTTTTCTGCCGATGCAGCCCGGGGATGTCGTTTCCACGTACGCACAGATGGACGACTTGTATGAAGCCACGGGATTCCGCCCCACGACTCCCGTTGAGGAAGGATTACCGAAATTCGTCCAGTGGTATCGCGAATACTACGCCAGCACGGGGCAGTTGGCATGCATAGCACATTCTTGAGAGCAAAATGTTTCTTGTGGTCCTTCCACGGTGCTTGTCGCTCGTGGTTGCGCATGTGGTGTAGCAATCGGGCCCAATACCGATTCCGCGCATTCAGGCCATTGACCATAGTGACGGTTTGCTACGCGGTTCTGGCAGGCTTGGCGCTCATCAAATCATGCCAAAACTAAGACATTTCGTGACACTAATTCTTCTCACTTGCCTTTTCTCCATTCAGGCGCTTGGTCAGGATACACACCTGCTTAGTGGCATTGTTGAGGATTCAAGCGGCGAATATGTGGTTGGCGCAGAGATTAGGCTGCGCAGCAAGACGACCGGCCGGGAAGTCATCACCACGTCCGGAGAAGAAGGCCGGTTTCACTTTGACGAGCTTCCCATCGGCGAATACGTGTTGAACGCCCAAGTGCCGGGTTTTGAAGCAATAGAGATGCCAGTTGTGGTTGGATCAGGCCGCAGTCCCAGCATCCAGGTCTCGTTGCAAGTGGCTGCAGTCACGCAAAGCGTGGTTGTTTCTGCGAATGCTGGTGGGATTCCAACAGCAAACCGGAACATTGACGTCACCGAAATCGATCAGCACATGCTGGATAATATCCCGATAAAGGAAGGCGACCCCCTCGCAGTGGCTTCTCTGTTTCTAGATCCTGCGGCCGCAGGTGCACGCGGCCCCAAACTCATAGTCGATGGAGTGGAAACCGGCGCCCTGGAGGTGCCACTGACGAGCATCCGCCGGATAATGGTGAACCAGAGTCCCTATTCCGCTGAGTTCTCGAGGCCTGGGAGAGGCCGAATCGAGGTGATCACGCGCAAGGGATCGCATAGCGCATTTCACGGCAATCTCACTTTCTTTGCTCGCAATTCTGCCTTGGATGCGCGCAATGCCTTTGCGAAAGTGCGACCGCCCTTTGAGCGTGAGGTCGGGGAAGCGGAGGTCGCTGGGCCGTTGAGGAAAAATGATAGGTTCCTACTCGCAGGTCGATACGACGCGAATGACGGAAGCGCGACGATCAACGCCCGGACCCTGACAGGTCCCGTGGTTGAAAATTTCGCCACTCCGGAACGCCAGACACGCCTATTTGCACGGTTGGATTTCGAGCTGACGCCGACGAACCTCTTGACGGTCACTTACAAGTTCAAGAACAAGTTGCAGCAAAATCGGGGGGTGGGGGGAATCAATCTGCCGGAGTGCGCCTCGGATTTCTTTGACCACGAGAACGAAGTCAAGGTGTTCGAACGCTCTTTTCTCTCACCCACCTTTATGAACTTGATTCGTTTTGCCTTCAAGGACGAGGTTGAGCAAACGACGAGCCGCTCGGACCAGCCAGCGATTATTGTCCTGGACGCTTTCAGGGGCGGCGGCGCCCAGATCTCACAACGCCAGCGCGAAAAGGTGGTTACGATTCAGGACGCAACAACACTTGTCAAAGGAAGGCATACAATCCGGTCCGGGGCAGGCGCGCGACCCAGAATCTTTGAAATGACAAACTCCTCAAACTTCGGAGGAACGTTTACGTTTTCCAGTCTGGCGGATTTTGCGGCCGGCAGCCCTGCAGTCTTCACCCTGAACCAGGGGAATCCGCGGATTTCCTTCCCCCAGCACGAATATTATTCTTTTGTTCAGGACGAGATACTGGCGCGTCCAAATGTCTCCCTTTCTCTTGGGCTGCGATACGAATGGCAATCCAACCTGGCCGACCACAATAATCTCGGTCCCCGTTTTGCTTTTGCGTACGCTCCCGGCAACTGGCAAACGGCCCTGCGCGGCGGGTTCGGTATCTTCTACGACCGCCAGCCGGAGATCATGCAGCAGCAAGACCTGCTTTACGATGGCTCGCGCATCCGGCAGATTGTGATCTCCAATCCGAGCTACCCTGTGGCTGTTAATGGATCTGGTTCCGCGAGCCTCGCGACACCCAGTGTCGTGCGCATCGCTCCTGGAATCCGTACGCCATATCTGATGCAGGAAAGCATCGGTATCGAACGGAAATTAGGAGATGGTAAAAGCTTCTTGGCCGTCGATTACACCATGCTGCAGGGGAGGAAATTGTACCGCACGCGCAACGTCAATGCGCCTTTGCCAGGGACGGGCCTGCGCCCCGATCCCAACTATATCAACATCAATCAATTTGAGACCTCTGGGAAGTCTCTTAGTCACAGCCTGAACTTCACATTCCAAACCAGCCTGCGCAACAGGTTCGACGTCCTCGCGCAGTACACCTTTGCGCGTGCCATGGACGATACCAGCAGCATGTTTTCTCTTCCGGCTAACAACTACGACTTAAGCGCTGAATATGGCCGCGCGGGCTATGATAGGAGCCACCGATTCAACCTCGTCACGACCTGCCGGTTAGGGTGGGGATTCCGATCGGGAGCGGTTGTTAATCTGAGTTCGGGCATCCCCTATAACATTACAACCGGCTTTGACAACAATGGGGACACCGTACTGAATGACCGGCCACCCGGTGTTGGCCGCAATTCTGGAAACGGTCCTGGTTACTCCAGCGTCGATCTGCATCTTTCGAAAGAGGTGACACTCGGACGAGGGAAACGTGGTGCAACGCCTCGGCCAGCCGCTAGGAATCCTGCCGGCAAGTTGTCCGAGGCTGCCGCCGCGCGCCAAGAGGGTCGAGGGACAAGGCTGGAACTTGGAGTTGATGTTTTCAACGTCTTCAACCAAGTCAATTTCAAACCCTACGTTGGTACGCTCACTTCGCCGTTTTTTGGCCGTGCGAATGCTGCCAACCCGGCTCGGCAAATCCAACCTTTCGCGAAATTTCGCTTCTGACCTAGTTGAGACTAAGAGCGGCGGTCAGGGTAGTATTACGACAACTAAGCGGAGGATAAACTCGGGACACGGAAGAAGACTTACAAGTGTACGGCCTTTCTGCTACTGTGCAGCCCTACAAGAAATCTTCTCCGTGAGTGAACACGCTATGTCATCCATTGTCAGAGATAACGACTTGCTGACAGCCACTCCGGAAACGGCAACGCGTCCTGCTGGAACCCCCGCCCTTCCGGGAGGCGCAGCGAATAAACCCCAGCCAGTGGCATTTCAAGTCTTTGTGACGGTAACCGGTGCGCGCACTCTGGAAGGCAGCGAAAAGCGCGAACTATTCTCCGAGTGCACCATGACGTTGTTGGTGTTCGACAACGGTGCCGTGCTCCCGTTGTCCTCGCCCGTGTCTCCCGGACAACTCCTTTTCCTCACCAACGACAAGACCAGGAAAGAAGTCGTTTGTCAGGTTGTCAAGTCGAAGAACTACCGCACGATAAGCGGCTGTGTCGAGTTGGAATTTACCGAACCGATGTTTGGCTTCTGGGGCATGCGTTTTCCCGGCGACCGCATTGCCCCGCAGCCCTTTACACCTGTTCCGGTCGCAGTGAATTCATCGGCGGCAACGGTTACTCCCGCAGCGGCGAATGTGGTAGCTCCAAGAGTTGCATCACCGGTTACCATCCCTGTCCCAAGAGTTTTCGAAGCCAAGCCAGCGGCACCCCGTGTGGTGGTCAAGCCCCCAGAGCTGAAGCCTGCCGAGGCAAGAATCAGCAGGCCGGTCGTGCAGGCAATGGTTACCGCTTCAGTTCCAAAAGCGGAAGCGCCGAGCACGCAAAAGCCGATCTCACCGATGGCCCCGGTGGTACCTGTCGTGGCGCGGCAGGCCGCCCCGGCAACTCCTCTTGCAGATTTGCTTCGCGCTGTGGAGGTCCAGCGGGTTACGACATCTCCGAAGCCGCCAGCGGCTCCGGCGGGAGTCGATTTAGCGAGTCTGCCTAGCTTCTCTGAGAGTAAACCGGTGGCACCGGCGCCAGCAAAGGCGCAGCCCCCCCCGGCGGCAAGCGCTCCTGCAACGGGGACACTCAAGCCGGAGATGGCGCGCCGGCAGGAACAACTTTCTCATTTCCTTTCTATCGATGTGCCGCCAACGAAGGGCGTACCACCGGCCGGTATGTCCGCAGGCGATAAGAAGCCGACTCCCGACATGCCGGCCAAGATTCTTGAAATTGCCAAAGAGGTGCTTACGCTCTCGCCAACTAAGGCATCACAACCGGCCAAGAGTACGGCGCTCCCTTCGAAACGCTTACAGGAAATGGATGCTGCGAGAACTCCGGCATGGCTTGAGCCTTTGGCGCGGACCGCGGTTCCGCCCACGTCGAAGCCAGAATTGCTTGAAAAAGAAAACCAAGAACGCTTGACGGAACGGCCGGAGCCTGAAGGTCCGCAAGGGAGGGCGCTGACACTTCAGCGGAACTCTCAACCGCGGCGGCAGCTGCGGGTTCTGTCGGCCGGCACTCTTTTCGAGGCAGACAACTACGCGGACCAAATAAGTTCTGGCCGCTCCCACAGAGGCATCTTGATGGGGGCCATCGCAGCGGGTGCTCTCCTGCTGGCGGGTGGCGGTGCTTGGTATTTCCGCCATCAATCGAAGGACGTGCAGGCGGCGGTGACGGCAAACGTAGCGCACCCCCCCTCGATCTCTGAAAACACACTGCCGTCTCAGCCCCCGAACAATACGCTTCCGCAGATGATTCCGGCCCAAGAGACCACGAGCGATGCACCTGCGACTTCTTCCTCGATGCCAGCAAACAATCCACGGGCGGCGATTGTCCCGGCGAAGGAAAATGTTGTGGTGGCAGCGCCACGCCCGTCGCCGCCGGTAAATGCGCAGCCGAAGAAGCCTTCCCTGGGCGGGCTTCACCTTGCCGCTCCGGCCCCGAATCGGCGTAGCCGTGCGCTGGACAACAACGATGCGGACCCCGGAGTGGTTTTGAGTGGAACGCCACCGGAACCGAATGAAAACCCACTGGGAGTCGGCCTCGCGGCAAACTCCAAACAGCCGGCGGCTCCAAACCTGCCGTCACCCGTCGGAGGCAATCTCAAGCCGGCCAAGTTGATTTCTTCGGTCGCTCCCGTTTATCCATCGCGCGCTAAGACTCAGCACGTATCTGGCGACGTTCGCGTTGACGCGCTTATCGACACCACTGGGCGCGTCACCACCATGAAGGTGGTCTCCGGGCCGACGCCGCTTCAACAGGCGGCCATGGACGCTTTGCGGCAGTGGAAATATCAGCCAGCGATGCTCGACGGCAAGGCCGTGCCGGCGCACTTGACGGTTACACTTCAGTTCCGTCTAGCCCCCATCTCTCACAGCTTGGCAGAAGAAGAATGACGTTTGTTCAAGTTGGGAGTTGCGAGATAGTTTCGCGGGGTGCCGTTGTGTAGCTGATCCGTTTTTCGCTTTGAGAGTTTTTTCTCGGCACGAATGTTCTCTTACGACTAGGCTGGGAAACCTTCGATGCACAGCACCGGGTAATTGCTGGTTAGAACAGAAAACTGCTCCACCGCGTCAGCTCCGAGATTGACACCAAGCGCGCTCCCTGGCGGACCGTTCACGTAGTCATTCACGATGATCCCATCCAGACACGAGTCGTTCTGCGTGCTTCACTACGATTCTGGAGACCAACTTCGACACGTTGCCATCCTTGGTCCTTTGGCGGTTTTGCGGCGTACACTTCGGTAGCAACTAGGGATTTCCGATACTGCGGCAGAATCCTTGGACCTGCGCCCACTCGAAATTACTTCCGTGCATTGCCCGAGAAACTTAGCACCTCCAGTATTGCAAACAGTGAACATGTTGAAATCAGTTCCAAGTCTGGTGGGGTATAGGCCATGAGAGTTTTGATTACCGGAGCGGCGGGCTTCATCGGCTTTCATCTGTCGAAACGCTTGGGCGCAGCTTCCTCAGACACGGCATCCATAGCACATTCTTGAGAGCAAAATGTTTCTTGTGGTCCTGGCAAGGTGCTTGTCGCTCGTGGTTGCGCATGTGGTGCAGCAGTCGGGCCCATTACCGATTCGGCGCATTCAGGCCATTGACCATGGTGACGGTTTGCTACGCGGTTCTGGCCGGCTTGGCGCTCGGACAGGCACGGGAGTGCTGCGAGGCACCGTAGAAGATTCGTCGGAACAAATTGTAGTCTGAGCAAATGTAAAACTCTGAAACCAAGCAACCGGCCAAGAACTCTCGACAAGTTCCGACGGGGAAGGTCGCTTCCGATTTAAAGGGCTCGCTTTAGGCGAGTACATTCTCTTTGTCACAGATCGGGGCTTTAAACCGACGGAGCTGCCAGTCAACGTTGGAGATCACAATGACAATCCAATGCGGATATTGTTACAAGTCGCCGCAGACGCCGAGACCGTGAGGGTGTCCGCGATTGACGTCACGATACCCTTGGCGTCGCAAAATGCTGATGCCATTGAGTTAGATCGCCGTTGGATGGAAAATCTTCCGTCGAAAGAGGCTGATCCACTGGCTGTGCCTTCTCTCTTTTTTAATCCGGCAGCCGCCGGCACGATGGGCCCCATGATCCTAGTTGACGGAGTGGAATCCAGCGCTTTGGAAGTGCCTCTGACGAGCAGCAAGAGGATCCTGGTAAACAAGAGTCCTTATTCGGCCGAGTTTGCCCGGCCAGGACGCGGCCGCATCGAAGTGTTCACGCGAAAAGGCAATCTGCGCGATTATCATGGTAACGTCACGTTCCTGTTGCGGAACTCCGTCCTGGATGGACGCAATGCCTTTGCAGGGGTGCGGCCGTCGTCACAACGAGAAATCGCCGAGGCAGAGCTCGACGGACCCCTGGGCCCGAGAGCACGGCTTCTTCTCGCGGGCCGATATTTCACGAGCGAGGACAGTAGTACAGTCCACGCTCACATGCCTATGGGCTTGCTGGCAGAGAATGTGGATGTTCCCGGACATAATACCCGGCTTTTCGGTCGGTTCGAATTCGACTTGACTCCGAAACATACTCTGACGCTCATTTATAAATTTAAGAACAAATCTCAGCACAATGAGGGAATACGCAGCTTCGATCTGCCCGAGCGCGCAACCGATTTTTCCATTCACGAGAGTGAAGTGAAGGTGTTCGAGCGGGCGATCCTGTCTCCCCGGTTTCTAAATGATCTGAGGCTAACTTACAAAGACGAGCCCCAGGAAACAACGAGCATTTCAAGCCAGCGGGCAATCCTTGTATTGGGGGCCTTCAACTCCGGGGGAGCGCAAATCACACAGCAACAAGAAGAAAAAGCGGCAGCAATTCAGGATGTTGCCACGATAGGTTGGGGAAAACAGACCATTACGTTTGGAGGAGGAGAGCGGCCCCGATTCTTCCATGTGACCGATAGTTCGAACTTTGGAGGCACGTTCACTTTTGCCAGCCTGGCTTCCTATTCCGCTTGCCAACCTGAACTCTTCACCATGAACCAAGGGAACCCCCAGATCTCTTTCGCGCAAAAAGAGTACTACACTTTCGTCCAAGACGAAGTGCAAGTCCGCCCCTCATTCTCGCTGTCACTGGGTTTGCGCTACGAGTGGCAGTCCAACGTGGATTACCGAAACAATTTTGCGCCGCGCGTGGCCTTTGCCTATGCTCCCCGACAGGGTCCAACGGTTCTGCGCGGAGGATTCGGGATTTTCTATGACCGTCAACCTGACGTCATTCAGCAGCAGGCCGCTCTCTACGATGGAACGCAAGGCCACCAGGTTGTTATCAGCAATCCAGGTTTCCCGGTTCCCTTTGACCCGGCATCGCCGCCGCCGAGTTTGCTGCGGGTTGCTCCGGGCATCCGCAATCCTTATCTGATGCAAGCCAGTATCGGAGTCGAACGCAAGCTTGGCCGAGGCAGAAACTTCCTGACAGTCGATTACACTACGACGCGGGGCGTGAGGCTCTACCGCACTCGAAACATCAATGCGCCGTTGCCTGAAACCGGCGCAACGCCAGATCCGAATTTTGTGAATATCGATCAATTTGAATCTTCAGGTTGGTCGCGCAGCAACAGTCTGATCACATCTTTGCAGACCGCTCTGGGAAACAGACTGAACCTCCTCGCCCAGTACACTTTTTCCAAAAGTATGGACGATACTAGTAGATTTACTTCCTTTCCTGCCGATAACTACGACCCGCGTGCGGAATACGGCCGCTCAGACTACGAGCGACGCCATCGTTTCAACCTAATCAGCACCTACCAGTTCCGCTGGGACCTCAGGGCTGGAACAGTTGTTAATCTGAGTTCCGGAATCCCGTTCAATATCACCACCGGATACCTTAACAACGGCTATCTGATACCTACCGCCCGCCCGCCGGGAATCGGACGCAATACGGGAGCAGGGCCGGGTTATGCCAGCGTCGACTTTCATCTTGCAAAGCGGATCAGCTTCCACAGAACCGAAGCTCAAAACGGTAATGCTGCGCCCGCCGTACGCGTCCGGCCAATCCATCTTTCTCCCGCCGGAAGAATCCTGGCTGGATTATGCGGCGGCGGCGGGGGAGGCGGCGAGGACCGTGTGTCCCAATTGGAAATCGCGATTGATGCTTTCAACGTCTTCAACCACACCAATTTCAAGAACTATGTCGGCACGCTGACCTCACCATTCTTCGGGCATGCCAACGCAGCGAATCCGCCCCGCCAGGTGCAAATTTCCGCCAAGTACCACTTCTGACTTGCCGGGATTTGGCGCATCTGCCTGCTGCCATTCGGTGGAGCGCTAACTAAAGCGTCACCACATGCAACTCGGGGCTCGATCCCGAGATCGTTCCTTGTGAACCAGCCTAAAGACTTTTAGGACTCTGGTTCGAACACGAGAATCGCGGCCTGTTCGTCGTCGTAACCGGGCGCGGCCACATAGTAGCGGTTCAGGTCCGACGACCAGAAGGTACCGGCGCCCGGTTCCAAAAGATGATGCCACTCCATTGTCGAAGGATTCTCATTTTCCATCATTTTCCAATTACAGGTTGGCTTGCCGTGTATAAGTGCCGCCGTTCCAGCGATTTAGGGTTTGCTAGAGGAAGCTTGGGAAGCTCCAATTCTGCCACTGAGCTACGCCCGCTCGTTGTTTCCAATTGTACGCAGGCATCTATTGTCCGTACAGCGATTTCGCCATTTTGAACAACTTCGGGTTTGCCGAGCTCCGTCAAGTTTTGGTCACAACACTGCATACAAGCGCGTTTCTCGATACTAATTTCGCCGACCAGCCCGGAACGATTCCAAACACCTCTTCGCTAGAAGGCAGCCCCAGCAGTTATGCGCATCAATATCCGCGGTCCCTGCCGAGAATTCTGGAATTATATCGGGGTCCGTTTGATTTTAACTGGCTGCGAACCGGTGATGAGAATATCCACCAGTCTCCTGGCGCTTTGCTGCCAGTCCGGGCCGCACGCCACGTTGGAAACCCCGATCAGTGCGCGAAGTAAATCGAGCGGGTCGAGGTCCCTGCGTATATCGCCGCTCTCGATGGCGCGCTCCACCAGTGCACGAATCGCCCCTGTAATCTGAGCGCCGGAAGCTTCATACACCTTCGAGGTGCCTCCCACGAGCGTATTCAGTGCAGGCGCGATGATCTGCTTCGTCGCGATGTAGTCAACGAACAGCAACATCCAGGCTCGCAACGCTTCAATCGGGGATAGGTCCTGAGCTAGCTTTCGCTCCGCCGCGGCTAATTTTTCAACCTCTGTGCGATACACCGCCTCGAGAAGCGCGTCGCGAGTAGGAAAGTGGCGATACAAAGTTCCTGCTCCAACACCGGCCCGTTTGGCGATGTCATCCAAGCTGGTGCCTGCGCCTGACCGGGCGAATGCGTCCTTCGCCACTTCCAGAATGCGCTCGCGATTCCGTTGCGCATCCATGCGGGGCTTTCGCTGAGCAGGTTGGGAGTGCTTCTTAGGCATATCAAAAATGCTTGTAACCGGAGACAGTCCCCGATTATCTAATCCGGCGCGGAGACACTCTCCGTTTTATTCGCAGTACGGCCGGCTTGTCAACATCGGTGCGACTCGGGGTACCTCGAACGGCCGATCCAAGGAGGAAGAAAATGGTGGACCTATTTGGGGCAACGTCAACGACAGAGGACGTTTTGTCCGGTACCAATTTGCACGGCAAACGGATCCTCGTCACGGGCGTCTCGGCCGGGCTCGGCGTGGAGACTGCGCGGTCTCTTGCCGCGCACGGCGCGCAGGTTGTGGGTGCGGCGCGGGATTTGACGAAGGCCGAAGCCGCGACCATGCAAGTGCGAAAAGACGCAGCAGCCAGCGGTGGGAGCTTCGGGCTCGTTGAGCTCGATCTCGCCAGCCTCAAAAGCGTGCGCGCGTGTGTCGACAAATTGCTTGCAAAGGGTGAACCCTTCGACGTGGTCATCGCCAATGCGGGCGTGATGGCCACACCGTTTGGCCATACCGCCGACGGCTTTGAAACACAGTTCGGCACCAATCACTTGGGCCACTTTGTGTTCGTTAACCGTATCGCGTCGCTTATCCGCACCGGAGGACGACTGATCAACCTATCTTCTTCCGGTCACCGCTACTCCAACGTCGATCTCCAGGATCCCAACTTTGAACGGACGCCCTATGAGCCCTTCGTTGCCTACGGCCGATCAAAGACGGCGAATATCCTCTTCGCTGTTGCCTTCGACGGGCGGCACCGTAAGCGTGGTGTGCGCGCCGCGGCCGTGCATCCCGGAGGCATCCAGACCGAACTGGGACGCCACATCGATCCGAGTCGCATACAAGCGATCATGGACCAGCTGAATCAGCAACTCGCAACAGAGGGTAAGGCGCCTTTCCAATGGAAGACCATTCCTCAAGGAGCCGCAACTTCGGTATGGGCCGGCTTCGTTGCTCCCGCTGACGAGATCGGCGGCCGTTATTGCGAGAACTGCCACGTCGGTCAGATCGTGCCGGACCACGTGACCATCAGTGCCATAAGTGAAGGAGTGCGCGGTTATGCGCTGGATCCAAAGAATGCCGAGGCGCTCTGGAAGAAAAGTGAGGAACTGGTCGGAGAGTCCTTTCAGCGATCCAATTTTAGAGTCGTGGCTTAAGGACGAGAGTCGGCATCTCGTCAGGAAATCAAGCACTGACGAGATGCGCGTTTCTCGGTACTGATGTGCTCAGCCCCAACCGTGAATACCGTTGGCCCGTATACACATCACAGTTTACGGCCCTAGTCGGTGGCAAAGCGCACGACGCCGATCCTCTACGAGGCCGGCGGCACACGCATCCAGCTGTTCAGCGATGCCGTCCAGTCGGGAGGGATACTCGTGTGTATCTAGAATCGCAGGATGACCGTCGAATGAGATTGCCTGTACAAATGGCGCGCGCCGTTCTTGGGGCGTATCCTTACGACGAACAGGTTATGAGCCCCGAATGGGGAACGTCATGAGTTCCGCGGAATGGCGGCTGAAGATGGACGACAAAATACAACACAATGACGCCACAAGCGCTGTGCGACCAGTTGGCTCTGAATCCAAAGAAGGGCCGAGTACGACAACCGCATCGCAGGCGGAGTCCCTATTAGCTGCGGAAAAACGAGAGTACGGAACAAACACTCATCTTGGAGAGCGGAAACGCGCTGAGGAGGCCATCCGCGCGAACGAGCAGAGCCTACGCTTGATCGTCGACAGCATTCCTGGGTTTGTATCTATCATGAATGCGGCCGGCATCTCAGGTATGTCGGAATGAAAGATTGAGGGGGCACAGTCGGTGTCAGTTTGCAATTGGCTAGCGTAGGCGTGAACTGACGCCTTAGGAGGCATAAATCGCTTCATACCTTAACGTTTTGACGCGTTGGGGCAAGTGCTGACACAGGCAGGCCGATGTTCCATTCTGGCAAATTCTAGCAATCGTCCGAACACGAGCGGAGCTCAATGATGGGATCGCGAGGATCGCAGTCAAG
>Ga0137394_10000515_pt1 | contig 27010 bp, 31 predicted proteins | sample czobulk116metaG_FD_108278 | JGI IMG/M metagenome (GOLD analysis project Ga0137394, IMG submission 108278) | Vadose zone soil microbial communities from Angelo Coast Range Reserve, California, USA - czobulk1.16 metaG | ecosystem: Environmental > Terrestrial > Soil > Vadose zone | place: USA...
GAAAGGAAGGAAAATGCTCAGATATGACCAGAATGATAGGAAAGGAAGGAGCGTTATCAGCGGATGCCAGCGCCACAGACCCAAACGGTAAAAAGAAGGTAACCCTCAACATCTACTCGCGATCTCACTCGCACTCTCGCAAGGGTCTTTGCGTTATGGTGTGTACCACCTCGACGCAAATCCACGACTCACCATCATCTCGCGATCCGAGTCGACCGAGCTTCGCGAACATGCTGGCAGCCCTCGACGCCCGCCGCTGCGGTGACCCCGTGATCGTAGCTTGAGAAGCCCGCGCGCGGAGAAGCCGCCACGGGTGCAGGAGGGCTTGTGCTGGTGACGTCGGGGATGATGGCTGAGTTTGGGCGGGCGCCTGGCCACGTGCAGGATAAGCGTAGGCAAGTACATTCGCGGACCAGATGGAGTCGCATTCGCGACCCGGCACGTCGATGTATTCGGATGTCGATGTTGTCGTCACAGAAAACGCAGAGCACTGCCGTCGCCAAAATGAGAATGGTAATGAGTAAAATGTAAGGAAGACGCCAAAATAAGGGGTTCGCACTTCGTTCGGATCCTCGAGTTCAGGTGGAGTGAAGTAGAACGAGTCGCCATCGTCGCCGCTATCGCATGCAGCCTCGTCACAGCCTGTACTGCTGTATCCGCTATCTGCCACAGACGGCCAATACACGCACCCCCGGTCAGTTTCTCTTGCATCCAAAGGTTCACGCGGATCGTCCGGCGCCATCCGTCCGAGCCACGACCAGGCAAACACGCTGTCCCGGTCGGGCGGCGGTGGCGGGCGCACCGGAAGCGGCTTCTCGCGCCAACTACCAGATTTGGTGCTTTCTGACTCAGACGCAACGCACAGGAGGCCGTCGAATGTCGACGATGCGCGCGCGGGCAGGGCATGGTTGCCCGCGGTGCCTGCCGAGCGAAAGTACGCATCAAGGAGGCTCTGCATGTCTGCGAGAGTGCTTGGCGCGGGCGTGCGCGGCATAGGCACGAAGGTGGTCGGTGTATCCGGCGTATCAAGTGTCGGCGTGTGCGGCGTAGGGGGGGTGGGCGGCTCGGAGGGTAGAAGTGACGCGCCAGAGAAGGTAAGTAGACCGTCTGCAGGGTCGTACATGGCGACAAATGTGAGCGCCGTCTGAGGCGGGACGAGCTCAGACCAGCGGTGCTGCCGCTGGCTGATGTGAGGCATGGCGGTTCTTGAGGAACTGCTATCACTTGACTCCAAGGCGTGCGACGCTATGCCCGTCTTGATGGTTAGCGATGGCGGAGTCTGTCGGTTTCGTGGATGAGCAGGTCGGCATGAGGATTGGGTTTGGAAGACATGCCGATGTGGCTTTGGGCCGGTTGCCCGGGTGAGTATGCGCGCGGCGTGGCAGCATGACGATTGTTGGTGGTGCTTACGAGAGTTGCTGGGGAGCTTGGGGAGGAGAGGTACAGGTCTCGGATACCTGGGAGTAAAAGGTACTGCCAGAATGGGGCTCTGCGAGGCTGAGAGTCGAGAAAGAGAGTGAAAGAATGGACAGAGAAGATATACGCTATAATGTACCGCCCGGTGCCCGCACGGTAGGGAGGCCTCATTGAAGCAAAGAAGGCTTTCTTATAAGCACGCGTGAGGCAGAAACCTCGTCGCATATCACGGCCTCTTCATCGAGGCCTCGTGGCCTGAGAACCCCATTTCCCGAGAAAAGCTGTAGATGATGGGAAATGCTTACACCTGTTGAGAGGTGGCACACTGCTGCGGCGTGCAGCGCTAACTATGGTGCGTTAAAACGAACGGCAGGTATGGGTTACTAAGATAGTCCGAATTGGATAGTGTAGGCTCGGACGTTCTTCATTACCTGACGGTGACAGATACAAGACGTGCAGGCAAGGAACGGAAACGTGTCAAGCTTCGTGAGCAATCGCACGGCCCACGGCCGAACAGTTGCCACACGAGGTTTCAGGAGACACGTTGCAATGACGGAATGAGCGGCTGCTGGAAACGGTAATGTGCTTAACTGGCTAAATTATTGATACCTTTGTGTAGACGTGAGACTATCTGGAAAACCATGGTTACGAGGTAAGTGCAAATGCGCGCTGATGCACAGCAGGTGTTGAAGACGACGATAGTAAGGGCGCAAGATGGGCGTGGGATGGACTGCGTCGCTGACTCTGGCAGGGTCAACTGCGCGCGTCGGGACTGTGGATGCGTTTGCGTAAGAAACTATTGCGAATCAAGGACATGGCTGGAAACAGAACTGAGGTCGAAGTGAATCATAGCACTGAATTCGAATTTGAGCGCAGGGTCGAGCCATCAGCAATACACGGCACACATCGCAATGAGCACCCGTCTCCCACATCTTGTGAACAGCGGAACGTACTCACTTGCTTATCACTTGCCTGCTCCGTCACATCGGCTATTCCCGCTTCTGAGAACATTCCAGAAACAGTCGTGGGAAAACATCACAAGGTTGCGAGGTCTGTTGAATATGCGTGCCCATGAAGGGACCAAAGGTTGGAGGAAGGTGTGTTCGGGGTGACGCGGAAATTAAGGCCCGAAGTCGGGACAGAGTGGGATGCATGGAGGTCCATTAAGTGCTGGGTGTGGGTGTGGATCCGAGATATTGAGCTAGATTCATTGTGATGTTCTCGCGAGTGGCGGGCGGAAATGAAGCAAGAAAACATCCGTCCTCCTGCAGACGTCAGTCCTTGCGAAATATACGAATCGCTCACGAGACTGTACTATACCATTAAAACTCCAGCCATGCCCATAAGTTATCTGTTCCAGCACTCAAACCAATCGTACGATCATTGAGTGGTGGGTGTGGCGTGTCCAAAGTCATCGAGCTGATCGATACAGGGCCAAGAGAGGAGGGAGTGGGGCCTAGCGATTGACCCATACCCATTAGGCCTTGCATCAGAGTCGCGAGATCATTTGTAGTGCGAGGTTCCTCAAGTTCACCACGTGGGCTGTGCATGAGAATAGGGTCCATACACGATTCTTCAACCTGCGCCACGATGCGCCGCAATGGGAGCATCACCTGTTCAAAACGCACTGCAGGTGATCAGTCGTGTTAGTGAATATCAGTGGTCGAGAAATATATGCACGTTTTTGGTTCCCCTCGTAGAGCGGAGGCAACAAGGATAATTGTTCCGCGTGCTACGCGAAAATGGTACATGCTTTCGACGTGGCCGAGTTTGGCGCCAGAGAGTTCCTGTTCTGCTTGAATGGTCTCGTCAGGTCTGCACTCTGTCGAGAAAGGCTTGTAGGGTGGATTAGCACGTCATATAGGCTCTGTGTATAGAAAGTCGTTCATGTGTACAACGTGATGCTCTTTGCCCGCAAACATACCGTGGCCCGAAGGAAGATAAAAGGAGGAATAGAGTAAGAACAATGCAAGGGATATCCAACTCCAAATAATGAACGCAAGGGAGAAGCAATCAGGCAAGGGACCATACAAGTATGTCTATCAATGTGGTGATGGTTCACAAAAAATAAAAATTTGACCCCGACCCGGATTGAACGGATGGCCTTGAGGAAACAACAAATACTGGAATCTCACGCTCTACCACTGAGCTACGGGGTCCACTAGAGATAAGTTGTATGCGCTCTATTATAAGAGCTGACGCGCAGCCACTCTCTGTTGGCGGCGGCGCGACTTTCGACACGATCAAGGTCCACGGTTGCCGAACCAACGAGTCCCCGACCATCTCTATTACTCCCCTTGCCACCTCACTCCCGCCCACTTCACCCCAACGTGATGAGTGAAAATTCGGGGCTTTCTAGGCGGAGAGTCAACATTGTTCCTGCATCCTCTTCCTTGGATCCATCCTCGTCATCCTTCACCTCTCATGCCGGTTCTGCCTTTGCCGGGGGTAACAAAATTGCCTTTGATCCGCGTGACCTGGAGCGGAATGAAGAAGAATCAAAAGCAGGTGGAAAGATGCCTAGTCTTACTCTTATGGAGGAAGTCCTACTTCTTGGTTTGAAAGATCGTCAGGCAAGTCTATCTGTATGAACTTGGGTCCTGGCTTGACTCGCGTACAGGGTTATTTATCTTTTTGGAACGACAACATCTCATACGCGTTACGCGGTTGCATAATCATCGAGCTTGCCCTCCGGCGGCGCATTGCCGTTCACAAGGATCCAAATCGTCGTAGACTGCCACTTGCTGAACGTCTTGTCGAGGTGACCGATGACCGTCAGACCGGTGAGACCATCCTGGATGAGACTCTCCGCATGATGAAAGCGCAAGAGTCTGAGCGTCTGTCGATTAATTCATGGGTCGACCTTCTCTCCGGTAGTTCTATTCGCTCCTTCCACCTCAACGCGTCTGATACCACATTTCATCACAGGCGAGACGTGGAACGTCCTCAAGATCGGCTACCAGCTCAAGCAAGTCCGCGAGCGCCTTGCCAAGGGCCTCGTCGACAAGGGTGTGCTCCGCACAGAGAAGCGCAACTTCCTTCTCTTCGACATGGCTACACACCCGGTCGCTGATCTTCGTATCAAGGACGCCGTGGTCTCACGTGTCATTGCTCTACTCACCGCTGGTACATCTGCCGTTCCGCCTGCCGCGTTTGAGGCGCCTGATACGCAGATGCGGGCGCTGCGCGCTGTCTGCCTCGCATGCTCCGCCTACGCTGCGAGCGTCCTCGACAATGCATTTGCAAAGCTCGGTTACGAGGAACGCGAAACGGCGTTTGCACGATGCGACGATATCCTCGCAGAGTTTTCTACCTGGCCATTTGGTACCAACTCTCCGGGCAGCTCTGCATCAAAAAGGAGGGAGGGTTCGCGTATCGCAATGGGGAGCTCTGGCAACAGCGGCCGCGAGGCGGTGGTTGGATTGCTAGTTGAGGTGCGCAAGGAACTGGTTGGTGGAGACGAGGACACTGGATGCGAGCTTGTTGCCGGTGTTTTGGAGGTTTTGAGCAAGGTAGACTCACTACTGTGATACGTCACTACCTGATGAGTGGTTTATCCTTCGACGCTTTTGTTCAAAGACCATTGATTTTGCTTCCCTTCAAAACATCCACTGCTGTGCCCTCCAAAAGCAGAACGCCTAGTTGCCGTTTTGATCACATCAGGATTGCCGGACGGGTATATGACTACTTTACTTGTAAAATCATTGTTCCAAGGTCTGAGACAGAAATACCCATGCGCACTCGGAAGACGGTACAATCTCTCGACCGTTAGAAGAAAACGCCGCGCAGGTCGATCAAAGTCCAGACGCAAGAAGGACGCCTCAATGTTCGGATAGTGATGAGGGGTGACTTCCCAGGGTGTGGGCGATTAAGTGACGAGCCCGCTCCGTATGTTTTCCGGATTCACACGCATGATATCGGCTTGCGTGACCACGGCCATGACGAGGTTACTGTGCTCATATGCGCAGTCAGCAAGCAGAGGTCTCGCCCGTGGACCGAAGTAACATGAGTCCGTTATGATCGGACGAAACAACCTAGGCTTAAAGTGAAGCACCTTGCGATCAAAGCTATGATACTCTTAACCAGCTTACTGTACTTGTGGCCTAGCTCCTTACAAAAAGAAAGTGATCTTATGGTGCCTTGCCTGCCTTGTATCATTATACAGGCCCATGAACTGCATGGCAAGGCACTGGCAAGTCAAAAAATCAGCAAGTCACAGCAAGTACAGTAAAGTTGTTTTTTTTCTGATGAATTCAGTAAATTTGACACAACGTTACTACTCCCACCAATATGAGTCAGAAATATGTTGGATATTTCGAAGTTGAACTTGCCACCAAGGAAATGGCGCATGCCAGTGCTTGTGGGTAACTTGACTTGGATTGAAGGTGCGTATGACTGCCGTGATGTGCCACTTCCCCACTCCAACTCTCCAAGCGTCCAGGTTCAGGTGAACTCCTCCACATTTCCTGAAGGGTATGGCCCCGGTATGATATGCTTAAACAGAGCTACATAGTTGTCTGTTCAGAGCTATTGATGCAATTAGGGCATAGTTGACAACCAAAAGTCCGATTCAGACTCGGGAGTAATGCCGCGGATCTGTCACATTGCTAGGACCAGTGGTTTTGTCACCGTCCTTGAGGAGAAGCATGCCATAACATGCCTCTGAACTCTATGACTATGTGCGAAACTCACCACCACCGGCGGCCAGGGGGTTACTCGGCGTAGAATGCTGCTGATAAACAACAGTAGGTACATGGGAGATGGAGGATGGCGGTAGATTGGAATGGATCTACGTTACGTAATCTGGTGTTACTTAGAAAGAACTACTACAACCACGTAGTATTTTCACGGTAGGTAAATGTCCGGCCAACGTATTCTTGCTAGATCTCACAAAACCTAATACTGGACTCCTCAAGAACGGTATACGTTTCTCCTAGAACTCCCTCCATATATCTTTCCCGTCTCAGGTCTTAGACATGGAGCAAGTGCGGGCGACGGTCACGTACATACATCATTCACAGAATGATGCAGGTGGGCTTCTCGGTCAAGGAAGTGCCACATTGCCGTTTGGACTAGCCGGGATAGTATTAATACGCACCGAGAATTCCGTCTGAACCCACCCAACGATATGACGGCTACCAACTCACCTGAAAACCAGCCTGATCCACTTCTTGAGCCAGTGGGAATCATTGGATCAGGCATTGCCGGGCTGGTAACTGCCCACATCTTACTCCAAGATGGCTTCAAGCACGTCGAATTGCTCACCCGCGATAGGTCCGTTGGTGGCGTCTGGTGCGAGGAACGCGTATACCCGGGACTCGAGATCAATAGGTCTGTCTTCCCGCACCGTTTGTCCTATCCCCAATCTTCAACGTAGAATCTAGCGTGCATGGGGAGTTCAGGTTTTCTCCCATGCCAATGCGCGAGCCCGATGGTTCCGTCAAGACTGGGGGTCGATTATCTGGCGAGGACGTGCGACAATACATGGAAGGTTTCGCTGAGCAATTTTTGAAGGGTAAGATTCGTTTCGAAACGGAGGTGCTCAACATCTGTCGGGGAGATCACGGACGAGGGTGGAACGTGCTTGTGCATGACAGACGCATGGGCGCGGAGAAAATTTCATATTATCCCCGTATCATCCTATGCACCGGGGTGAGTTTTGCAGCATTGATCCGAGACCGTATTTTATGGTTATCAGGGTTGCAGCAGGCCGCGATACCCAGAATCATTAACGCCTGTTGTGGCCAAGGCAGCCGGCTTTTCGGGTCCTGTTTTGCATTCAATGGACTTCAGGTCACGGATCGACGATCTCCTTGCTTGCACGACTTCAGTTGATTCTCACGTGGTAGTCGTTGGAGGTGGAAAATCAGCACAAGAGTGGGCTCGGCCAAGCACCTTTCAATTTGGGCCATCTCTGACTAATTTCCTGCAGCTCCGCTGCCTTCCTTGCCAGAGAAGGTCGCCCTGTCACGGTGATATTCGACACTACTGATGCTCTCCTAGCAAGTTCAATCCCTTTTCCTCCCTTTATACGGAAGAGCAGGTTCACGATCAAATCCTCGCCCTGATTACGGATCTGACAAAAAATCCAGGCTTCTCTCCATTATGTCCCCCCACAAGGAGCTGCGCACCCGCTTAGAGTAAAGTTGTTTTATGATACGCGGCCGCTCAGTCTGACCCTCACCAGGCGCTTCTTGCACACAACTTGGCTCGGCTCGGTCATCGTGCATTGGTTTTGGCGAACCGTGGCGAATTACTCGGTAAAGCCTTTTTTTCCAAACTTCGTTACACGGGAGCCTTCCCTTTGACATACGATTACAGTTTTACGTTCTGGGCATCTCACGGGAGTCTCCGCTTCGTCGCACTCATTCGTTATATTGGAACACACGCACAAATGACGAAGGCATCCCTCGTGAGGGGAGCTTTCATGCACTAGCGGTTTCAGGGAAAATATCTCTTGTCGCACCTGCGCGAGTGGCAAGGTTTGGTGATGACGGGCGTTCAGTAATCCTCGAGGATGGGCATGTGATTCCCGCCGCCGCCGTCATTCTAGCGACGGGGTACGAGTCTACGTGGCGCCCGATATTCGACGGTGAGTGTGTGGCGCAGACACGATAACGAGACATGCCCACTATCCATGCGTAGAGGTGTCGATGGAGCAACTCGGCTTGGGCCGGCATCCTCCTGACTCAAAGATGAACTATCGCTGGGGTTACGCGAGCCTCGCTAACCCACCTGCCATATCGGGAGAAAAGCCATGGGCCGCGTCGATATATCGAGGGCTAGTCCCCGCGAAGAACATCTCGAATCGGGACTTCGCTGTCAACGGGGCTATGGTACTTTGCTCTGTTGGTCGAGAAGAATAATGCCGCCGCTTACCATTGCGGCATTTGCCACTCGTGAACAGTTCTCTGCGCATCACGCATATGTGTGCGAGGTCTCCGCACATTGGATATCTGCGTACTTCCGACGCGATGCGCTGCGGCTTCCGCAAAGTGTTGAAGAGGCTATCGAAGCTGCCGAACAAGATGGAGCATGGGTGCGACGACGTTACCCACATACCCTTAATTGGGTAGACGAAAGCAACACGAGTGCGATCGCGTTCTGGACGTGAGTTTCGCACGAGCACCCCGTCCCCAGCGGCTCACGTATGGCTCCTTTTAACAGCTGGCCCCAATTTGTCGATGACCTTTTGGAGGACATGGGAGTCCCTGCCAGGCGCAGCGGCGGGAATTGGTTGACGTGGCCATTCAAGGTTATTGATCTCCGTGAAATATCTACTTTGAAAGCAGAAAGGGATTCCAATCGTCGTGGGAGAACTTTGTGAGTGCCCGCCTTTGCTCTGAGTTGGACAGTTTCTAAGTGAAGGCGTAAGCGAAATGTCTTCTTGCCATGCCAGTGTGCTGCAGCAGAGTTGAGTGCTGCTCCTGAACGCCAAAGCACCGCGGTCCCGCTCATGTTAATAGGACATGTAAACGGGCATGATATGTTGTTATAAACCTGACACTTGGGAACAAATTTTTGTCCACTTTCACATTCCTTGCTCCTCTATTTATGACCAATGCTGGGCGGACGGTGTGCGGACCCGCGAGTCATGTTGATATGTACCAGTTTTCTCCATCCCCGTGAAAAACTTGAAACCTGCTTTGACAGGAACTCTTATCAGAAGCGGAGGATCCGTTGGCCAGTTCTGCTGGAACTTGTTCATGTGTGAAATATACTACCGTACAAACCCCGCGTGCTGGCATACGTGCACGCAGATGGCCCATCCATGCATTCAAGGGCATGGTTCATTATGTATGTCAAAGAAATGAAAGGCGATCGACTGCAAGGCTTCTCGATTTTGATAACTTGACCTGATCCGAGCCCAGAGCTCGTCACGAAGTGTGATTTGATCGACCCTTCAACGAAGAGCACCGTAAACCATCTAAATTGACAGTAGGACGTCACGGCCGAACGGATCAAGTGCTCTCACTTCCCATTACTGTACTCCTTCCGGCCGCGGTGAGGGACCAGTTTCTCCATTGCGATGGAGGTCTCCCTGGCCCTGGTCTTGATCAATTTTTTTTGTTCCGTTCCTAGCAAAGTCCGGATGCGCCCGGGTGACCTGTCTTCGAGATCGCGGATCGGTAAGAGATGATTTCACGGAAACTGCGCTAGTGCCAGTGAGGGATGTAGATAATCCGTTGGAGGCTTGGAACGGCTTCATATCCAGGTAGCCACCACTCGCCATGGACGAGCGCCTTTGTATGCATAATGTGCCCGCAGTTGCAATCTCCACCGGCCCGCCCTTTGCCCCAGCATCCTCTCTTCCCCACCGCCCATGCGTTCTTTATCTCTCCACGTATCTGCCCTCAACGACGATGAATATACCCTTTTCACCTCGTCTTTTGCAGACCTAGTAGCCTCCGACGCATCCCTCACAACCGACGACCATTTTGAGAAGCATACGGTCTCTTTTCGCGAGGCTCGTGCCTGGCTCCGTGGTCGCTATCCTGACCTCCTCGTGGCCGACCTCGACCAAGTGAATTTCTCACTTTCCCCCAGAGTACCAGTCTTCTGATCACAATGACTTTAGATCCTACGTTTGTTCTCCCAAAGTCCAGGCCAAGACATCGACCTTACCAGGGGCCAGTTTTTTGCCATTCTTCGTCTTGTCTTGCATGTCCGCCGTGGAGCAGAGTTGGACAGAATCCTCGTTTTCAAACAGGGTTCGTGCTTACTCTTCATCGTCGTCTCACTCTGCCCTGTCCCCTTGTAAAATTATCGCGGAACACGCTACGCGAGCCCGTCATTAGAGCCGGTGACTAGCGCGCCGTGGACGCCTTCAGAGGCATAGCTTTGACCTAACAGACCAGCGACCGTTTTGGTGGTTATTTAATGTATAGACCCAACCGCTTCTGCTGTGTCCCTTTGCAACCGGATCGTTACCGCTTGGCATTCCGCATCTGGGGGCATTCATAATTTTTAAGCCTGTCGTATCGTCTGTTCCTGATAATGATGCTTACTGTCAGTCCGCAGTCCACCTGAATTCTTTACACAACGAACCCGCATCACCGACACGACCCGTGAATGACCGCCCAACACGACCTTTTCCGGCTCTTCCCCGTCGACGTCAGTTCTCAGCTGGTGCCATTTTTGATGCGCCAACATCCGACACCAACCCATTCTCCCCCACGAACCATGTCCATGACTATCCTCAACCTCCTATCCACCCTGATCTTCGTACAGGCACCGTCTCCTCCCCTACTATAGTCCCCGTAAAACCGCAGCCATTGCCACCTTTGGCGACCCCACCTGCTCATCCCCATCACGCATCCAATCCATTTGTCGCGCGCGCGGCTGCAGTGGCAGCGAGATCGAGTCCCTCTCCTGAGCGCAAGCTACCTCCTCTTCCACCGCGCAAGGTCCCCCCTGTCCCTCCGCCACGCTCACTTCCCGACCTGTCCACAACACCCAGTGACACTCCTCTTTCCAAGCCACCACCACCACCACCCCAACTTCCCACAAAAGTCCCTCATTTGACAACTGCCCTCATGCAGCAGTCCTTGCAAGCCAGCAAGGCAGGTCAAGAGGCAAAACGTATCGAGGCGCAGCGTGAGCAACAGCGTGTCCTGCAGGTTCTCAAGAGCTCCACGCGAGGTGTCAGTCCGCCAAAGCGGTTTGGTGTTGACAGCGGGAGTTCACACTCTTCTTTGGATGATGCGGGAGCCGCAATTCCCGTCCTGCCTCCCCGCAAATGCGTTAGCCCCCCTGCGTCGGTCACGTCTACGCGTTCGTTCGAACGAGTCGCTGGCGCAAGTCTCGTTGCTCCTAACTCCCTCGGGCGCTCACGCCCCCCGCAACGGCCTCACTCGAGATCACGTTCCCGGTCAGGCTCCCCGTCGACTTCTCGGCCAACGACGGACCTTCCACCTCCTGTGCATCCAAATCGCAAGCCAACACTAGTTGAGTATGGAGACGGTTCTGCCCCGGCCGGCGCCACTTCATCATCTTCACTACGATTCGGGCGATCCAAGTCCGTTCATCATCCATCGCCGCCTCCACCTGTCCCGCGCCGGCGGCGACCAGACAGCGTGCAACTACCGCCGTCACAAGGGACACATTCGCCGACCCGTTCACAACTTCCCCCGCATACAGCTACATCGGCATCTACGCCGAGCCCGACCTTTCCGCGCTTGGCCCGCCACTTATCGCTCTCTGCGCGTGAGCCTCTGTGGGATGACATGCGGGACACGCTGTCAGCCGTAAGATACAAGGCGGAAGCGGGCATCAGCCGGCGGGGGTGGGTTCCCGGACTAGAGAGAGAGGAACGACTCATCGCGGAAAGGAGAGAGAGTGGCGGAGCTCCGAGCGGCTCGAGTAGCGAGGATGGGCTAGGGGTGGATGCTGAGTCACCGGCAGATGAAGAGCGACGTCGTGGCCCACGGGGACGGGACGAGATGAAGTGGCCAGCGGGCGATGGGTGGAAACCGCTCGCATAGAGAGCGGCTTTGGGGGGCTGTATGATTAACGTATTTGATAAGAACGTGACATATTTCTCAAAGCACGTTTGCAGGATCTCGTTGTTGGTTCTTTGCATTTACTCTGCTACATGTCGACAGTCGACATGATAGTGCGCATGCTGGTACAACGTGTTTGTATATTGGGACGTGATAAAATGCGGTTGACGATGACATGGCGGCTGATGAAGATGAAATTGTGCTTTCACCATCAGTGAAAGGCCCCATTCGTCTCGGAAATGACAATGACCGGCTCCTAGGCCTTGTGCATGATGCTTCACTAGCTTCACAATTTTATATGTATCTCCGATCGCGCAGTTGCTAGTCCAAGGGGAAACATGAAACTTGTAAACTTGACCATTTCCATTCCTCAAGAGGCTGGTTTTCCGATTTCCCACTGACAGAAAGCGCCCAAGGTTCATGAGTGCTGCCAATGGAAAAAAAAATGTGACGTCTCACTTCCTCAGGCTTCAGTTGCCTCATTGTCGCAGTACCGGAGACACGCAACGACCCTCTCATCCATCCGATACGCTATACCATTTTGAGGAAATTTCACACCTCGTACATTGATATTAGTGTACAGTACCCCGAAAACCTCTCCTAAGGGGTCATCCCTCGCCACGTGTCAGCCACGCGACGCAGTTGGCTGAAACGATCTCATCCTCGGCCATTGGCTCGGTTTTGCTTCCTGATGCCCGTCGGCACGCACAGCGGCGCATAGAGTACTACTGTATACACACATACAGTACTGCACTGTACATGTAAGTGGTGCACGTACACGTATCTAAAGGTGGGTGTCCAAAACTTTAAAAAAATCGATCGCTGGCTCTCTCTGCGCTTACCACCACTTCCTTCCCCGGGTTCCCCCTCTTCATTTTACGTCTCAAGTCGGCAAAAGATTTTTTTTTCACAAATGTATGTGCGTCCTAAGGGGTCCAAGTGAAGCACGCACGCCGCAAATGCACTTTCTGTGCTCCGACGACGACGACCGCCTTCCTTCGGATTTATATAATATTTGCAAAATTGTGCGAGAAATCGCGCCTGCCACTCTCCATGAGTCTACGAGGGTTGTACGGGTGCACAAGTACTGCGCACCCTCGGATGAGGTGAGCAGGCTTCGCCGGAAAACCCGTTTGCTCGCCTCAAACGAAGTGAATTGACTTGCAAAAACCCCTTTTATGGACATCGACCTGATCTCGCAGGTAGTGGCGTTTTGCCAACAAACAGGGTCGCGACATCTGCATCTGATTTTACCACGTCCAAGACCCTCCTTTTTGTCCTTTTGAAGAATTTGTCCTCCAGATCTGCAGCACGCTCACACACACACGCATAGAGCTCATACACATTCATAACCGGGGTGACCGCAGATCGTTTGGGGAAAAACCTTAATATTTTTTTCCCCCTCAGTAACACGCCTCGGTTTGTTCACCGAACCGGGCTTTTCAAATGATGAATAAATGCCCCGTTATCAGAGTACTTCACAGTAACGCACTTGTATTGCAGGGACGAGCGTTGCAACTGCCACCTGTGCTTAGTCAATCGGCGCCGTCTGATTAATATTGTGCCCTGGCATTCGATTTCCCGAATCTCAATGCAGTATTTTGATTTAAACTCTCCTTCGGCCGTAAAAAGGTTGTATATTTCTCGGAGAGAACTGGGGACCATTTTATTTGTTCCCCAAGCGAATACTTTTTTGCGACGCCCGCACAGTAACCGCCCATTAGGACGGTGGTTCTGTCGCCCTGACAGCGAGTGATTGTCTTTTCCATCTTCGCACGTGCACGGATGGCGGACGGTGTTGCAGAAATAGCCCCGTTGGTCGTCAAAACGTCGCACGGTGCATCGTAATCGATGAACTGTGATCCACGTGGAATTACGTCCACGTCCGTTCGTCGGATGCCTGGCCATTGATTTTCTGAGCCAGTGGCACGACTGAAACCAGTGGAGAGGGGATTTTGTTGCTCTTTGGGGTTGGGGAGATATATCGACGATATATCATAGCCTGAGACAGTTGCGTCTCTTCCCCACCTTTCTCAGTCAATCCATTGTCCTACCCAACCCCATTAAACACCTTGGTTTGTCACGACTCGCGCTCCGCGTGGTACAGAACAGTATGTACTCTTGATGGGGATGGCCCGGGCCAATGCACGAGTCCCCGGTATGTCAGTTGACAGCCATTTATTTTTGTGTGCTTCTGGCGTTAGGCTTGTCAAGACTGGCTCAAAGCCTATGATGACATCTGCATTGATATTGACACTTAGCCAACTGAAGCTGACTGTCGTCTCATGAGACACGTGAGATTCTGTGTCCTCGGGTTGGGACCCATCGATGACTTTGCATTTGGCATCGTTCAGATACTCGGAACCCTTTTCGGATCACGGGATGATGCATGATGGGCTCTTGCCAGTGCGCGTCTAGGAAACTTCCATTGTGTCCTGAAACCGGGGCGGTGTGACTTTCAAACCTTCAGCTTCATGTTCCCATATTGTCTTTAGAGCCTCCTCTGAAGATTCATGTGACTGTCTGACGGTCAACAAGTCTTTGGCACCGACTTTGAACAACAATGTTACCAACAGAGGTTAGTGCTCGGGACGTTCGGCAGTGGGACCTGTCCCGTGATCTCATATACCCCGGAAATGGGCCGAACCCTTTGCTGTCTCACAAGTCACTCTCCTTATATGTCTTGTTTTTCTGCATGTAGCTGCTTAACCATATGGGCTCCCCAATTATCTGCCGTCATGGGGCTCTTGGGAGGCACCAGCTGTCAGTTATCGATGACCGCTCGCCATGAAATACGGAAAAGCCGGCGACAGCAGAAACTCTAGCGATCGAGTGGCAAAAATGAATTCGAGTGGGGTGTGAAAAGATGTGATACAGGCGTGCGTTAGGTATGCTACATTAGAGAGCGGTGTTGCAAAGAATAGTGGCAGAGGGAGAGTACGGGATACGTGATATTGATATACTTGTGTTAGGGGAATTCGACAACACCTTCTTCGTCGTCGTCTAACAAGTCCCACTCGTCCTCCTCGGGTATCTGGCTCCTAGTTTTAATTTTCCCCGTGGTGCGTGGGCGCGCCGGGCGCGGTCGCGACGTGGGGGTGGCAGCAGTAGCCTGGAGTAGTTGTGCAAAGTCGAGTGGGAAGCTCGGCGGCGTGGGCGGCGGAAGTAGTGGATGTGTTTGATGAGAACGACTGCATCAATTACAACGAATGAGTCGCTCGAAACAGAAAAGGGAGAATTTACAGACCGTCCAAGCTCCGCGGAGCAGCAAACGGACCAGAGATTGGAGAGGACATCGCCAGCCTGAGAAAGTGGGATCTCAATGCCTTGTGTGTAGGCGAGATAGCAACCGTTGTACAACAACATTGCGTATGCAGTCGTAAACGAGGATGATGGTGTGGGTAGCGGACGGGTCTCCAGGAATGAATCCGACGTCGACTGAGCCAGTGTAGCGGGGGCATCAGTAACTGGGGCGGGGGGCGACGCAGACACGTGAAGGCAATGCTTAGATGTCCACCTATTGAAAGTTCGGATCAAGACGAGAGAACAATGAGTGATTGGAGGAACATATGATGATCTGCTTACTTTGCCCAGCTACCGGACTCTGTCCCTTTGATGGAGCGTATCCAAGGCTGTCCAACGCCGAGCTTCTCCCCTGTCCATGTAATTTCAAACGGAAGGCGAATCCCGAGGTAAAACGTGAGAAGTCCTATGAAATGCAGGGTGTGTGTAATGACCGCGTTGATATGATCGGGAGGGTACCCTGTCTACAGTAAGGTGGATGCGAAAGACGTAAAAACGATAAGAAACGTACGTCGGATATCCCCGGGCACTGGTAAGACGAGGTCACCAATGGTCCATTCGCCTTTGGTACCAGCCTTGCCGCCAATCGGAGGACGACCGCCAACCTCGACTATATTGAACACCTCCACTAGCTCCGAGACGAGACCACTGCGTGCCTGTGCAATTGTATCTGCGCGCGCGTTCAATTGGGCGACTTCGCCGGAAATCAAAGTATCGAGGGGCACAGGTGGGAGAAGCTTTGCCTGGGAGAGGGTCCGTCGCCGAGTCGCAAGATTTTCGCGTAAGGCACGAACATGTTGTCTAGCTACGGGAAAGTTTAGGGTATGGAGCATGAAATTTCAATGACGGAACTGCATACTTACCTCTGTCGTTCTCTCTCCGCAGATTGGCGAGCCCGTCGTTCAGTTCGTTGAGCCTTTCCTGGCCCGTCGAAAGATCTGCGCGTCGCATGCGAGATTCACCTATGGTGTCGATGGCGGCGGTAGCTTTGCGAACTTGTTCATCCCGGTCAACGGCGGTGTGTTGGATTTGCAAGCGAAAGTCGCGTAGGCTGGGGAGTTACATTATTCATTCACGCTGATGAGTACCTGTACCCGGATGACCGACAGCGGACGCGACCTACTGTGTTCTGATGCAATTCTCGCAATAGAATTGCCGTTGCCTTGACTCGCAGTTGTGGCATTCCATTGCATAGTGAGACGTTGTGGTGATGTACCCAATTAAGTGAACGTCTCGAGCCGGAAGCGTCGCGAGGTGTTGAGCACACGTGATCCAAATGACTAGGAGCCATCACGGGTGTGTCCGTCCACAGCCTCACTCATCGTTCATGGTATGTTTTCCCGGATGTTCTCGAGAAGTAGTGACTAAAATCACAAGACAGGCGTCGGCAGTACCGTCAACTAGTGCAACGTCTCTCCCCTTGTCGCAGGCCATCTCTGCTTCAACATCACCGTCTGCGATCCCAACACCTCCAGAGCTCGATCAGACGCTTGCACTCCTATCCTCCCACAGATCTGTGCTTGGCTATATCCTACTTTCGCGAGGTCAACCAGTCAGCATAATCAGACACTCGGGCGTAGTATTCGAAGGTGAAAATGGAAGGAAGTACGCCTCTGCCATAGCGAAGATAATCGAGGGTGTCCAGAGTGCGCTGGAAGAAGTCAGCGGGGAAGTGAACGAAGGAGTACGTTGAGTTTGTTCCATCTCACTCGTCGCAACTAAGGGCTTATCCAGGACGAAGTTCGGTTCATGCGTATCCGAACCAAACGCCACGAGATCATGATATCTCCAGGTGCGTCGTTAACGCCATGGGGAGGCATCTCTCTTCTAAACCGATTTACCGCAGACAAGCGATATCTGCTTGCTGTGTTGCACGACCCAACGACATGACGTTTTATGCCAGTCGCATTTGCCGTCCCATCGCATGTATTTGACTGCACACGCCTCAACTGTGTAACCAGGCTAAACTATCCTTGACGACATAATCAGAGGCGTGGGTTTCAGCATAGCACCCGGGACAGAGTTAGTGTTTGTGACTATTCATATCAATGCCTATCGGTCCACGGGCTGGCGCTCCAGCAACCCGCCTGGCGGTGATTGTCACGTCTATAACAGGGCCGATTGTCGCCCCTCAAGAGAGGGCGCCGGAAATGGCGCGCCTTTTCGAATCCCGAGCGCGAGGATCCGATATCGGGGCTTTGCACACCTTAACTCTGTGAACAAGGGTTCCCGTGATCTGAGCAACTCAAGGTTTTGCCCATTTGGGTTCCTTGCACATGCGGAGTGGGGCCTGGGGCTGATCAGAGCCCATCAGTTCTCCGATCAAGACTGGGCGTCTAACCAATGAGAGTTCCGCGTCCCAAAAGTAGCCCCCCAACTGCTACTGGAGTAGTATCCGAAATCGGCCGAGGCGCTTCTGGCGTTGCTTGTTTTTAGAAGACGACCTTATAGCGTATGAATTTAGGTGTTCGCCCCCTTTGGAGTTTTGGAGTCTCAAACTCATCTCCGAGGTTCCGGCACTTAGAACCGCAAGAGGTAGCCCAGTCACGCGTGAATCGCCAGGTGGCAGGAGTGCTTCAATAATCAGAGCGGGCCATGAGTAGTGTGAACGGGCTCCTCGCGACCGTGTCCGTGCCTGCATGTAATAGCAGGAGCAGGCTAGAATTTCCACAAGAGCGAAACAGGGGGCTGTCACCAACATCATCAACATCATCAATCTGTTTTCATTGCGGCAGGTTTTTTTCACAGCTTACCCCGATTACCAGTTTAGGAGATGCGTTGATGTGACCATGTCTCGTCACGTCCACCACATTCTTATCGGTTCCTTAATGTGACAGATCTCCTGCATTTTTTTTTCGAAAGCAAATACTGCCTCAAATTTTCAATCCCCCTCCCCTTCAGAAACCAAGAACGAGAAGCCTATGCATGATGTTACGGGCGCTGTATTTTAACATAGGAATTTTTTTAATATGATATCATCGTTGTGAAGGAATGAAGAAGCCCCTGCGCCGCCACCTTCCCTGGTTTGTTTGTTCGTTTGTTTGGTTCCGTCTCACCCTTGTCATCCAGTTTTGCTCATCCATGTACCGAGTTCCAGGTGCAAAGTCTTGCGAGCGATCGGCAACCCAAAAATGTATAAACCTGCCCGACAGTTTTTCACCCCCGGGCCCGCGAGGTGGGATCGTCGAGGTCGAGGTACTAAGCATCGCCAGAAGTTTTTCCATCCCCGCAGTGGTCAACTCTACAGTTCTCCCTCATCGCCGTTGGGAGAACGGGGAAGGAGCCTGAGGCAAGAGGTGCGATGTCATACACAGTCTGGAAATTTTATCCCTTCGAGTAAGAAATGATCATTGGCAAGGTTGAACCAAGGCTGGCGCGACACGGGACTAGGAGGAAACGGCCATACGGCGCCGAATGCACACCTTTAGAACCGCTTCATCTCGATTGTTCGCCTCGTATTTTCAATCTAGATCCGTACCAATGGACAGCTCTGAGGAATATGAGCTGGTGGAACACAATTGATTCGATCCCCTTCAAGTAACTCACCTCGGTTGTGGCTACCAAGTCACCCATCATGTCATCTTTATAGCCCCTCCCTTTCTCAAGCACCCTTCTTTCTTCATCCCTCCCTTTTCCCACCTCACCCTGTCTTTATCTGCGTCAAAGTGCGCTCCTGTCACAACCTTCGTTTGGCTAGGTGCACATCATGTCCCGCACTCCTCCGATGTTTGGTACCTTTAGCATCACCGCCGACGGCAGCGCTGAACTCTGCCATGGCACCGATACCCTACACCAACGGCATGACGCTCGTAAGCACCTCCATCCTCCTCCTTCTGATTCGTTCATTGATTTTCCGCGGTGGGCCATTACTGCAGAGGATATGTCCGAGTTTGCTAATGAAGCCTCCCACCTCCCTGCGCCCAACGCGTGCCTCGCATTCTCGCCTGCTCTCGACACGTCCATCTCGCCGACATTCTCGAATTTCTCACCGTCGACTTCTAGCGGCTATTCCATCCCATCGCCCGATCCGGCTACCACACCTTCGGACCCGGACGATGCCTGGAACCTCATCCCCTACAACGTCTCATGGGGTCATGAATACGAAGAGTATCGTGCGGGGATACTGCCGGGCCCAGAGGGCGACTGCATTTTCTTGCGCTCCCCAACGCCTTTGCGCAACCAGCGCGCCTCGGAAGCTTGCAAAAAATGTCGTGAGCGCAAGGCAAAGGTATGTCCTCTCTCCGTATCCTTCTCTCGCCACGGTCACCTCAATAACACAATCTGTCAAGTGTACTGGAACTCGGCCTTCGTGTGCTCGTTGCGCCTCGCGTGATTACCTCTGTGAATATGCGTCAGAGGTTACATCCGAGCCTACAAATTCCACAAAGGCCCGTCGTCCACGTCGTGAAACTCGAGAACCGGCGCAAAAGGATTCGGGCCCACCGTCCCCTCTTGACCGTTGTATCAAGGCAGAGATACCAGAATTCTTGTCACTCCATTATTCCGATCATACTGGCTCATACTGGGAGGGCTCCACTCCGAGCGACGATTGTTCAATGGAGGAGCCTTGGCAATTCAACGGTGGGATTCTTCCAGATGCCACCACCCATTCCCTTGTGAGGCGACCATCAATTGCTGCTCCCCATCCGGTTCGCCATAACCACCCTCAGTCGCTATCAGCCCCGCTGGCTACACACGGCGATGCGCGAGCTGTGGGGATCCATGCGCAGATCCAGCTCCCCCTGTTGCCACATTTTGGCATGCCTGGTCAACGACTCATGCAACACGAGGTCTACGCGCCGCCAGAAGTCAAATATGAGCAAAGCGTGGCCTTTGGCCCCCATTCATACGACCCGTGAGTCACACCACTATTTGGGCAGCACGCCGCTCGCTTGCTGTTGCTAACGCACGACTACAGTACTGCCGTATACCATGCGGGGCATGACTACACTATATCCATGCAGCCCTTACACGCTGATTTTGATGAGGGCGGATTCCCCGTGCATGTTCCGGCACCTAAATTAACATACAACTCCTTCGCACCCCCGTATGTCAACTACTTGCCAAGTCCATGAGCGCCATGTTGTACGCCCAATGACGGTGTCTCGGCGCGTTTCTATCAGCAACCTAGGGGGGTCCTCACGTATCTTGAATCACGTCTCATCTCGATCAGTAAACCCTCGAACACCTCATTGTTCGACCCTTCTTCATTCTTACTTATTCCAATTGTTATCGCATTTTCTTCCGGGAGCTGGAACCTTTCGCCCCACCGTCGTATTGCGGTGTAGCTTGTATACTCTTCTCTTGCTTTCTTTTGTTAGTATTACAAACCTGTGTGTAATGACTCAATCGGTGGGAAGTAGCAATGCAACTTATCATTATGTTTCGTATTGGAGCCACAACAGGGTCTTCTTGACTTCCCGTGTGCAACTAAATCAAAAATAGGAACGCGTCTCCAGCAGGCCGGTAAGTTGATGACTTTTGTGCTGTTAGTGGCGGACGTCATGATTTCAAAGCTGTCGGGCGCCCATCAGATGTTCCCAGGCTCTATGCCCACGGTAACTCTGACGGTGAAATGCAGTGGGGTTTGCGTTATTTATGGTTGATGTTTGGAGCGCAGCTCGGACGATGCCGCCGAGGGGAGCGCGCCCGAGTTGGACGGCAGGGTTTGGGAGTGGGCCCCTGTACAGCCGCTGGAGGCTCGGCAAGTTCAAGTTGTACAGGAACCCCAACTCGACTTTGTCCTCTGTGGGATGTCAAACTTCGAATTCCCAGCTGGGCACATTGATCTGAAATTCGAGGATCATGATGATGGCGTGTCACGGTATGGTCCGGACGTACTGCAGCTACCGTGGGTCGGCATCTCCGTGTCCAGAGCTATCACGTTATCAGGGGAAGGGGCATCCATGTGCTCGGCGCCATCAAGGCGGCGAATTCCTCGGGGCCGGGAAACGTAGAGTTGAGGGGATGGAGGGAAAAGGGGAGCCATCAACAGGGCGGCGAATACGCAAGGCAGACGCCCACTCCCACTCCCCCGTGCGGAAAAACGGCGCGGGATCGATGTGTGCTGAAGCGCGGATGCAGAAGCTCTTCCACATGCGCAGCAGGGCTACAGGGCTATTCTTACCGAGTCGTGAGTTGCGTGCGTACGTGTAGTACAGTATATGTAAATGGACTTCTGCTTCTCTCTGTCACGGGAGAAGAGGATTTTTCGTCGGAAACATCGCCTCACGACCGTTGCCGTTTCCCCACCCAGGGATCTCGTGTGGGGGTGCTCACAACACGCCACGTGGTACAGTACTAGCTTCGAATTTTCCATTGCTCGGAGGCTCGGTAGGTGTGGAGCGACCTGGAGAAACCTAGAGATAATCTTTGCGAAGGCGCACGGCGGGCACACGGCCCAGAGAGTCTGAGGAGACGTCATAGAAGAGCCAATTTTCGCAACAATCGCCCCGCGCTCTCCGCGGGCGGGAGCACGTCCGCGCAAAAATTCCCCAAATGTTTTTCTTCTATTTGTTCTGCGCTACATACAGAACGAGTACACGTTTATCCGTGCCCGTATGGTACCACTGCACTGGGATATCCGTGACAATCGAAACCTGCGCACCGATTCGTTTTTCCACTCGCGGCGCCCCGCACGATCTCGTGCTCTCTAGAAACCGATCGAAAGTGGAGTAAGAGCTTGTACACGTCTTCCTTCCCCTATGGTCCGAGCCCTTTCGATGAGAGTATTCTGGTGTGCGTCGAAAAATGGTGAAGGTATCCGGTGACCCGAGATGTTAAACAACCACAGTGGGTAAGACGCGACGGGAGTACCTCAAGGAGCTCCTCGTGCATGTCCAGTAACTAGCTCTCTAGAACACTTAGTGTAGTGTCTCTACACCTAATTTGCATTCTGTCCCGGTAACTTGACGTTCTGTTCTATGCATGAGTCGTGGGTTCCAGATAAGGCTTATATATCCCCGCTTAACGTCTAAGTGCTGGATTCCACGGAGAAATCTGATAAGAATGGGACAAGAAGCCTAGTACAATAGGACATCTGGATTAGCTGAGGTCTCGCTATGGAAGACGTACGTTATCACGCATTCGGCGCAGTCAGGGCGAGGAAGTTCAGACATTCATAGAAGGCGTCTCACGTTCATACATCGTAATCGTGGTTCTGGCCTGTTGCGTGACGCGGTATAAAGCCGAGCCTACTGGAGTTGCCAGCCGCGGCCAGACACATGCTACAATGCTAGTTTGGTAGATGTTCCCCCAGATCCTAGAACGTACGTAGCAACCATGGATGCTCCATGGCACGGTACCAAAGCCAGGATGATTCAACCCCCGTGACGTTCCAGGACCGGGGCGAAAAGGCGATCAGGTTTTCCTCCTAGTGGGGCATTACTGTGACGTACTGTATCATTGCCAGCCTGGCAACACTTCCTGATGGGATTAGGCGGGAGCGGTGTGGCATTAGATAATGAACGTCTACTACTTTATGGGCCTGTCGGATGACTTTTGGTTCGAGGACTGCTGGCAGCCCCGGGTGTACGGAGAGCCAACGAATGCCAGCGTGGCAGAGATGAAATCTGACCAGCAATTTCGTGGGGACGTGTGGCCGGGAATCGATTGAAACTACATTTATGGTATGGTACATGTAGTGCTGCCCGTGTACCCTGAGGCAAACCCTAATATCGAAGAGTGGCGAGAAGTCGTACCCCCAAGGAGGTAGGTGATAGATCGTCGAAGAATGTGTCCACACAAGCACACGCGGAATGTCTCCCAGAGAGCTTAGAAGCGCACAATGCTGCGTGTTCTGCGGTTCTGTTAATATGAATGAGATCGCGCAAGGCCTGTGAAGACAAAAAATTCACCGGACTGGACGACATTATCAGGATGGAGGGCCGTACGTTGCCTTCCACTGGCTTGCGAAGGCTACGACATCCTTGGAGGTTCCTTAAGTGGATTTTCCTTCCGAGCCTGGTCAAGAAGGCCTTCGAGTCCCTTGTCTTTCACGGCTTTCTGTAAAAACATGACCGTGTCCGTTGTGTGAAAGGTTTTGTAGATAAAAGAACGGACTCGTACTTGCACACATTCGCGGTAACTCGCCCAGATTTTGCCGCACTTGCGTTCGTATTCTTCGGCCTTTTCCTTTGAGTATTTGGCGCGACTTTCTGATGAGGCAGAGGCAGAAACAGCGGGCTCGAGATAACCTTCGAACCATGAATTGAAACAGGAGTCATATTCCAGCTTCAGCGGCGTGCAACGTTCTTCGAGGCTATGAGCCATAGCGATTCAAGTTCAAGTTTATGTGTGACTCGCCCGTTTTGGCCGAGGGCAATAAGGCGCCCAAGACTCGACACTGACGCAACCCGTCGTTTAGGCCTTCACATTATCCCGTCAACCATGGTTCTCGTCCTCGTCATCGGCGATCTTCATATCCCACATAGAATCCATGACCTACCGTCAAAGTTCAAAAAACTGCTTGTGCCAGGAAAAATCCAGCAGATCCTTTGCACCGGCAATATTTGTGACCGGGAAACCTACGACTATCTAAGGACAATCGCAGCTGACGTGCACGTCGTCCGTGGAGATTACGACGAGGTGCGCAGCTCCGGCTCTGTGAGGATCTTACAAACGTTGATAGGATCCGCTAGTCTGTCGCCTCGCCCCTCTCCTTGACCGTTACCCATTCGCCCATCCGAATAGGGGTTATTCACGGTCATCAGTGTATTCCAACGGGGGATTTAGACTCTTTGAACTCCATAGCTAGGCAAATGGATGTTGACGTACTCGTCTCTGGGCATACTCACACGTATGGCTAGCCATTGTCAGACTACCGAGCTGTTTTGCTCATGGATAGACAAAGATTCCAAGCCATCGACTATGATGGGCGCTTCTTCGTGAACCCTGGGTCGGCCACGGGGGCCTGGTCAGCTTACTTCAACGGGTGAGTGTCACGTTCGAAGTTTCTCTGCATCACGCTGCAACTTTTCCGCTCTTTTCCGCCTGCAGCGATCCGACACCATCTTTCGCGCTCATGGACATCCAAGGTCCAGTCGTGGTGACATATGTTTACCAGCTCATAGATGGTGAAGTTCGGGTTGAGAAGATCGAGTATCGCAAGGACGCAGAAGTGCCGAGCGCGCGCGAGAGGGAAGCGGCTGGGCCACGCAGCACTGTCATGCCACAGAGTATTCCAAGCGCGGGTGCGGCTCAGCAAAGCGTTTGGTAGTTGTAAGTGCTCGCTTCGTGATACTTATCTTCCTCTGCGCCCTAGCCGCTGATCCTGTGATCGCTGACGTTCCCTTGAAGGTATCCCTGTTCTTACACAGCCTTCGGCCGAGCTGAAACTTTGGGAGCGTTGTTCTAATGATTATATTCGTTTTCCTGACAAAAAACATACTTCGATGAGATCAGACACCCCCTCTGCGTCTCATACATACGGCAAGACCTTATGAGCATCAGACCTACTGCCATACACCTAGCTCCTGGCACCGAGGCTTGTCCCATAAGGTTCTGACTACACCTTATTGTGAAGGTCTGCATTATTTTGATAGAGGGATTGGGATTGACTCGTATTGTTTGGACCGCGACCCTTGGACACCTTGCGGGCTCATAATCAATCGGTTTGGGGACCATGGCGCATCATGATTATCTTCATTACTGAAGCGCTGGACTTGCGTTCGTCATTGCCTTCCTACATTTACTGTACGCCATTTCACCTGACATACTTTATTTTACAAGTTTCCATTCTAGTCTCTACACAAATTGGCGGTGCTTGGTTTCATCTTCGTGGACCACCGTGGCCACTGAACTCACTCTTTCCGTGATGTAGATGCATAGCAACTTATTTTGTTATGATTGGCAGTGGTTCTGTCGTATCGACTCCTGAAGGATGATGGACTAGTATCGTATCTGTCCCACCGAGTTCATAATCATGATGTTTCTGCTTGCTGCTGTACAAAGATGGCACGTTTATGTAGTACTTTCGAATCTTTCCTTCGGTCTATTCGCCACATCTCAAATGTCCCTTCTGATCTTCTGCTTCACCCTCTATCTCAGAATTAGCCAGCACAAGAAAGGTGTTACTCTCAGGACCACAGTCGCATAAGGGCCCTTTCCTCATGCACCACCCTCAGTCTTCGGCATAGTTCAAATTCATTGAAAGTCATATCCAAATCTGACTAGGCCAACTTTTCTATGCTATCACCAGTGTTAGAATAGATTACGCCAACTACTTTCACTCCAAGCAGCTACATTCATCTTGTCTGAGTGCTACTGTAGTGTAACTAGGGCCCGCGGATGTCGGCATGGCCACGCCCTTGCTCGTGATTACCGTGACGGCGGGGGAGCCGCACACGACCACAACCAATTACACCGATTCATGAACGAAACTCTGTCGCTACTGTATCGATGGCAAATTGGCGATGTGTACTAAGGGTTGTGTTCGTATCCTCGCTCTTCTACCTACACCACACCAACTCCTCTTTCAATCACCATTTTTTTTGAGATACAGTATAAGTCATACCCGGGCCCTCCTCGTCGTTCAACTATATAACACAGACGGCGACGAAATTGATAAGCAGAGACCTTCCACACAATCTGAGGAGACCGAGTCGTTGTTGATCGTCGACCGAGCTGGTCTCAGCGGCAGCGGGAGTATTTGCCATCATCCTTGTTCCACATGACTACTAGTAGACGGCTATAACCTTCGTGGTTCACCGACCGAATATACAGCCTCTTTGGATATCCACGACTGAGGCATCGTTTCATAAGCACTGATGAGGCTGAGAACATCAAGCTAGGTGCGTGGCACGAATAACAAGGACTACGATGATAGTGACTATAAGAGCCCCAACAGAGGTCGCATGGCAGTGGCAGGTCCAAGCTGCGAGAAACAACGATTGTACGACGGCATCGGGAATGGGCCCATACAATACAACAATTGGTACCCAGAGTAGCGTGATGTGGCACAAAGGATGAATATACCTGGACCTACAGAGTACCATAATACAACAATGTCGATTGCACGCTGCCAGTGCATCCCCCGACTTCGGTCGTATATTTGTTGAACCGCTCCAGCTCTCATCCGCACCTGTCGCATGTCTACCTCAGCCAACCAACCGACTCCCAACCCGCCTCGATTCTCCGGAAACACAGGTAGGTCCCACAATCGCCCTCTCATTCCTGACTTCCGCCACTAGAGACTGACACTGGCCTCTGACACTCTAGTCTCTACCGCAGCTCCATCAGCTCAGGCTCCAGCCACGGGGGCGGCACGGTCGCTCACTGGCATCCAGAGTATATTGGAAGAAGTAGCCGAGTCTGAATCCTCATACACCGACTCTTCAAGTACATTGTTCTCGTTATACCTATCGCATGCCGAGAAACACGACCGGGAGCAGGTCGATTCCTGGAAAGCGGGAGCGGATGGGATACTCGTTTTTGTACGCAGTCTTCCTGGCCACTGTTATGAACGCGAACTGACACGATCAACCTGCTTTTGGTAGACTGGCCTCTTCGCAACGGCACTCGCCACGTTCGTCGTCGATAGTTACAAGTCCTTGTTGCCGGACTCGGCGGGAAACACTGTCATCCTCCTCGCTCGAATATCCCAACAACTCGACGGTCTCGCGAACGGGACTCTTGCCGGCAACCCTCCGAGCTCTTCCCTCCTCCAATCTACAACTAGCTGGAAACCGCCGGCTTCTGCCGTCTGGGTCAACGTGCTCTGGTTCTTGAGCCTCGTCATAAGCCTCTTTTGCGCTCTGCTCGCGACACTCCAGCAGCGCTGGGCTCGGCGC
>Ga0137394_10000516_pt1 | contig 26986 bp, 23 predicted proteins | sample czobulk116metaG_FD_108278 | JGI IMG/M metagenome (GOLD analysis project Ga0137394, IMG submission 108278) | Vadose zone soil microbial communities from Angelo Coast Range Reserve, California, USA - czobulk1.16 metaG | ecosystem: Environmental > Terrestrial > Soil > Vadose zone | place: USA...
CAAGACGCACGCTCTGCAATGCTTCATGTCGCGGCTGCAGCCGGATTTGCAGGATACGATCGCTCCGCGCCACCTGCTGAACTACTTTCAGAGATCCTATGAGGCGTTTCTGCTATGAGCGCCATCATCCTGTCGAAGGATTACTCCTGACTCAAGTGGGCTGCATCGCCGCTGACTCGGCAAGAAATCACGGCGTTAGCGGGTGCGTGCCTCACCCGCTAACGCTTGCTCTTAAACATTTCATTTTCAGTATGACTATTTTTATAGTTTTATCAATAGATTATAAGATATTTCTATTGTTTACTTGAAATACTTTTTTTGGTTTCCTGGAAACTTTCTTTTGCGATTCTAGCGAGAAACAAAGACGACTTGGGACTCAAGGGCTTTCAGAGAGCTACATGAAGAACCGCTCTGACACCACCTTCCCGTCTTTGACCTCGTACACGCAGACTTCCTCGAGCTTAACGCGTCCGCGCCCTTTCATGGTCACATCCATCGCCAGCGTGAGCGCGAACGCATCGCCGGCGATCAGCGGCGACGAGGCCGTACATCCATGCACCTTTTCCACCATCGACTCGAACTTATGTCCTTTCTCGATAATTGCCCGTAATCCCTTTGTTTCTTTCGGGAAATCCGGCGTCTCGCGGGGTTCGATGCTGACGGCATCCTCTGCGAACAACTCCTTCTGTGCGGCTTCGAATTGGCCCTGACGGCAAAGCTCCGCAAGGCGACTGGCGACAGTTTGCGTTGACATGTCAATGCTCCTCTCGGGTTGGTTAACTCAAGCGCATACCGTAGACGCTTCATTAGTACAGAAGTTGCAGCCTCCAATGCAACTTCAGAATGCGAAACCCGAGCGAGCGACGGTCGGCAACTAGCGTGCGCCCTGATCGCACGAACCGGGCTCACAGCGCTGTAATCAGACGGCAACAGTCTCGCCGGAAACTAATCCGCGCACTGTGCATAGCAACGAAAACGCACCGCAACCAAGGGGAACGACTATGAAGAGGCAGTTACTCGCAGCGGCCTTGTCGATGGGACTGACGGCGGCAGCCGTGCAAGCCCCGGCCTGGGCCGAGGACGGATTGCATGAGGGGAAGGTCAAACACGTACTGTTGATAAGCATCGACGGACTGCACGCATTGGACGTGGCCAACTATGTGAAATCACACAAGGGATCGGCGCTGGACGAATTGAGCGAGCACGGAGTCACGTTTTCCAACGCAAGGACCCCGGCCAATTCGGATTCGTTTCCGGGATTGCTGGCGCTGGTAACGGGAGGTTCGCCGCGGACCCACGGGCTGTTCTATGACTACAGCTACGATCGAACGATTTGGGCGCCGGACAACAGGACGTGTTCGGGGAAGCCTGGAACGCAGATGATTTTCGATGAGTCGATCGACAAGTACGTGGGCGGCGTTTCGCAAAACGTGATCGATCCGGATGCGCTCCCGCGCCATCTCGATGCACAGGGGCTATGCTCGGCGTTCTACCCGCACGATGCGATCCGCACCAACACCGTGTTCGAAGTGATCAAGGCGGAGCGCGCCGGCCGCACCGCCTGGGCGGACAAGCACCCCGCCTATGACCTGGTGAATGGCCGCTCGGGTAAAGGGGTCGACGACCTGTACACCCCGGAAATCACCAACGTCGGTGGCTTCGACAACACCATCAGCGTGGTGTGCACCGTGCAGAACGATGCCTTGAAGGTGGCGGCGGTTCTCAATGAGATTCAGGGGATGAACCATGAGGGCACGAAGCGCGTCGGCGTGCCCACCGTTTTCGGCATGAATTTCCAGGCCGTCAGCGTAGGACAGAAGCTGCTGATGGACAATCCCGGCGGCGGTTGCGCGGCCGATACGGATCCGACGATCAATGGACAGCGTGGAGGTTACATCGATGGGTTGGGCTCACCCTCCGCCGTCCTGGCCTACGGGCTCCAGAAGACCGACGATGCGCTGTGGCAATTCATTCGGGGCTTGAAGAAGGCGGGCATTTACGATTCGACACTCATCATTGTGACCGCAAAGCACGGCCAATCGCCCATCAATCTGGAAAAGCTCGTCAAGCCGGGACACTTCGCGGATCTCGTTTGCACGGTTTCCAATTGTAAAACGAGCGAAGGGGCCAAGATCATCACGGACGCCGGCAACAATTGTCCGGCAGGGCCGTGCGGTTGGGTGCAGGATGACGACATTGGGCTGATCTGGCTGCCGGATCAGAGTAAGACGGAACCTCATTTCGGCGAATGAGCAAAGGGCATGCCGAGAGGCATGCCCTAGCTGAGATTCAAGTCGTAGCGTTGGTCGCGCTGTTGGTTCGCGCGGAAACAATCGCGGCCTTCACCTGCTTCTGTGCGCGGTCCGTCGCCGCCCTCTCGCAAGAGAACTCGTCGGTGTCCGACAGATCAATGGGATCCACGGTGTCCAGTTGCTCGCAGTCTTGCTTTGCTGCCTCGGTAATACGCTTGGTGAGCTCAGCCGCGCCGGACGGCGTCGTAAGGTCGAGATCGGTGTAGCTCACTGACCGATCGACCTGAAGTTGCTCGACCGGAATGCCGGTGTAATCGACTCGAACCTCTGTCCGCTCCACCTTTCCAGCCCCGATCTCGGCGTTCGGCGCCTGATCCGCCTGCTGAGCAACGGCAGCCGCGCTCGTCATCGCAAGCGCAATCGCCAATGGGAATCCAAATCGCAGTGTTGAAATACTCATGTCGCTTCTCCTGTAATCCGGCGAGCGGGAGTGCCGCCAGGTCAGGAACAGGGTGCCATTCGAAGAACTTGCCGCAATTACGAACTTTGCGCAGGGCATTTCAGCCGTAACGGGCACGCTAACGAGGACTCCAGTACTCGGCGCTACGCGCCTCGCCCTTGCTGGCGTTCAAGTCGGCCGGACGGCCGACTTAGTCCGTCTTCAGCGGGTCCGTGCGGCGCGGCCGACGGCCGCGGGTCTCGCTCTGGCTCGTGGATTCCTTGGGTGCCGGCAGATCGACTACCCTGCGCAAGTTCGCATAGCCCGCGGTCTTGTGGGGAATCGCCATGGCCTCGACGAAGTGGTGTTGAAAGCGCGGCTCGATGGCGGTCTCCACTTTCTCGATGCGTCTGACCAAGGCTTCGATGACGCCGCGCGAAGTCGCATCCAAGAGCGCGATGCGTGCGCCGGTTCCGGCGGCATTGCCGGCCGAACGTACCTGATTGAGATCGCAGTCGGGAACCATCCCGAGAATCGTCGCGTACTTGACGTCGATGTGGCTGCCGAAGGCCCCCGCGAGCCGGATACGATCGACGTGATCGATGCCGAGCCGTTCCATGAGCAGCGCGACGCCGGCATACAGCGCCGCTTTCGCCAGTTGAATCGCGCGAACGTCGTTTTGGGTGATCTTCATCTCGACCACCGCGCCTTGATGCAGCAAATAAGCGAAAGTTCGCCCATTCTCGACGATGCGCGATGAGCGCGCCGCCAGTCTGCCGTCGAGGACGCCGTCCTGATTGATGATGCCGGCGAGGTACATTTCCGCGATGACCTCGATGATGCCGGATCCGCACACGCCCGTGATGCCGGTGGCCGCCGTGGCCGCATCGAATCCCGGCTCGTCGGACCAAAGGTCGGAGCCGATGACCTTGAAGCGCGGTTCGAGAGTCTCGCGGTCGATGCGCACGCGTTCGATCGCTCCCGGCGCCGCGCGTTGACCGCAGCTGATCTGGGCTCCTTCGAACGCGGGGCCGGTGGGGCTGGAGCAGGCGACGAGACGCCGGCTGTTCCCCAGCACGATTTCCGCATTCGTGCCGACATCGACGAGCAGGGTCATCTCCTCGGCGAGATCCGGGCGCTCGGCGAGGACCATTCCCGCCGCATCCGCGCCGACATGCCCGGCGATGCACGGCAGAACGTAGATTCGCGCGTTGCGATGCAATTTGAAATCGATGACGTTCGCCCGCAGGGTGAGCGAATGATCGGTGGCCAGCGCGAACGGCGCGCCGCCGAGCTCCACCGGATCGATGCCGAGCAGCAGGTGGTGCATGATCGGATTGCCGACCAGCGTCGCCTCGAGAATGTCCTCGTGAGTGATGCTCGCTTGGCGTGCCACATCCGCCGCGAGCCCGCACAGCGCTTCGCGCACCGCCGCGGTCATCAGCGCGGCGCCGCCGGGATTCATCATCGAATAGGAGACGCGGCTCATCAAGTCCTCGCCGAAGCGTATCTGCGGATTCATGACGCCCGCGGAAGCGACGACCTCGCCGCTGCCCAAATCGCACAGGTGCGCAGCAATCGTGGTCGAACCCACGTCGATCGCCAACCCGTACGCAAGCTCGTGCAGGCCGGGCCAGACGGCGATGATCTGCTTGGCGGCGTGCACCGCGACGGTAACCTGCCAAGATCCGGCGCGCAGCGTCGGCTGCAGCGTTTGCAGCACCGACAGATCACAAGTGAGATCCTCGAGGCTCCATTCGGATTCCAGCGCCTCGAACAGCCGGCGCAGATCGCCGGACGGATCGTGCATGTCCGGCTGCTTCACCTGAACGTAGTGCAGGCGTACGACCGGATCGAGCTCGATCACGTGCGCGTCGGCGTCCTTGCGCACCACCTGGCGGTGGACCTGACTGCTCGCGGGCACGTCGATGACCACGTCGGCCTCGACGCGCGCCGAGCACGACAGGCGCCGGCCTTCGGCCATGGGCACTCGCCGCGAGTAGCGCTTTTCCGGCTCGCTGAACGGCGACAAGCTGGCGCCGGACGAGGAGACGCCGTGCTTGGCGAACTCGCCCTCCGCGACCAATACTTGGCAGCGCCCGCAAAGACCGCGGCCGCCGCAGACCGAGTCGATATCCACGCCGAGACTGCGCGCAGCCTGCAGCAGCGGCGTCCCTACCGGGAAATTGCCGCGCTTGCCGGAAGGCGTGAATACGACGAGTGGATCTCGAGCCGCCATGCGAACCGCCTAATCTTAAGCCGGGCGCCGGCGATGGCCGCCTTCACGGCGGCCGCGCGGCGCTTCACCGGTGGCGCTCGCGGCGCCCGTGGCGGGCGGAGCCGCGTCGCGAAAGCGGCGAATCCAACGGGCGCAGTCGGGATCGTGTCCCAGCATGACGTCCGCGCCCATGACGGCCTTGATGACTTCCACATGCATCGGATTGGTAATGGCTGAGGTCATTCCGGCTCCCATGGCCATCGTCAGAAAGGCGCTGTTGATGCCGTCGCGGTTCGGCAGACCGAAGCTGATGTTCGAGGCGCCGCAGGAAGTATTGACTTTGAGTTCGGTGCGCAGCCTGTGAACCAGGCGCATGACCTGCACGCCCGCCTGATTGATCGCGCCGATCGGCATGACCAGCGGATCGACGACGACATCGCGTGCCGGGATGCCGTGGTCGATCGCCCGCTCGACGATTTTCTTCGCTACCGCGAAGCGCACGTCCGGATCTTCGGATATCCCGGTCTCGTCGTTGGAAATCGCGATGACCGCGGCACCGTACTTCTTGACCAGCGGCAGTACGCTCTCCAAACGCTCATCCTCGCCGGTCACCGAATTGACCAGCGCCTTGCCCTTGTAGACGGCAAGCCCGGCCTCGAGCGCGGCGACGATGGATGAGTCGATGGACAGGGGCACATCGGTGATCGACTGCACCAGCTGTATGGCGCGCGCGAGAATCGCGGGCTCATCGGCGAGCGGTATGCCCGCATTGACGTCCAGCATGTGCGCGCCGGCCTCGACTTGCGCACGCGCATCCGCCTCGACGCGGGTGAAGTCGCCCGCTGCCATTTCGGCGGCGAGGATCTTGCGTCCGGTCGGATTGATGCGCTCGCCGATGATGACGAAGGGCCGGTCGAAGCCGATGACGACCTCCTTGGTGGCGGAACTGATAACGGTGTCGGTCATGTTGCTGTCCTGTGAGAATATTGAGGGGCGTCGCGCTCCGGATACCAGGGAGAGCGGCCGCGAAGAATCCCGGATTTATCGACGATCTCGGCCACCGATTCTTCCTGGCGGTAGGCCATGATGTGCACGCCGCTCCCTCCGCGGATCTCGCGCATCGCTTGAATCAACTCGATGCAGATGTTGCGGCCCTCGCGGGCCTGATCCTGCGCGCCGCCGAGACGCGCGATGACGGCGTCCGGGACGTGCATGCCGGGGACGTTCCTGCGCATCCACTCGGCCGTCTTGGCCGAGCGGAGCGGTCCGACGCCGGCGAGAATAAAGACCTGGCCGAAGAGCCCGAGCGCCTCGACCTCTTCCATGAAGCGGCGCAACAGAGGCAAATCAAAGCAGTATTGAGTCTGAATGAATTGCGCGCCCGCGGCGACTTTCTTCGCCAGCCGCTGCGGCCGCCAGGCATACGGCAGACCGGAGGGATTTTCGGCGGCACCGAGAAACACGCGCGGCGCATAGCTGATCCTGCGCCCGCTTTGAAAATGATGATCGTCGCGCAGGGTGCGCGCGATATCGAGCAGCGACACGCAATCCAGATCGAACACCGGTTTCGCCTGAGGATGATCGCCCGCCTGCACGCCGTCGCCGGTCAAGCAGAGTATGTTGCAGACTCCCATCGCGGCGCCGCCCAGAATATCGCCCTGGATCGCGATGCGGTTCTTGTCGCGGCAGGAGATCTGCATGATGGGCGCATAACCGACACGCGTCAGGAGCGCGCAAACCGCGAGACTCGACATGTGGCAGTTCGCGCCGCTGCCGTCGGTCGCGTTGATCGCATCGACATAGCCGTCGAAAACTCGTGCCCGTTTGTACACGTCCTCCGGGTCGGCGGAATCCGGCGGCGCGAGTTCGGTGGTGATCGCAAAACCGCCCGCGCGCAGCACCCGTTCGAACCGTCCAGGGGAGGTATGGCCGGGCAGGATGGGCAGCGGATAGCCGGGGACCGGTTCGTCCTCGAATCTCACGGCGTGCCTTTGGGGGTACCCGCCGGGGAGCCGGTCGCAGACCCCGTCGTCACGCCCTTCGGCCCGCTGCTGTTCTCCGCCTTCTCGCGCACGACCCGCAACCACGATGAACGGCCTTGGGAACGCTGATCCACGGCGAACTGCACCCTGCTCATGGACTCGACGCCGCCCGGTATGCGCTCGCTGCCGCGGTAGGCTTCGACCCACACGCACCTCATATCCGGTTTGACCTCGCAATTGCCGTCGGCGCGCACACCGCCGCAAGGGCCGTTGCGCAGCGACTTGGGACAGTTCATCGGGCACGACATGCCCGTTGAACTGAGCACGCATTGGCCGCACATGCGGCAATCGAACAAGAGCCCTTTGACCGCTTTCTCGACGCGCGCCACCGGCCGTTCGATGCGCTCATGGCCCAATGCCCGAAACAGAGGGTTGAGACGCACCAGCGTTGCCTCGAAACCGCGATAGAACGCGTTCAGGCCGCGCGCGTGGCGCACCGACCATAGCCTGACGGCATACATCAGGCGGACTCGGAAGCCGGCGCGGGTCCGGAATCGGGAACGATCCGATTCGCGTCCACGCCCTTCGAGCGAACCAGTCGTTCCAAATCCTCGTCCGTGAACTTCGATTCGAGACGCGCCGCCTCCGCGGACGCCTCGGCCTGCAAATCATCGCCGCAGGGGCGCGGTGCGCTGCGCGCCCCGTCGGCGAGATAGGCATCCGAACTGCCTTTGCCGGCACGCATGGCGGCGCGGTCCACCGCTTCCTGGAAGCGGTGCGACAGTTGCACCTTGGCCGACTCGCGGCCCCGCTTGACGATGACCTGCGCCGGGATGTCCCGCCAGGAAATGACGATCAGCGAACCCATGCGACCACCTCGTCCCCGCGTGGGGCGTTGTCGCCGGGTTCAGTGGCGCCGCGTGGGCTGTCGCTGCGTGGGGCGCCGCTGCGCCGCGCATCGGCGGCGCGCGTCACCGCATCGACCAGCGTCGTCCCCAGCGTTCCGTAGCCGGTTTGGCGAATTTCAAATTCCAGGCCCATCCGCGCCGCGATGGCGCGCGCCTGCTCCTCCGCGCCCGGCTTCGGGGCCTGCGCCAGATAAACCAGCTTGCGATAGTTGCCGAAGTACATCGAGTGCAGCTCCGGATGCCGATCGAGCCCGAGGCCCCGAATCACCAAACGGTCGAAATGGCGCAACAGAAAGTCCGTGAGGTAGAAAGTGCCCGGCTCGGCCTCGGCAAGCGCACTGAACTTAGGGGAGGTGGCGAAGAACTCGTAGCAATGGGCGCCCGGAATGCGTTCAACCCCCTCCTCGCGCAGCACCTTGTCCAGCAGCCCGCCGGTGCCGCAGTCGCCATAGGCGACGAAGATCGACTGATAGCGGTCGCGCGAGGCGTGAATCAGCGCGCGAACGGCCGCGGGAATCTTTTCCGGCCGGTTGTGCAGCTCGGCCGGTAGACAGCTCACGCCGAGCTCGTCCCAGCCATTGGCGCGGCGCAGCGCCGTGATCTCATGCGCCAGCGCTCCGCAGGCGATGATCAGCAGCCTCAGGCCCCGCGGCTCTGCGTTCTGAGTCACTGCGCGGGCTCAGTGGGCCGCCGCGCCGGCTCGCCGCGCCGCGATCAGCCCCTTGGCGGTCTCGACGGCAACGGCGGCATCGCGGCAATAGGCATCCGCGCCGACGGCTTTGCCGAACTCCTCGTTGAGCGGTGCGCCGCCGACCAGCACGATGTAATCTTTGCGAATGCCGCGCTCTTTCAGCGTATCGATGACCACCTTCATGTACGGCATCGTCGTCGTCAACAGCGCCGACATGCCGAGGATATCGGGCTTGTGCTTGTCGAGCGCCTCCAGGTATTTCTCTACGGGGTTGTTGATGCCGAGATCGATGACCTCGAAACCCGCACCCTCGAGCATCATCGAGACCAGGTTCTTGCCGATGTCGTGAATGTCGCCTTTGACCGTGCCGATGACGATCTTGCCGATCGGCTCCACTCCGGTTTCCGCCAGCAAGGGGCGCAGGATCTCCATGCCGCCCTTCATGGAATTTGCGGCCAGCAGTACCTCGGGCACGAACAGGATGCCGTCGCGAAAATCGATTCCGACGATGCGCATGCCTTCCACGAGGGCGTCATTCAGGACGCGTTCGGCCGACCAGCCCCGCTTCAGGAAAATCCGCGTCGCCTCCTCGACCTCGGTTTTGAGGCCGTTGTATAGATCGTCGTGGACCTGCTCCGTCAGTTCCTCGTCATTGAGCGAGGCCAGTTCGAAATCACCTTCAGTCGGCGCTGACATACTCTCTCCAATCCTTATTTTCCGAACCGCAACCGCGCGTTACACGGTCCTTATCGTATTCCATGTTAAGACGCAACCGCCCTCTGGACTTGTGATATCGCGACGGCGACATGTCCAGACGCGACATCATCAGGTGACCGGCGGCGCGCCGCCCTCCGCTTTGCGCCGTGCGACATAGGAGTCGAGCGCGTCGACGATCGCGGGATCGCGCGCCGGCGCGACATAACGCTGCAATTCGCTCTGCCAGATCCCGGTGGCGCGCATCGTAGCGGTTTTGGCGCCGTCGTCGGCCCATTGGCCGGCATTGCGCCAGTCGGAGACCAGAGGGGCGTAGAAGGCGCTTCGGTAGCGTTCCATGGTATGCGCGCAGCCGAAGAAATGACCGCCGGCGCCCACCTCGGCCACCGCCTCGAGCGCGAGGTCCGGCGGCGCGGCCCCCACCGGCTGAAACACCTCGGCGAACATCTGCAGCATCTCGATATCGAGAATGAATTTCTCGTATGACGTGGTCAGCCCGCTCTCCAGCCAGCCGGCCGCGTGCAGGACGAAGTTGCAGCCGCCGAACAACGCGCCCCAGAGACTCATCTGCGACTCATAGGCCGACTGGGCGTCGGGAATGTTCGAGGCCGTCGCGTTCGAGGAACGCCACGGCAAACCGAGAAAGCGCGCGAGCTGGCCGGCGCCGAAGGCCGCCTTGACGTACTCGGGCGTACCGAACGCCGGCGATCCGGATTTCATGTCGACGTTCGACGTGAAGCTCCCATACACGACCGGCGCGCCGGGCCTCACGATCTGCGCCAGGGTCAACCCCGCGAGCGCCTCGGCGTGCGCAAGCGTCAGCGCGCCCGCGATCGTCACCGGCGCCATCGCTCCCGCCAGCGTGAAGGGCGTGATGATGAGCACTTGGCCCGCGGTTGCGAAATCAATGATGCCGTCGGCCATCGGTATGTCGAGCTGCAGCGGCGAGTTCGTATTGATGATGGTGTAGGTGTACGGACGCGAGCGGAACTCTTCGGGCGAAATGCCGTGCGCGAGGCGTATGAGCTCGAAGTTGTCGGCGACCTGCTTGCGGCCGCGCGAGAATATGAAGGGAATCTTGTCGCAGAGCATGAGCTGCGCGCGCGTGACCTCGAGATGACGGACGTGGACGGGAATGTCCTGAGGCTCGGTGGCCCCGCCGAGCACGTGGATCACCTCGAAGTTTTGACACAGCTTGATCAGATTGCAGAAATCCTCGAGCGTGCCGGCGCGCCGTCCGCCGGCCGTATCCATGATGTTCGGAGGCCCCGAGGTTGGCGCGAATGCCACGCACTGGTTCGATAGTGGAACGTGGCGCTCCGGATCCACGGCGTGCAACGTTATATCGTGTGGGGCGGTTGCGAGCGAGGCGCCGACCAATTCCCGCGCGAGCCGCACAATTTGCGTCGCCTCGTCGACTTCGGCGCCGGCATTGCGGTACAGAACCCGCGCGTCGGCGGACAGGACCTTCATGCCCTGCGTTTCGAGAATGACGAGGGCGGCCTCGTGAATGGCGGCGACCTGATCGTCGGAGAACACCTTCATCGGCGTGAACGGATTGCGCAGATGCCGGTAAGGCCGCGTGCGATCGAAGATCGCGTGGCTGACATCGGTGCTTCCGGGCCGGCGCCGGCTGCGTCGGCCGACCGTCTCTTCAGGCTGTTTCATTGCTGCTCGCGAATTGTGGACGAGAAATTATTATAGGGAAAAATAACCGGGTCTCCGTGCCGGTCTACGCAGTTTCCACACCCCGCAGTGATTTATTTTTCTTCGCTATGCCTTAATACGATATGGCGACGGGGCTACATGCCTTTATCCGATATGACGCGCGTCCGCATGCCCCGCAAGCGGACGTCCCGTCGCCGTCGAACGAGCCACCGCCTCCGCGAGATAGTCGGCACCCGGGCCCACCTGCGCGAGCTTTTCGGTCACGCTGGTTTCGACGTGCGGATCGGCCGCGCCGGCGCGCCGCGCCGCCGCCAGCGCGAGCTCGCGCGATATGCGCTGCGCATGCTCGAGCGCGGGTTCCGGATCCGGATAGTCGTGACTGCCCGCCGGATCATGGACGCGGAAAATTTTGAAGCTCGGCTGATTGACCAGGATTTCAACAGTCTGCGAAACCACGCCGGCGACGGCGCCCACTGCATTGCATACCGCCGCATGCGTGGGAATGGACAGCGGCGCGCCGAGCCGGCGAGCCACTTCGGGGTAGTAGGCACCGACCGGCGCGCCGATGGCGACCAACGGACGGGCCAACCCGAATGTGGTCTGCAGGAGCTTCGAAAACGGCCGCCCGGCAACGGTCTCCTCGATGAGTCTGGATCCCAGCTCGCCCCAGCCGCGGCCTCGCGCCTCGAGACCGGGATCCTGAGCCAACGCCGCGGCGAGCAGCACGCGGCCGGTCTCGCGCACGACATGTTCGTAGGTTCGCTCGCAGATCGCCTGCGGCGTAACCGCCGCGCGCGCGGCGCGCGCATTGCGTTCCTCGGTGGCGAGGATGCGTGCGCCGCACTCGGCGGCCTCGCGGTTCCATCCCTGTTGCCGGTCGAGCACGTGCATGGCATCGCTCGGCGTAAACGCCGCGAGGGTCGCAAGCCCCGCATCGGCGAGACGGCGCAGCGCCTCGAGACCTGCGCCGGTGCGCACGACCTCGGACACTTGGCGCGGCTCCAGGCCCAGCGCATCCCACACCCGCCGTTCGACCGCCGAGAAATGCTCGAGGGCGGCGCGATCGGGATTGCGGAACGCGAATTGCGCCGGATGCGCCGGCAGACGTTCGAGTTCGGCGATCGATCGCAACTGCGCGAGTGCGGAAGGGAAGCTGTGCGCGAGCAGGCTGAGAGGCATGGCCTTGCGCGGCCCCACGCAGAGCCGATGTTGCCGGTCGAAATGCACCTCGCTGTCGCCGCCGAGACCGGTGGTGCGCACGTCGACGGCCTCGACCATCGTGCGCCAGGCGCCGACCAGAGCGCCCTCGCCGCTGATGACCGGCCGGCCGCCGGAGACGACCGCGACGTCGGTCGTGGTACCGCCCATGTCCGCGACGACGAAATCCTCGAGGCCGGTCAGGAAGCCCGCGCCGACCAGGCTCGCCGCAGGGCCCGATAGAATCGTCTCGACCGGGTACTCGAGCGCAATTTCCGCCCTCATCAGCGAGCCATCGCCCTTCACGATCATCAGCGGTGCGTCGATCGACTCCTCGGCGAGCACGCGCGACAGCGCCTCGATCAGATGGCGAATCTGCGGCGTGAGGCGCGCGTTCAGCGCCGCGTTGAGCGCGCGCCGCGGAGCATCGAGCTTGGAACTCAATTCATGGGCGCAAGTCACGGGCTTCGGGGTCAACGTACGGATCAACTTCCGCGCACGCAATTCGTGGGCCGGATTGCGCACTGAAAAATTCGCCGCGACCGCGAACGCCTCGACGCGCGTCTCGTGCTCCGCGACCGCGCGCGTGATGGCACCCTCGTCGAGCGCCGCGGACTCTTCGCCGGTCGCGGCGTGCCCGCCCGGGACCCGAACCACAAGGCCGCCGCTCCCGGGCCGCAGCAGACCCGATCGCTCGACCATCGCGTCGTCGAAGCCGATCAGCAAAGTTGAGACCGGGCTGAAGCGATTTTCGACGACGGCATTCGTCGCGAGCGTCGTCGACACGGACACGAGGCTCACGTCTTCGCGGCCGGCGTCCTCCGGCACCAGCTCCAGCACGGCTCGAATCGCTTTGCTGATGCCGACGGCGAGATTCCAGGGAGTGGTCAGCGCCTTGGCGCTCGCAATGACCCGGCGGCCGTCGGCCAATAGCACCGCGTCGGTAAATGTTCCGCCGGTGTCGAGGCCGAGCCAGAGATCCGGTGCCGATTTTTTTGCGCTCATCGATGACCCTTGGGGTTCCGGCCCGTGCCGCGCCGCCGTTGCGCCGCGTAACATACCGGATTCCCGCACCAACCGCCCCGCCCCTTTCCTTGTTGCGCCTGTAGGTTTAGGCTCATCTTCCGGGCATCGCAGGATGGGAGGGCATATGCAGAAAGCTGTGCGCAAGTATCTCAAGGCCCTTGAAGCGAACGACGTTGACAAGGCGGCCGCGCTGTTCACCGCCGATGGCTGGGTCCAGTCGCCGTTTTTGGGACGCTTGCCGGTGCGCGCCTACATGACGAAGGTCGCGAGCGCATCGAGCGCCAGCGAGCTCACCGTGCATGATGTTCTGGTCAGCGCTGAGGGTCATATGCGAGCGGTCGCCTACTATCTCTACGACTGGCGGCTGAAGGATGGCTCGAAGGTGGCGTTCGAATGCGCGGACGTATTCAATTTCGATCCGGATACCGGCCGAATCGCGTCCGTAGTGCTCGTGTATGACACGCATCTCGTCCGGGACGCCGTGGAAAACAAGTACCCCTGACCCCCGAGGACCTCGGCTTCAGGTATTTTCCGCCCTTGCACTGCGGCGCCCGGTGCCGCGCGTAGACCTTGCGCCGGGGGCGGCGCCCGCTTGACGGCTGAGCTCGCCGCGCAACTGCGCCGTCGCACCGGTCGAAATGGCGCCGAGGCTGGATTCGATGGTCGCGAGGCCGGGCTTGGGTCCACGCACATGAGCTTCGAGCGCCTGGCGCATGACGCGCAGGTGGCCGGGCGTCGTACCGCAGCAGCCGCCGATGATCCGAGCCCCAGAATCCAGCGAAAGCCGCGCGTACTGCGCCATCAACTCGGGAGTTCCGTTGAAGCGGATCTCGCCGTCGCGGAATTGCGGAATGCCGCAGTTTGCCTTCGCGACGAGTACGGCGGTGGGCTCCGAGGCCGCGGCGAGATTGACGATGCAAGCCACGAGTTCGGAAGGACCGGTACCGCAGTTGCTGCCGCACGCCGCGAGATGGTGCTTGCGGTGCAACCCGGCGAGTTCGGACGGCGTGATGCCCATCATCGTGCGGCCGTTGGTGTCGAAGCTCAAGGTTGCCACGATCGGCAGCCCCGTCGTACGCCCGCCGGCGATGGCCGCTTCCGTCTCTTCGATCGACGACATCGTTTCAATCCAAAGAATGTCGGCACCGCCCCGCGCGAGCGCGGTTGCCTGTTCGGCGAAGGCCTCGCGCGCAGCATCGAGGCTCAAGGGCCCGAGCGGCTCGAGAATCTCCCCGGTCGGTCCCATGCTTCCCCCGACGAGCACCACGCGGGTCCCGCGATCCGCTTCGGCACGGGCGATGCGGGCCGGCTTGTGGTTCAGCTTCGCCACGCGCTATACCGCCGTGTGCAGCTTCAACCGGTGTAGCGTGCCGCCGAAGCTGTTCGTCAGGATGATGTCCGCTCCGGCCTCCACGAAACCGCGGTGCAGCTCCGCGATCCGATCCGGATGCTCCGAGTTCCAAAGTTCGGGCGCATCGCCCGACCGCAGACCGCGTTCGAACAGGTTGCTGCCGGTCGCGCCGTCCGCGAGCAGCCACGGCCGCTCCGCCAATAAGGCTGTCAGCCGGTCAGTCATTTCGCACTTCTTTCGTTCATGTAAGCCGCAAATTCTAGCATGCCCGGTTCCGCTCCCGGCACGACCGGATCTGTCCAAGAAATGTCGGGCTCCTCCCGGAACCGCCGTTGTATTTTTTACCAGCAGCCTGCCGGGACTCAGCACGGCTCTCGGGGTGCTCCGCGATGGATATGCCGTCATCGACGACGTGACCAATACCCTGTCGGTGTATCGGCTGGAGGGTCGATAGCCCGAAAGCCGGATTCCAACCCGCCGCGGGCACTCAAATCCCGCTTCGGCAGCCGAGATCCCGTCGATATTCGGGACTCGGCTGCTCTTGGTCTATAATATCCCGATCCCGAGACGAGACCGGTACCTCGGCGAGGCCGAACCACCAGCTGAGGCCAAAGATCAGCGCAACAGGACAGGACATGAGCGAGTACAAGACATTATTTCTGCAGGCGCCTTCGTTCGACGGATTCGACGGCGGCGCGGGATCGCGCTACCAAGCCAAGCGCGAGATCAAGTCATTTTGGTTCCCGACCTGGCTGGCGCAATCGGCCGCTCTGGTACCGAACTCGCGTTTGCTCGATGCCCCGGCCGATGAGCTGACCGTCGAACAGAGCCGGAAGATCGCGCGCGACTACGACCTCGTCATCATGCACACCAGCACGCCGTCGTTCCCCACCGATGCGAAATTCGCCGAGCTGCTGAAAGAGGACAATCCCAACATCAAGATCGGTCTGGTCGGTGCCAAGACCATGGTTGATCCGGAGGGCTCCTTGAAAGCCACGCTTGCCGTGGATTTCGTGTGCCGCGAGGAATTCGACTACACCTGCAAGGAAGTCGCCGAGGGCGTGCCTCTGAAAGACGTCAAAGGGCTCTCCTATCGCAGCGACGACGGGCGCATCGTGCACAACTTGCCGCGCGCGATCGTCGAGAACATGGACGACTTGCCGTTCGTCGCGCCCGTCTACCGGCGCGATCTCAAGATCGAAAACTACTTCATCGGTTACCTGAAGCATCCCTACGTCAGCTTCTATACCGGCCGGGGCTGCCGCTCGAAGTGCACCTTCTGCCTGTGGCCGCAGACGGTCGGCGGCCACCGCTACCGGGTGCGCTCGGCAGAGAACGTCCTCGCGGAGGTGCGCTGGATCAAGGAGAACATGCCGGAAGTGAAGGAGATCATGTTCGACGACGACACCTTCACCGACACGTCGAATTTGCCGCGCGTGGAGGCCATTGCGCGCGGTATGGGCGAACTCGGCATGACTTGGAGCTGCAACGCAAAGGCAAACGTGCCCTACAAGACCTTGAAGGTGATGAAGGACCACGGTCTGCGGCTGCTGCTGGTCGGCTACGAATCAGGCGACGATCAGATCCTGCTCAACATCAAGAAGGGGTTGCGCACCGACATCGCAAGGCGCTTCACCGAAGACTGCCGCAAGCTCGGCATCATGATCCACGGCACTTTCATTCTCGGATTGCCCGGCGAGACCAAGGAAACCATCGAGAGCACGATCGAATTCGCCAAGGAGATCAATCCGCACACGATCCAGGTGTCGCTGGCGGCACCCTACCCCGGCACGACGCTGTACAAGCAGGCAGTCGACAACGGCTGGCTGCAGGAAAACGACGCCGTCAATCTGGTCAACGACAAGGGCGTGCAGCTCGCCGCCATCAGCTATCCGCATTTGTCGAAGGAAGAGATATTTCACAGCATGGAAGTGTTCTACAAGCGCTTCTATTTCCGGCCCAGCAAGATCTGGGAAATCGTCAAGGAAATGCTGACGGGCTGGGACATGATGACCCGGCGTTTGCGTGAAGGGGTCGAGTTCTTCCGCTTCCTGCGGGCTCACGAGGCCTGAGGGAGCGTCGATTTCATGCCGTCCATTCAAGCGGTGGTAACCGTCGTCGGTTTCGTGTGTTTGGGCCTGGCCGCCGGCTACTCCCTGGTGACCGTCGTTGCCGTACTCGCCTGGCGAATGCAGCGCAGGCCGAGCAAAGCACGCTCGATGCCGCCGATCACGGTGCTCAAGCCATTGTGTGGCGCGGAACCGGGATTGCTCGAGCATCTGCGTTCGTTCTGCCGGCAGGATTACCCGGAATTTCAGATCGTGTTCGGCGTGCGCGATGCGGGTGATCCCGCCTGTGCGCTGGTGAAGCGGCTGGCGGCGGAATTCCCCTCGGTGCCGATCGAGCTCGTGATCAATCCGCAGCTTCACGGCACTAATTTGAAGATCAGCAACTTGGTCAACATGCTCCCGTACGCCCGTCATGACATCCTGGCAATGGCGGACAGTGACGCCTTCGTGGGTAGCGACTATCTCGCCACCGTGACGGCACCGCTGCTGGATCAAGACGTGGGCCTGGTCACCTGCATTTACCGCGGCGCGCCGACCGGGGGGATCTGGTCCCGCCTCGGGGCCATGTACATCAACGAATGGTATGTGCCCTCGGTGCTGCTGGCGTGGCTCTTCGGTTACGAGGGCTATGTTTCGGGCCAAACCGTGTGCCTGCGGCGCGATACCCTGGACGCGCTCGGCGGCCTGCGGGTGATGGCGAACCATCTTGCCGACGACCATCGATTGGGCGAACTCGTTCGCGGGCTGGGGCTGCGGATCGTGTTGTCTCCCTACGTGGTGGACGGAGAGCACCACGAGCCGACTTTCCGTTCGCTTACTCGGCACGAGCTACGATGGATGCGCACCATACACGTGCTGCGCCCGCGCAGCTTTCGGCTGATTTTCATCACTTTTAGTTTTCCTCTGGCAGTTCTTGGCCTCATCGCCGCCCTATCAGAATCGCCATTTTCGGCGGCGGCATGGGTGCTTTTCGGGATCTCGCTGCTGGCGCGGTTGGTGTTGCATTTCGTGCATCGGTTACGCGATGATCGGGCGCTGGTATCGGATCTTTGGCTGCTGCCTGTACGCGATGTGTTGATCTGCTGGGTCTGGTGCCGCAGCTTCTTTACCTCCCATGTCACGTGGCGCGGTAAGGAGTTTGACGTGGGCTCCGACGGCGTGATGCGCCCGCTGTCCTGAATACCGAGCCATCCCGTCCCGGATTCATCGTGCGGGAGACCCGATGAAGAACGCGGCCTACATCGGTGGCCTGCTGGGGCTGGCCTTGTTGGTCACCCTCGTGGTTCGCGCGGATTTCTCCGCGATGCTGCACACCTTGAATTCGGGCGGCTGGCGGCTGCTCTGGCTGGTACCGTACCGCTCGCTGTTCTTTTTCCTCTATGCCGCCGGCTGGCTCATCCTGCTTCGTCCCTACGATCCGACGCATCGCGCCGGGCTGGGCTATGTATTTTGGGCCACTACCGTGCGCGATGCGGTCGACCGGCTGCTGCCGGTGGCCAGTGTCGGAGGCGGGGTGGTCGGGATTCGCTTGTTGCGGTGGCGCGGGCTGGCCGCAGCACCCATCGGTGCCACCGTGATCGTCGAGATGGTAATGACCATGGTCGTGGTGTATGCATTTACCGCCGTGGGTCTGGTGCTGCTGGTGGAGCTCAGCGCCACAGGCCAGGAATACCATCGTCTGCTGCTCGCGTTCCTGCTGACCCTGCCGGTACCGGTGATGACCGTGTTGCTGCTGCGCTACGGTTCGGCTTTTGGGCGCCTTCAAAAATTCTTGGGTCCCTTGGTGGGCGCGAGCACGATGTCCGAACAAGCGGCGGCGCTCGATCATGAGCTCCGCGCCTGTTTGCGGCGCGGGGGGAGATTGCTCGTCGCGAGCATCTTACAGTTCGCGGCGTTGGTCTTCGGGGCCTTCGAAATCTGGTTCGCCTTGCGCCTCTTTGAGCACCCCGTCGGCTGGGGCACCGCCGTGGTGCTCGAGAGCATGACCCAGGCAGTGCGGCATTTGGCGTTCGTCGTGCCGGCCGGAATCGGCGTACAAGAAGCCGGCCTGGTCCTGTTCGGGCACGCCCTCGGCATCAGCGGCGAATTGGCGCTGGCCGTCTCCATGGCCAAGCGTATGCGCGAGGTGCTATGCGGTCTGCCGGCCCTGATATCCTGGCAATGGCTGGAGGGTCGACGACTCCAAGGGTCGATGCGCAATGCATCCCAGTAGTTCAATCATTCGGCTGCCGTGGAGCGTGCAGCGCAGGCTCGACGCCGCCGCGTGCGCTCTCTTGAATCCGCGGAACGGCCGGGCAATCGATTTCACCCGCCCGCCGGGAGAAGCCGCGCTGTACCCGCCGGATTCTCTGTCGTGGCATATCTTCAAGAACCCCGTCGCGCTCCTCATCGGCGGGATAGCCGCCGTCATTCTTGAATTGGCGGAGCCCGCCGTGCGTACCGGAGTGTGGGAACACTCCTCGTTTCGCAAGGATCCGATGGGCCGCTTGCAGCGAACTGGGCTCGCCGCCATGGTGACCGTGTATGGCGCGCGCAGCGTTGCCGAACCCATGATTGCGCGCATCGTGCGAATGCACGCCAAAATCGCCGGAAGGACCCCTGCCGGAGTACCTTATTCTGCGGGCGACGCGCAGCTGCTGGCCTGGGTGCAAGCAACCGCCGCATTCGGATTTGCGGAAGCGTACAGCCGCTTTGTCGATCCGCTCAGCGAAGGAGAATTCGACGCCGTGTATGGTGAGGGAGCGCCGGTCTCGCAGCTCTATGGCGCGTTCGGCACGCCGCGGTCCGATGCGCAGCGCCGGGCTCTGTTCGATTCCATGCGGGGCCGATTGGAGCCATCCGCCGTCATATTCCAATTCCTCGAAATCATGCGTGAAACGCCGGCCTTTCCACGTCCCCTCCTCTGGATGCAGCGAATGCTCGTGCGGGCAGCCGTGGAGATCATCCCGGAGTGGATACGCGAATGTCTCGGCCTCACCGAATATTACGGCCTGCGATCGCGCGAAGGGTGGATCGTAAAACTGGCCGGCGGGATATCGGACAGGATCGTGCTGGCGGAAAGTCCCGCCGCGCAGTCCTGCCTTCGGCTCGGGCTGCCGGTGACTCATCTCTACGCGTAGGCGCTAAAAAGAGAATCTTACCGCTGGGCGCTCCGCCAATTCCGCGTCACGTAGAACGGCGCGTCCTCGGGCGGGGCCATGCCGCGCCCCAATATATGGTCCGCAGCCTTCTCGGCCAGCATGATGGTGGGCGCGTTGAGGTTGCCCGTGGTGACCGACGGCATGATGGACGAGTCCACCACGCGCAAGCCCTCGAGCCCATGGACGCGGGTGTCCGGATCAACCACCGCCAGGGGGTCTTGCGGACTGCCCATCCTGCACGAACACGACGGGTGATAGGCGCTCTCGACCTTGGCGCGGATGAAGGCGTCGATCTCCTCGTCGCTCTGCACCTCGGCGCCCGGCTGAATCTCCCGGCCCCGATATCGATCGAACGCGGGCTGAGCGAAGATCTCGCGTGTCAGCCGCACGCAGGCGCGCATCTCGGTCCAGTCGTCGGGTTCGCTCAAGTAGTTGAACAGGATGCGCGGCTTGTCGAGGGGGTTGGTCGACGCCAGCCGCACCCAGCCGCGGCTCTTGCTGCGCATCGGGCCCACGTGCGCTTGAAAGCCGTGCTCCTGCGCCAGCGTCGAGCCGTCGTAAGCCACGGCCATGGGCAGAAAGTGATATTGGATGTCGGGATACGGCACGCCGGGCCGGCTGCGGATGAAGCCGCAGGTCTCGAAATGATTGCTGGCGCCCAACCCGTCCTTGCGCAGCAGCCAACGCGCGCCGATCAGGGCGCGATTCCAGAGATTGATGGACGAGTACAATGTGATCGGTTCCTTGCAGGCCACCTGGAAATAAAATTCCAGATGGTCCTGCAGGTTCTCGCCGACGCCGGGCAAATCGTGAATCACGGGGATGCCGTGCGTGCGCAGTTCCGCCGCCGGACCGACGCCCGAAAGCTTCAGCAATTGGGGTGAATTGATCGGGCCGCCCGACAGAATGAGCTCGCGCCCGACGCGCACGCGGCGAGTGGTACCGCCTTGAACGTACTCTAGGCCGGTGGCACGCCTACCCTCGAATACGATGCGCGTCGCCAAAGCATGCGTCAGCACCTTGAGGTTGGGGCGCTGCATGGCGGGTCTCAAGTACGCATTGGCGGCGCTGCAGCGCCTGCCCTCGGCGACGGTCATGTCCATGCGGCCGAAGCCTTCCTGCTGAAACCCGTTCACATCGGCGGTGTGCGGATACCCCGCCTCGCGGGCAGCGGCCAGCCATGCGGCATGCAGTGGGTTGCTCACGGTGCCGTAACGAGTGTGCAGCTTGCCGCTGCTGCCTCGATACTCGTCGCCCCCCTCTTGCCGGGTCTCGGCGCGCCGGAAATACGGCAATACATCGCGATACGCCCAACCCTTCGCGCCCTGCGCGCTCCAACCTTCGAAGTCTTGCGCGTTGCCGCGGATGTACACCAGCCCATTGATCGACGAGGATCCGCCCAGCACTTTGCCGCGCGGCGTGTGCATGCGCCGCCCGTTCAAATGCGGCTCCGGTTCCGTGTGGTAGAACCAATTGTACTTCTCCATATTCATCGGTATGGACAGCGCGGACGGCATTTGAATGAAGATCGATCGATCGGAGCCTCCGTATTCCAGCAGCAGCACGCGGTTCCGCCCGTCCGCGGTCAATCGGTCCGCCAGCACGCAACCGGCGGACCCCGCCCCCACGATGACGTAATCAAAATTCTCGTCGCCCAAGCCTGTGTCTCCTCTGGATCCGCTGCTCGCGCAGCGCCTAATACGGCGCGTCGATATTGCCCATCGCGACATAGACGCTCTTGAGCTGTGTGTAGTGCTCGATGGCGGCGCGCCCGTTCTCGCGGCCGAGGCCGGAGAGCTTCACGCCGCCGAAGGGCAGCTCGATCGGCGTGACGTTGTACTGATTGATCCAGCAGGTCCCGGCCTGCAATCGCGCGATGACCCGATGAGCGCGGGTCAAATCGTTGGTGAACACGCCCGCCGCCAGTCCGAACTCGGTGGCGTTGGCGCGCTCGATGACTTCCTGCTCATCCTCGAACTCCAGGACCGACATCACGGGACCGAAAATCTCTTCGCGCACGATGGTCATATCGTCGCGGCAATTGTCGAACACGGTGGGTGCCACGAAGTATCCCTTCCCGAACTCGCCCGTCGTCACGCGCATGCCGCCCGTCAAGACGCGCGCACCCTCGGCGCGCCCGCGGTCTATGTAGTAGAGCACCTTGTGCATGTGCTGCTCGGACACCAGCGCGCCCACCTGCGTCTCCGGGTTCATGGGGTCGCCGATTCGCATCGCGCCCACGCGCTTGACGAGGCGTTCCAGAAACGCCGCCCTGACCGAGCGATGCACGAACACCCGCGTGCCGTTGGAGCACACCTGTCCGGATGAGTAGAAATTCGCCAGCAGAGCGCCGGCGACCGCGTTGTCGAGCTTGGCGTCCTCAAAGACGATCAGCGGCGATTTGCCGCCCAATTCGAGCGTGACGTTCTTCAAGGTTTGCGCGGCATCGCTCATGACTGCTTTGCCGGTGCCGACTTCGCCGGTGAGCGAGACCTTGCGAATGTCGGGGTGCCGCGTCAACAGGCGGCCCGTATCGGCGAAACCCTGCACCACTTGGAACACGCCGGGCGGCACCCCAGCCTCCAGCAGAATCTCTTGCAGCTTGACGGCGGTGAACGGCGTCAGTTCGGCTGGTTTGAATATCATGGCGTTGCCGCAAGCGAGCGCGGGAGCAGCCTTCCAGCAGGCGATCTGCAGCGGATAGTTCCAGGCACCGATGCCGGCCACCACGCCGAGCGGTTCACGCCGCGTGTAGCCGAAGGCCTGAGTCCCGAGATCGATATGCTCGCCGCTGAGACTCTGCGCGAGACCGGCAAAGTATTCGAAGCAATCGGCGCCCGAGGCTACATCCACCACCCGCGTCTCTTGAATGGGCTTGCCGGTGTCCCGAGTCTCGAGCTCGGCGAGTTCCTGATTGCGCGATCTCAAGAGGTCCGCGGCACGGCGCAACACGCGCGCACGTTCGGTGCCCGTCATGCCCCCCCAACCCGCCTGCGCCTTCTGAGCGGCGCGCACGGCGGCATTGACTTGTGCGGCGCCGGCGGCCGTGACGTAGCCCAGCACTTCTCCGGTCGCGGGATTGATGGACGCAAACCGCTCGCCGGCGGCGGGAGAACTTCGCGCCCGCGCTGCCGCGCCCGCGCCGTCTGCGGCAGGCGCCGCGGGGCTTAGACGTGCGTCGACGAATTCAGTCAGCAGGGCGCGCGCGCTTTCACTGTCGGCCTCGCGCCAGCCCGACAGAGCGGCCCGGAGCCACACGCCGTCGATCATGGCCGCGATCATGGATGCCAGGCGCTGCGCTTCGTCCTGCGGCACCAGTTTCCTGAGGGAGCTGCGCAGGTTCGACAAAGTGCGCCGTTGATACACGGATTGCACTCGCTTCAGCGACTCGACCCGCAATACCTGGCCCCAGAAGGCGAGCCAGGCAGTGCCCGTGCGTTGCTCGAATTCCTCCGGCGCGAGGTTCGCGTCGATGACGGCCTGAATGCGCCCGCGCGGGGTGCTCACCTGGCGCAGGCGCGCACGGACTTGATTGCCCACGCGCCGCGCCAGCGCTCGAAACGCCGCATCCAGCAAACCATCCTTGTCGCCGAAGTAGTGAGCGACCAAGCCCGGCGACACGCCGGCGCGGGCGGCAATTTGCGCGAGCGTCGTGCCCACGTACCCAAGTTCCGCTAGGCTATCGATGGTGACCTCGACCAATTGGCGACGCCGTGTGTCCTCGAGCGGTGCCTCGGTGCCTTCGACGGAGGTCATTGATTGATTGTTCAATTTCGCAGCTCCCAGAACTCCCGAAGCATGAGTGGACGCCCGGCCGAAGTTGTGTCTAAGATACGTAACAATAGAATTTATGCGTTAATTTTCAGTCTACTAGGGAAGCACGGGTGAGCGCTAACCAGACCTCGTTAAACGCCTATTCAAGGCTTGAGTCTCTGATTCAATCATGCCGCTCGCGAGGACGCCCGGTCAAGCCCCCGGAACCCCTCTCCGGGTACTCTGCCAAAGCTCGCTGGAGTCTCGCCGCCGCCCTGTCGAGCTACGCGCTCATGAGCGCTTTCACCCTGCCGCTGGTCGGTTCGAGCGCTCGGGCCGCGCCCGCCGGCGATGCCGCGCCGCAACTCGGCGATCCCGCGGCGCCACTCAGCGATGCCGCGGCGCCGGCCAGCAATGCCGTAGCGCCGGTCGCCGGCAAACGCGATCCCGTCACCTGCCAAACCGTGCGCTTCTCCGACGTCGGCTGGACCGATGTGACCGCGACCACCGCCCTCGTCACTCAGCTATTGCGCTCCATCGGCTACTCGCCGACCGTCACCGTGCTGTCCGTTCCCGTGACCTTTGCTTCCGTGCAGAACAACGACATCGACGTGTTCCTGGGAAACTGGATGCCGGCGCAGGAGGCCGACCGAGCCCGTTACGTGGAGGACGGATCTGTGGTGGTGATCGGACCGAATCTGACCGGCGCCAAATATACGCTGGCCGTTCCGGCCTACGCCTACGCCGCGGGCCTGCGGGACTTCAAGGATATCCAGCGCTTCGCGCCGGCGCTCAACGAGTCGATCTATGGCATCGAACCCGGCAATGACGGCAACCGCCATGTGCTGGAAATGCTCAAGCAGAGTCAATTTGGGCTGGGCGGCTTCAAATTGATCGAGTCCAGCGAGCAGGGCATGCTGGCGCAGGTGGAGCGCGCGTACCGCGACAAGAAGCCCATCGTGTTTTTGGCGTGGGAGCCGCATCCCATGAACATGCGCTTCGACTTGAAATATCTCGCGGGCGGCGACGAAGTATTTGGTCCCAATTTCGGCGGCGCCACCATATATACCGTAACCCGCAAGGGCTACAGCGCCGAGTGCCCCAACATGGGCCGGCTGCTCGCCAATCTCAAGTTCACGCTGCGCGGCGAGAGTGAAATGATGGCGGCGATCTTGGATCGGCATGAGGCGCCCGAAATCGCGGCGACGGAATGGCTGAAAGCCAATCCCACGTCCGCCAAGGCCTGGCTCGAGGGAGTCCTGACCTTCGAGGGTCGGCCGGCGGCCTCCGCGCTGGCGCACACCGTGGTGCCGCCGCGTCCCGGCGGATTCGAGCAATGGGTCGTCAGTCACAAGATTCCCGTGGGCGATGGGATGGCAGTGGCGATCGATTACGTCAAAACGCACGGCACTTATCTCTTTGATGGAATATCGATCGTGATTCGCGGCATGGTCAACGGCGTCACCGCGCTGTTGCGCGCCGTGCCCGCTCCCATTCTGATCGTGGCGGTCGCCGCGCTGGCGTGGGCACTGCGCCGTTCGCTGTCCCTCGCCCTCTTCGTCGCCCTGGCGCTGCTGTTCATCCTCAACCAGGGCTATTGGCTCGCAACGCTCGAGACGCTGTCGCTGGTCATGGTCGCGACCTTGGCGTCCACGGCCATCGGTGTGCCGTTAGGCATAGCGGCCGCCCACCGGCCGCGCCTGTTCGCGGCGCTGCGGCCGGCGCTCGATCTGATGCAGACTCTGCCGACCTTCGTGTACCTGATTCCAACTCTCGTGCTGTTCGGTCTCGGCGTGGTGCCGGGGCTGATTTCGACGGTGATATTTGCCCTGCCCGCCCCGATCCGCCTGACGCATTTGGGCATTTCTTCGGTGCCGAAGCCGCTCATCGAGGCGGGCGAGGCTTTCGGCGCCACGCCCATGCAGCTCCTGTGGAAAGTGGAGCTGCCGAGCGCCGCGTCCACCATCGTCGCCGGAATCACTCAGTGCATCATGCTGAGTCTGTCGATGGTGGTGATTGCCGCCCTGGTCGGTGCCGGCGGGCTCGGAGTCCCGGTGGTGCGCGCGCTGAACTCGGTGCAGGTGGGGATGGGATTCGAAGCCGGCTTCACCATCGTACTGCTCGCCATCATACTGGACCGCATCAGCAGACCCAAAGAACGCGGGGTATCGCGATGAACTCGGCCGTGGAATTCAAGGACGTCGATATCCTGTTCTCCCAAGCCGGGCGGGATGGACGCAAGAGTCTGCGCGAGGCGCTCGCCTCTCTCGACGGCGGCGCCGCCCGCGCCGACATTCACAACAAATTCGGGGTCATCGTCGGCGTGGCTGGAGCCAACCTGAGCGTCGCTCCCGGCGAGATTTCCGTGCTGATGGGCCTCTCGGGCTCGGGCAAATCCACGCTGCTGCGCGCCGCGAATGGCTTGAACCCCGTCACGCGCGGCCATGTGCTGATTCGCGACGGCGAGTCCTCCATCGACGTCGCGACCTGCGACACCACGCAGATGCGCCGGCTGAGGCGCGAATGCGTCGCCATGGTGTTCCAGCAATTCGGCTTGCTGCCATGGCGCACCGTGCGCGAAAACGTCGGCTTCGGCCTGGAGCTGCGCGGTGAAGCCGCCGCGCGGCGGAAAACCATCGTCGACGAGAAATTGGAGCTGGTCGGCTTGTCGCAGTGGGCCGAGCGCTACGTCAGCGAACTGTCCGGCGGCATGCAGCAACGCGTCGGATTGGCGCGGGCGTTCGCGACGGATGCGAATATTCTGCTGATGGACGAGCCGTTTTCGGCGTTGGATCCGCTGATTCGCGGCAAGCTGCAGGACGAACTGCTGGCGCTGCAGGCGCGCGTCAAGAAGACCATCCTCTTCGTCAGCCACGATATGGACGAGGCCCTGCGGCTCGGAGATCACATTTCCATCCTGCAGAACGGCCGGATCATTCAGACCGGTACCGCCGAAGACATCGTATTGGCGCCGGCGGACGACTATGTGGCCGAGTTCGTGCGCCACATGAATCCGCTCACGGTCCTGACCGGCGGCATGATCATGCAGCACCGCGCATCGATGGCCGGCGACGGCGGCAACGTGTGGCTGGACATCGGCCGCCGCTATCGGCTGTCCCTCAATTCCTCGGACGAGGCTCTGGGTCTGCACCTGGACGGCGTCGCGCACGGGTTTTGTCATGTCCGGGACGAAGCCGACCTCGGTCACCTAGAGCCCGGAGTCGCCGTGGCTCCTGCCTCGCTGTCGCTGCAGTCCATCATTCACCTGCGCCAGACCACGGGGCACCCCGTGCTGCTCGCCGAGGGGGGCAAGATTCTCGGCGTCTGCGGCGAGGTGGAGATCATCCGGGCGCTTGCCGGCGGCCGCCATACGGGCGCCGATACGCATTGACAGAAAAACCCATGTTTCCGTTGCCGTGAGCTGGTTTAAATATTATCATCAAGATAATATAACAGTGCATCGCGGCTCAACATCAGGGGGTACTCCATGAATCACGACGTCATCATCTCTTGCGCAGTCACCGGCGACGACACCAAGGTCACCAAGAGCCCGCACTGCGCCGTCACCCCGGAACAGA
>Ga0137394_10000517_pt1 | contig 26984 bp, 38 predicted proteins | sample czobulk116metaG_FD_108278 | JGI IMG/M metagenome (GOLD analysis project Ga0137394, IMG submission 108278) | Vadose zone soil microbial communities from Angelo Coast Range Reserve, California, USA - czobulk1.16 metaG | ecosystem: Environmental > Terrestrial > Soil > Vadose zone | place: USA...
AGCAGTTGACATATTGTGAGCTTTCTAACCGTTGGGGACGCTTTGCCGCCGAAACGAAAGTCGGGTTTTCAGACAGCGCAGGCCTCGACGCGGTCCTGTTTCCCAATTCCTTCACGCCGCCGATCGTCCGCGCCAGGCGGGCGGTTACAATTATCCACGATCTGCAATACGTGCACTTTCCGGAACATTGGCCATTACCCAGACGCCTTTGGATGCGAGCCTGTCACGAAACGACATTGCGAAAGTGCGACGCCGTCGTCTCGATTTCTCAGGCCGTCAAAGACGATATCCTCAAGCACTACGGCGATCGTTGGCAGTCGCGAGTCCACAGTATTTGGAACCCAGTCGCGATCGACCGCTTCGATCGTTCGGCCGAACAGAATTTTACTAACGGCCGCCCATTCATCCTGACTGCCGGGGTCGATCGCCCCGTCAAGAATCTGGCTATCCTGATCCGGGCGTTTGCACTTCTTCGCAAGCGATTCCCCGACCATTGCCTGGTGCTTGCAGGCCAGTTACGCAGCAAAGATCGCGGCTGGCGGCGCCGTGATGCCAATCCGTCTTCCGGGAGTTCCACCACCGAGGATTCGCTCCCGCGGTCGAGGTGGTGGTCTCCCGGGGGAAGACGTTCATCAGGAGTGAATTCTCCGAGCCTCTTGGAAACAAACAGTGATCGAGACGGATGTACAATCATGTAACATCAAACCCCTTGTATCTTTATGCTAATGAAAGTCACAACAAGTCACGAACTCCGTACTTTAAGTTGTACCATCTCACGGTTGTCGATTTAGTTGTTGTATGTATGTAATGTTGGTTATTACCCCACAATGAAGCTAGTGTCGTGACGGTGACAACAACTTGTAGATAAGGTAGTGGACGATGAACCATTCACGTGGCTGCCTTTTTTTTGGATCGTTTCCTCGACCTTTTCGCCTTGTCGTCTCCTCCGGAAGGTGTATTGCCGCTCGAGGCCTCAGCACTGAAGTCCTCCATATGAATTCTTCGGATCTTCGTGCCCGACCGCAAGGTGCTCGTTGCGGTACTGGTGTCAGCGGGTGCTGCAGAGGAGCGTGTATCTGGGCTATCGCCATAGCCTGCGAAGAGGAAAGAAGGTTGGGGTAGATAGGAGGACTCGAGGGAGCGAAAACGGTACAAACCTGCAAAAGGGTCCATTGGAGGCCGACTTCGCTTCCCGGCGGTAGTCGAGGAGGGAGGAGGATCATCTGGTAATGGCGTCGAGGTAACTTGAACGCCTACGACCGCGCCCGCCTTGCCCTTGCCTTTACCCTTTTCTTTGCTACTAGCAGCGTCAAACTCGGACTCTCGAAGCGGAGGAGACGCGTCCTCTTCAGACGGCGTTCTACCCGCCTCAGGCTCGTTGGAGGAGGGCCCATCCTCCTCATCGTCAATCACTTCCAAGGCCCCGTCGTCGTCGTCGTCGTCATCGTCGCTTGCAAGATCCTCTTCCCGCAGCGCCTCATGATATTTCTCCCGCTCGAGCATTTTTTCGGTCACTTTGACGGGGAGGCGAACGTCGCGGGAGGCAGTGCCGTCGCCAGTGTCGTTGTTATTGTCGTTGAGGCGGATGTGGGTGGCGGGACCGGGGACATTGCTCGGCGTTGTGTCCTTTGCTTGAGCGATGGCGTGCTTGATGAACCGGGTAGCGACGACTTTGTCGAATGCGAGCTGGCCTGTGCGGATTAATAAATGAGTGTACGAAACGCGTGGTCAAGCACAGACACGGACGTTTGGCGGGATCCTCTGCATCCTTGATTTTATCGAAATATTGTCGAACTCTGTCCTGCAGGGGTGTCTCGGCACGACAGAACGACGACGACAAAGATGGACGTACGAGCTCCGCGATTACTGGATGTGTTTTCGGGTCAAGACCCCTTGTCTTCAGGTAGACTGTAAGGTATGCCTGTGAGTGGGACCGCGTGTGGAGAGAGATGGGAGTTTGGTGGACGGACCGAAGACGAGGTCATACACGAGATAGGGGATGACGACCTGCAATTTTGCTTGCTGGACCGTGTCGAGGCTGAGGATGAGCTCTGGTAGAGATTGGGACAACAGTGAAGCCAGTCTAGTTTCGAGATCATCGAGCGAGTTTGTGAGCGTGGCAAGCTTCCTTCTGACTTTGCGTGTGTCGTCCGACATGATCAGAGTCACGGTACGAGCTTGGCTCAAACCTCACTCAAAGCCTTATTTATTATCACTCGCATTCCGATTACACCACTTATGAACGAGCGAAACGAAGTTACTGGATTCTATCGACGCGAGCTCACACGGGCCCTGAACGAGCAGGCCTTTGGGATCTGCCACTCGGAAGTAACACATTCTACCGAGAACGAGGCAGAGGCAACCGTCACTCTGCTCGAGGGCAAGACCATCAACGTTGTCTTGTCAAACGCCGGCTACAAGGTGTTGTGACGGGGTCATCTCGGTCCTAATCCGCAGTATGTTTTAATCGACCATTCCAGTTGTTAGCCGAGCAAAGATTCTACGAAACTTTGGACGATCTCTTGTTCTCGACCAGTCCGGCCTATGCAGCAAAAAAGGTCGAGACGCTGATGGCAAGGTTGCAGGGGATTGCAGACACAAGGGAGGGTTCATAAGTGGTATTGAGTGCAGTTATGACGACCGTGGACGTGGATTATTACGCATACTTGTGCTTGCTCTCGAATCTCAACAAGCATAAACAATCACTTCAATGGTTCGTCCATCTACTACGCACATCTCGCATTCTTTAATCTCCTTGATATCATCTTACAGTCCTCCGAGTTAAGGTACACCGCAAACACTCAGTTGGAGCATCGTAAGTAACCCGACTTTCGTCGTTGCCACCATTCTAATATCGTCCCTTTAGTCCACGCTCGTTACACCGGCACTGGTATGTGATACGCCGTACCCGTGTGCCTTCCTCAGGCTGACTTCGAATACAGGACACGGAGATCTGAGCAAATAGTACGCGTTTTTACCCCATTCCGCTCCAACTTTCCGTCGACTCATCCATCACAGCGAGTGGCTGGCACACCAACACCGGGATACACTGTCTTCCATAGTCGGACACCCCAGTCTCACGTCCTATCTTGCCATCGCCGATGGGGAGGCCACCGGGCGTATAAAATTCGAAATGACCGAGGTACACTCCATTTGATATTTGCGGCGAAGGATATGCTGATGGTGGCGAAACCAAAGCGAATGGTCCAGCCATGTGGGCCGCCTCCCGCCAAGGATGACGATTAAGGCGACCGCCGTGCCCTTTCTGCGAGATCCGGATGCCGATATCGTGCCGCATGTAGTAGCCTTGTCAAGTCGGTCGTTCGATTTTTTAGGGTGCGAAAATGCTGCAGCCACCACATAGTGGTGGCTGCAGCACCGTTGCCGGCAATAGCAATACACTATCTATCGTCACTGCATTGTCCTCGGTGAGATCGGAAATGTGTCCCATATATTTTGCTTGACCCATATGCCGTCACCCGGACACTTGACTGCCGACACTGCCGACACACTTTCCGTTTCTGTGTCCAAGGCCTGTAAGCTTTTTCCCGGTACTTTGTCTACCTCATTCCACAGGCCTCCAACCTGTCTGGCCGCTTCGCTTTTGTGGTCTTTGTAAGGAAACCTCATGAAGGTGGTATTTTCAAGCCACTCCAAGGCTCACTTTTTGCCACAATTAACCTTGCCACTTTCCGTCTGTGGCGTTCTCTTCGCCGTTTCGCTTTGGCACCAGATCGCTTATTAAAGGTTGCCCAAAAAATTCATCTCCTCTTCTTTTCTTTTTCTATGTCCCCTCCCGGCATAGCATGACCGATCTGTCATGCGCATTCGCTGGTAAGTTTGCCTTTCACTTTAAGGCAGACACTCGGCAACAGATGATTCTATATCTCACCAGCTAAGTACGCTTTTCACCACAGTGAAACGCCCTCGCACTAGTGATACCCCCCCCCTAGCAACTCATTCATTCAAGATGGTGAAACGCCCTCGCCTCACCCACAATTCCCCCGCGGAAAGCCCTATTTTCAAAGATAACGCATCAAAGCACTCTGCGTTAGAACCTACTTGTGGTCCCCTCGCCTCGTGCTCTCGATTCAAACCCACAAGCCGTCCCACCCCGTTACGGGTAGAGCTGTTGCCCACACCCTCCTTTGCATTCACCGGAATGTCCCCAATCGCTTCCTTCCTGGCTTCCTCCCCTCGCCTTCATTTCAACGCCCTCACCCATGTGGGCCCCGAAGAGAATATTTACCACTGCGAAATCATAGATGAGCGGGTTAATTACAGTGCCTTTCAGGGTGGCAAGTACAATATGTACCCGTGCGACGAGGTGCCACACTCTATGCTATATGACAATGTCACGCCTGATAAGTAAGTCTTTAGCGCGGTTTCGAGCACTTGCGGAAGGACTGAATTTTGGTCCCAGCGAACTTCATTCATACGAGTTGACTCGAAAGCTAACGAGCGACGCCTCTCCATCTCTTCTTCACAGTCCAAACCCATCGCCCGTCCGTAATGCCCTTGACCTTGGCTCGGGAGACGGCCACTGGATTGCGCATGCCGCGCAGACGTGGGGGGCCCACGGAACAAAGATTACCGGAATTCGTATGCCACTCTCTATCGACGAAGAACAGACGTCGCTTCCAGGAAGGGACGCAGAGAACGTAACAGTGCTCCGTCATAACTTGTACGTATACATGAGCAACTCAGCCCCACTTCGGACAATCCGCTGACTGTGCTTCTCGATCAGCATAACAGAGCGGCTCCCATTTCCAGGCCACTCCTTTGATTATGTGCGCCTGAACGACGTTATGGCGGCGATCCCGGGGAACCGCTGGGACTTTGTTCTTTCAGAAATTCATCGTGTTCTTAGCCCCGGAGGCCGCCTCGAGCTCATTCACGATCAGCTCTGCTTTTCGTCCATCGGTCCGGAGACCCCTGTCAGCTGCACGTTCGCCCCATCAACGAATAGCTTCGATTCACCCTCTAACTTCTTCGAGGCCGCAAAGAGGAAAGTCGGCATTAAGAACGGGTCGCTTCCCCGATCCAAAAAAAGTCCATATGAAGGTTGGGAAGCCGAGATACGCAATTGCAGCGACATAGAGAGACTTTACCTCGACATGCTCGCACAAAGGTATGGCGTCCATCCGCAACCTTACGCCATCCTCGTGGACACCATCCGGAGGCGATTCGGCAGCAAAAGTCTGGCCAATGTTTCCGATGCGCACGTATGTCTCCCATCGCGGGAATTTATGACACGCAGCCGCGCGGGCCATCCGAAAAGTGCGAAAACCAAGAAGCGCGAGTTCTCGTTCAGCATTACCATCGATTGGGGCGAAGATAAGCCCAGCAAGACGATCGGAAAGCTCCCGGCCGCTCCGCAAGCTCCTTCCGAAGAAAGTTTGTCCTTGACGAGCCTACCGCCCGTCCTGAGCAAGAAAGCGGCGAGTCTGATGGGCGTGGTGCAGCTGTCCCCAGTCGGCAGCCCTTATCAGCCCCCCGGCGTCGTCGTGGTCCGCTCTTCCTCGGAGGGCATACGTCGCATGACGTTCCACCCAATGTCGCCGGCGGAGCTTGACATGCATTCGAACAAGCACATGCACTCGGTTATAAGTGCAAAGCTTGCCATGGAGGCGCACGTCTACGAGCTCCGAAAGAAGGGCAAGCCTTCGATGTCGCGTGAAGCGTTGGATGACGCGCTGTGGGAGTACGCATTGTAAGATTAAGTTATTTTTCTCTGTCATCCGCATATAAATATTTTGCAGGTTCCGACGTAAGCGGTTCAACTGGCCTGAGACGGACACGTTTGAATGGGAATCCGAGTCCGAATACGATGGCGAGTTGAAAAAACAAATGTGTCACTTCACACTGCCCGATACCCAACAGACTGATGGTCTCACGCCTGTTAGGCTATTCCAAATTTTCGAAGTGATCAAGTCTATTTAATTGAAAGCTATGGTGGTAGATACACGTGTATATGACGTTCCTCGCAGACAGCATCCTACTTACTACGGTATCTTTTCGTCTCATTCGTTCCTTTGTCCTTGTGTATTTGGCTGTTCAGTTGTAGTGTAGAAAGTTATATGTTGTATCATAGACCCCGACGAAGAATGATTTTGTAAATTCTGACTTCCTGATCAATACCTTCTGATTGTTCCAGAAATGGGTGACTACATCGACGATCAAAGTTTAGCAATAATTCCGCTGATAAGCTGTGGTCCGCTGAGAATCAGAAGCGTAAGTCGATTGATCAACAAGACTGCGGACTATAACCCACATAGTGCGAGGAGAAACGAGTCCAGAAGGTCGGCACTGCGAACCGTCAGCGCGACATATGCAGTTCCGCCTTCTGGAGATCTTGATGCTTGTAGCGCGATATTCGAGGTAGCAAGGAATGGAGCTATCATGTCGGGATGATACAGCTGAGCGCGGGGTGTCAACGGAAAAACATCCGAGCGGCGACAAATTCAAAGATTGCTCACGATGTCTGCGCCAAGTAACAAATCTGGTTTAATACTGTCCAGAGATGCTCGGACGTCAGGGACGCGATCCTGTCCCAGTGCATCAAACCAGTCCAGTGATTTGACAGACAGGTTTCCGTGACGGTGAGATGCGTCTGGGAATAGCTTAGTTGCAAGTCTACAACCCAGGCACTGCGCTTACTGCATGGCAACTGAGTGTTCTCGCTGCACTGTCTCAGGACGTCCTCATCCACGTCGGTAAGGTACAAGATAGGACACCCTGTCACCCCGCCATGGCTGATCTGGATGTCAGCTACTATAAGACCAAGAAACCCTGTACCAGAGCCCAATTCAAGGACGGATTTATTGATCAAGATGACTGGGTGGTGTGGCATGAATACGGAAAGAGATTGGTAACACATGCCGTACTTGGATTCTGAATGAGAAATTGGGCCAATACGAAACTGGCACGCCATGTCCGCAATCCAGTAGTACCACTCTCAATAGTAGTGCGCGACTCGAACAGCGTGACAGAATGATATTCAATCGAAGACATGTCATCCGTTGAGAGGGATGAGTCAGGTCGAGGAGTTGGTTTCCAGTAATGAGTGGTGAAAGACGGAGATGGTGGCACGACGGCATTATGGACCCTACTGTATGGGGTCATTCATACGATGATTGGTGATTCGTATCGAAGGACGTACGACGGCTTGCTCATTGCGACTAACGACACTACTCGATCGTACATACGTTGGTCGATTTCAGCATCTTCCTAGGTAGAGGTAATTCATAAAGTCGTGAAGGGAAGGAGTGCGCCTGCCTCATCGCCAAGTAGTATTTCAAGGTGCTCGATCACCCACTTCCAGAAGGACAGCTGGTATGTATGCGACGGAGGATATTGGGATAAGTGTGGGTTGAGGAGAATGGAAGAAAGCACGAAGTCATGCACTTGGAGAAATGGGAGGTGAGAAGGGAACGATATTAAACGTGGGTGCTTCAGAGCAGAGTATGCTCGTACAAGGTCGAATAGAGCAATATCCGAGAAACACGACATTGTAGCGCGAGACCAAGACGCGAATAGGCCTGCCCTCAACCCGTCACGTGGCCCCGACCTCTTCCCGCCCGCGCTGGGCAGTGACTGCCAAAGTAAACCCCATGCTCGGCCATCGTCATATTCTGACATCTCTTCCACGTCGATGCACAAGGTTTAAGACTTTGCGGTCCTTCTCCTCTGCTTCACCCGTGGCGTCCTCTGCTCCAACAGAGGGAGAAGGTGAGGAGCAAGGCGAAGGCGACTGGTCTGCACCAAAAGACCCATCCTGGTCCGTCTGGAAGAAAACTATCGCCAAGCAATATGAGAAACCGAGTCGGCCATGTAACTGGCTTGGAGGCAAAGTAGTTGAGTCCGTCTCAGTCTGTGTACCGAGGCCGAACAAGTAACAAATTCTAACTGCGTTTCATAGCCCTTCCCGTTAAACACATCCTTCAAGCCCCCGACTCCGGTTTCTGACGCGCTCAAAAATACATTATATCAGGCCTTCATGACCAATCCAGAAGCCAATTCCGTCCGCAACCTTGCTGGTCGGTATCACCTAAGCATCAAACGCGTGGATGCCATCCTGCGGCTCAAAGGTCTCGAGGAGAGCTGGAAAAAGGTTTGTGCTCCCTGCCTACTTTCCCTAGCCAGATTCTGGCAGGATGATGTTTACGAAGATTAGTCTTGAAGACGTCAACATGGTTATTCTATAGTTGTTTTACCTGACTTTGTATATCCTCGTTCACAAAGACATTGTGTACTAACTCCAACCGTTTCAGGAGGTATAACCCTATCATCTCTGAAGTTTATCAACCCGCGCTGATCGAAAATCAGGGTAAGCCTCTTCAAACTGGATTCCTCCAAGGAATGGAGCAACTTCTCAGCGTCACATATGACGCCAGCAAGTACAAGACTCACGAGCATTGGGTAGAAAGCCGGATGCACACCGTCGAGGCTGACGCTCTGGATCAAGCCGAGGGAGACAACTCAGCGCGTACTCGATACCAGCGCATGTTCTGGGAACCAGTGGTTGAGGGGCAGGTTTGTGATCCCCAATGCACTCTTCTTATACCTCTTTGTCAACCACTTCTCATACCAGGAACCTGTCCTCCCGACCGTTCTGAAACGGGCACGCGAAGATGCCAAACGACATGGGCGAACCGAGGAGCCCATTAGGTCTGGTGATATAATCCTTGATCTCCCTCAGGATGTCACGAGTGTGGATGGCGCTGCTACTGGCCGATCCAACATCAAATTTGTCGACGTCGGTACCAAGTTCATGGACTCGAAGGAGCATATGCGTCGGATGAAGGAGAGCCAGCGGCGGGCGAAGATCCGGAGTAAAAAGGTTCCTAAGCGTCATTTTGCGTTAGTATGAACTACATTTGTGCCTTGTGTTGGCTATGCCCATCCTATACACGGAAAACCGACGAACCAAGGCTTACCGTCAGATATTCGCGAGTTTCTAACACTAGCATATAAGCCACGAAAGAGGATATAATAAGTGAAAAGGTACATTCTGAACGAAACTTGGTTGCCTCGCTTGTCTATGTACTGGAGATCCATCATCTGCTTGGCAGTTTAACCGCCACTTACGAACTGTTGTGCTACTAGATCGCCACCTATCGAACATCGTCGGCTCATCAAGATGGCAAGCACGTATTTTGTTGAGCGCGTAAATCAACTACCAGAACACTGTAGTATGTGGAGTATGCGTAATATCAAGTGTTTCCCTTTTCTCCTGTTTGTTCGACTCCCCAAGCTTGTTGGCCACCAGTCCGAGAAGGACAATGTCCACATGTTACCAGTGCGATGCCCAATGCAATGGAGTCAAACTGTGCTTGTCTTGAGCCCTCGCATCCACGCCATGTTAAAGAAGGACAGGTGATATTTCAATATTTCCCTTCTCAAGCACGGCGCGGATGCAATGGCATCAAATGAGGATGGGTAGACACCACTCCATGAGGCATCGTACTGGTAATTCGAGGTCATGCGTAGTCAGATTTACAGGTCCTTCAAAAGAAAAGGGGCGATGTCAACGTCCAGCGAACGGGTAAAAAATGACCAAGAGCGAAGGGAAAATTCAAGTCCAAAATAGAACGAAAGATTTGCCGTTTAGTACGCGAAACGGTAGTCCAATCTCTGGTTCCCGACATCGTTCGTAGTTTTGAGATACTCTGCCTGTTCCTTTGCAGTAATCATGTCAGAAAAAGGTTTCAGAGTAGTCGATTGACTCGATTCGTACATTTGGCGTCATAGATGTCCAAATGTTCTCCCTGTGTTTGTTCAGGCTACGATAGAAGAGAAATGTGAAGAGATAGAGAAGGATGTTCGCTGCGCATATCCCAATCAAAACTCGGTTGCCTCTCTTGTCTGTGTATATTCGCCTGTGAGTAGACTGGTACGGTGAAAGGAGGACTCACAAAGTGGGCGATCGTCTTCCTGGTAGATATTCGCCTGACAATTCGTCATTATAAGAATGAGTCAGCAGTGGGCGTACGTTCACATACAGCGATGATATAACCAGCTTGGAAGGAGACATTATACATGCATGCTGAGATGGTCCTTGTCCTAACGCTGTTTGAGTTGCGGGACGTCCAGGCAACCTGGATAGGATGGACATATGGGAATCCAACGATCAGAGACACCACGGCGTAATAAGACCATTGGGAGGTGTTCTCAGTGAATGTGTAAAGCACGATGAGCAAGGGTAAAACCCAGAACTGGAGGATGACCGTTGAGAGTACGCGACTATCAATGGCTTCACTGAGGTAGCTGGTGGAAAGCAAGCCGATAGCTCCGATCACGTATGCTGGAATACTCAGGAGATTGGATTGGATTGTGTTGAATCCAAGGCTACGAAGGGTGAGCGTTAGGTAATTGTGAGGGGGTCCAACTGGGACTGTCGCGTGAGGAAGACTGATGAGCGTCTCGTCTCGTACAAAACAAAACAAAACAAAACATCGGCACTGGCTACTTACTCATGTGTGTCAGTCCCAAGACATACAGCGGCCACATGCGCCACTCACAAAGAACTTGCCATATCATCTTTAAAGTTAAACCTTGGCGGTTGTGCATGTCCGACTTGGATGGATCGTCACGCAACACTCTATTTACGATGATAATCTCCTCTCTGTGAAACGGTTGGCAAAAAGGTATGTGGAGAACAAGAGCCCGCCCACCGTTCTGTGAACCAACCGTTTGGGCGGAACCATGCCTTAGTTTGCGTTGGACCGGCAGGCATCAACGCGAAGGATAGAAGGCCACAAAAACAAGTTAAAACTCCCTCGATGAGGAAAAGATACCTCCATCCTGCGACGTCGTTGTGTCCGCGCAGTTGCAGGATACCCGTAGCCAGGAATGCTCCGACAATTTGAGTCATGTAATTCGAGATCCAAAACCACGCAAGTCGAATCGGCACTAAAGGAGGTCACCGACTGCGTTCTAAGACGCGAGAAACACCCACGTTCTCTATTGGTATAGAAGTACGAAAGGTAAAGGATGGTGTCCGGAATAAAGCCTCCTTGCAAGAAGCCGAGTAGGAATCTTATATAAAGGTTGAGTATCTCTAAATATTCACGCAAATGTCTTACCGTGTAGCAAGAAAAGACGTTCTTCCTGACAACCAATATTGACTCCAGGACACGATGCCCCATAGAACCATCTATGCGCTAGTGAAGGCGAAGACCCTCGGCAGGTAAGGGAACATACCTGGCTCGGTACCCAAACATCTGGGCCGACTCGCTTTGAGACCAGCTGTGATGGTAGTTCCGCGGAGAGGAATGCCAGTCGAAATAGAGAATTTCCAAGATTGAAGTCATTGGTAGTCAAGTGGAGGTCCTCTAAAAAGTTGTCTGTATTGGCTTGGAGTACGTTGCTACGGTCGAGGTCTAGGGCAAAAAACATGACGAAAGCCCATAACATGATCTTCAAGTCGATCTTCCTCACAACTTGCTGGTAAAGACAAAAAAATGGTCAACTAGGGGAAGATCGTAACACCATTTGCAACGTACCCTCTCTTCGCGAAAGGTCCAGCGGGCGTTTGGATCGAAGCGGTGCGTGTTTTCGTAGCTTTGAGGTGGACGATACAGCTCGAGGGTGACAGGGTCATCAAAGACGGAAGGTTGCGTTGCGACTGCGTCAAGGTTGTGCTCGTCCGTCCGGCACCAGAAACGTCTTCTAAATCGATTTCCGTTCACTGGCGAAGCAAGAGGAAGGCTGCCTTTCAGCAAGACCTCATCAGGGGCCTTCAAGTTGTCATGAACACCCTGGTCTTGAACAGTTGCCACAATCTTCTCTACCGAATGCGGTCCAAGTGACATGACAAATTCTCCAGGGGATGCGACGAGTCGTCCGAGTGTGAGGAGATGATCTGGGAGATGCAACGCCGACTATTTAAGTCTTCTCTGAGATCATACGTTTGGGGGTAAAGCGGGACATAGGACGCCGATTCGAATGACGGTTGTCATACGTCTTGATCTCTTCTCGACTTCTCAACGGCAACTAGTGGAAGGAGGTCAAAGAGGACCAGAGGTGGTGTGACGATACGCCTGAAAAAGACCGCGGCATATATTGTTTGCGAGGTCAAAGGCAGTCACATTTAACATGCGTTTCCATCGATATTGGATCGATATTAATCTTGGTGTCGGTGCGGGGTGTGGCGATAACGTTGCCTAATAAACGTCATCGTCATAAAATGCATCAAAATGAGGGATTCTTACAACTGGCAGCCACGGCCTTGGCTTTGATCCGGTGCCACTGTCGAAGAATCGACGGATATAAATCTCTTCATGGCAGAGTGATGACGAGGAAGGGATGGCGCGCGCTTGCCGCTCAAGTCGGGAACTCCCGCTCGATGCACGGATTACGATGTCGAGACGTGCCTCCCGCGACATCAAGTTCCGAGTCCTCATTATTGGAATGGATGTCTTTCCTGCATTTGCTCTGGGAGAACAAATGCAAGAACGACCTCCATCTTGCAGCGAGTATGTGACACTATGGGAAGACTATCTAACCGGTTCAACTCGACCCTATGTCGAGCCTACGATGCATGACATCGAGGACGAACTCACCTTCATTAACCACGACGATTATATTTTCCGCGACTCCCGGGGTGAAGAGGAACCGAAGAGCGCCATGCTAGTGAGAACGCAAGGCAGATCAGAGTGTAAATAAAGAAATTGAGCTCAAGGCCTCAAGCTTCAAGGCTAACCTCAGGCTCTCTCCCCTCCTTCAATGGTGAATCATACCACTGCATCCGTCAGCCACGCACCTCGCTTCTGCTCTTGCATGCTCATTCAGCCTCATCTTCAAGTTGCGTGCTTACTCATAGATTCGATGTTCTCGGATGGTCACTGATAGAAGTACAGCCCTGTTCTCTATGTATATAATGACTCGGCCTTCAATTGCTTGCTCAAATACAGATTCCCCTTCACGTCCGTCTCGAAATTGAACGCAACGGTCTCTGGGCTCGTCTCTCGACTAGTTTGGGATGAGCCGAGCCGAGCTGCTGAGTGCTCAAGCGCTCAAGCGGCGTCGAGCGCTTTGAATCACCCCAGCCCACTTGCGAGTTTGACGGATTCTGAAGTACAAGTAGAATGGCTGGTTCCGAGAACCCTACTTTACCCCTTGAACGCACACGCTTTCCCAGTACTAGTGTCCACGAGCACACCAAAAGAAGTCTTGATGATGTGATTATAATTTCGTGTGAAAACGATGCTGGTACCCTACCAAACCTACCATCCTCATCGTCGTGGAACTCCACCTCTTCCCCTTCCCCGCAGCGCACGTTGAGCAGCACCGGGCGGCGCTTTGGGGCCAGCGTCGGGCTAAAAAAGGTCGGAAAGTGATAGATGTTCAGAACAAGGACCACCACCACAGAATGAAGTCAACTTACAGCCTCGCTCTGGGGGTTCCTGACAGTCTCATCCACGGAGACGATCAGGCAGGCAGCCTCCACTGCGCTACTGATCGCATTTATCTTGATCAGAGTGGGCTCCCAGACGAATGCCTCCAAGTTGTCACGGACGCCATCAGGTCCATCGACATCAACACCAAACCACTTATCGCCTTGCGCGTGTCTCATGCGAAGCTTGTTTAAGATGTCGGTCGAATCGAGACCAGCATTGTCGCAGATCTGCCTGGGAATGATCTCGAGTGCCTTTGCGAATGCGATCTGGACGAGTTGAAGTTTTCCCGGGATAGAAAGTGCATGCTTCCGTATATACGCGGAAAGGCCCATCTGAACAGTGGTCATCAGCCATGTCCCGGATGAGTGAGATACGCACGTACTTCAATGGCACCACCGCCAGCCACGACATCCCCATTTTTCACCGCGCGCTTCACCACCATCACTGCGTCATGTAGACTTCGCTCTACTTCTTCTATAAACTGTTCTGCGCCGCCGCGAAGGACCATCGTGCAGGTTTTCGCTTTGGGGCATTCCTCAAAGACGTTGTACCGCTCGCCGCCGATTTGTCGCTCCTCGAACTTGCCACAGGTTCCAAGGTGCTCACGGCTGATATCGGAGGTGGTAGACTGAATTGAACCGCCAACAGCTTGCACAACTCTTCGAAGGTCGGCGGCAGGAACACGCCCAGCGCAAAAGATGTCCCGATCAGCAAACCATTGAGTGGCCAGATCCCCGATGGGGAGTTTGCTCAGCACGACCTTCGCACCCGTCTTTTCGATTTCTTGTAGCTTGCGGTAGATGATCTCCCACTCGGCATCGACGATTGCTTGGTAATCCGCAACAGCATCCACTCGGACCTCAGCATTGTCTTTTTCAGCCTTTAATTCAAGTTCCACGTTGAGCGAAAGGATGAGAGGATCGGTAAAGGCTTTAGGTTGCTGCTCTGCGCCAGCATAAGTGAATGTCTTTTTGAAGGATACACCGCGAATGAGGAGTGAGTCTTGCATGCCGCCTCCGGGGATTTTCTTCACGCCGATGAGAGACTCGTCCAATTCGTCCTGATCGAGAGAAAGCACAGCATCCACGACCATTTTTGAAAAGAAGGGCTTTTCTGAATGTATGAGCTTTGATGACATCGACGTGGACGCGCACTTGAGAAGGAGGGAGTGGAACTTTCTGAAAAGCGCGATTCAGCGTAAATTCGGCATCGATAAGCAATGGCCGTACTCGGCGTCTGAACGGTCAACAGTTATTTGTATCTCTTTAATGCGATCGATACACTGAAGAACGCGTGGGTGAGTGACGAAAGCAAGATGGAAGATAGCACGCACTAGCTGGGCGGCTTGGCGGAAGCCCTTCATGATGATGTGTGGGCTCACGTCCTCCTCTATATACCCTTTTATTTCTTTCAGTAGCTGGGCAGCGAGAAGGACGACGCTGGTAGTCCCGTCGCCGACCTCTGCATCCTGGGCCCGGGCGATATCGACGAGCGTCCTCGCGGCAGGGTGAACGATGTCAAGAAGCTTAAGAATTGTGGCCCCGTCATTGGTGATCTGTGCTTCTCCACGATCGTTCACGATGAGTTTGTCCATTCCCCTGGGTCCCAATGTACTTGCTAACATCTCCGCGATAGCCAAACATGCTGAGATGTTAGACAACAGTTGTCCCTTTCCTTGAGATGTATCCGTTCCCTCCTTGAGGAGAACTACGGTAGGTTGCTACGCGAGGTAAATCCAAGTGATCTCGGCCTTGAAGCGAAGAAAAACTTACTATAGGCAGGGGTCGTTGCATTTCTCGTCCAGCCAGTCACTCGCGTCGAAAGCGGGGAGAGATCTCGAAAAGGTCGCTTATGTCATCAGATGAAGATAAAAACGACTCGACTACCTGCGCTACTGAACCGTGACTAGTACTGTATATAGTACTTGTACTCCAAGAAAACCACTTGCTAACTCCATGACATTACGCAGAACCGTGTTGATGTTTTATTTCCTCGATCTTATCCTCCACCGCCTTCCTGTTTCGCAAAAGGCAATACTCGCCAAATCTGTTCCGGCTCTGCCATTTCTGACCTGGGAGCCAGAATGCTCGTGTGAGCCGAGAAGAGTGGCGGGCGTCGAGGAAAGGGAGACAGGTTACGCGCTCCCATGTTGTATCATCGAGAACGTAGCGAGGTTCGTAGGGGGACTCCATAGGGTCATGTGGAAAATCGAGATCGACGATATAATCGCAGCTCGACAGGTCGACCTGCGTGCATGTCAGTGGGGTCGTCGTTCAGCTTTGGGAAGGCATGAAAGCTTACGTAGTGCATCGGTTCTTCCTTGTTCAGATCGTTCAAGCCTATAGGAACACGTCTCGTTCCCAAGACTCTTGATCGAATCCCACCATGCGTCTCATGAAAATGGGCAGGAAGCATGCCATCGAAACCGCTCTTGATCCAGTCGATTCGTATCCCGTCCGGGACAAGATAGTGGCCAGGGAAACGGTACCACTCTTTTCCGTAGCAGATTCTCAATCCAAAGTCTTTGATTGGTGACAGATCGACACGCAGCTCATCTTCCCTGTTCTCCTCAAGTTTTTTCTTGTATTCTTCGAGTAGTTCTGGTGGGGGGAGAGGAGTTTCGAGCAACCCTGTCACGTTTAGGAGCCGCGGGACTTCCTGCTTCTCAAACTGAAATACGATGGTCATGGGGGTGTGGTAGTATTTCCAAAGTGCAAGGATGCGAGCAAGGGATATGAAAGCAGTGACGAGAATAATCGTTAATGTTGACCAGCGGAAGAGTTGGCTGCGTGATGCCTGGCACGAGAGTCAGTAGACGCATGATGCCCAGAAGCTAAGACATACGCGGTACGGAGACTTCGTTAATTTGATGTAAGCGACTTCAATCCAACCTCGCAAGAGGAATGTCGTGACGGCCGCATTGAAGCACACAAGTGGGTATACAGGATACATGAATCGTTCCTCTTTGTGTGGTTGAATGCTCATGATGCCGATCCAGGTATAGAATGGGAGCAGACGTAGTGCCAGAAGGGTGAACGGTGAGCTTTGTTCGGGAGACGGAATATCATTCCCCAGGCGGCGGCGGTCAATCCTATGAGTGATCGCCAATGCCGGAAGAGAAAATAGTGCCATGGGGAGAAGAATATTGAAGTTGAGAGACAGATTCATGAGGTAGAAGTACCAGGGTTCGGTGCCATACAAATTGGGACCACGGGATGGGTCGGAAAAAACGTTATACCTCACGATGTTCCAAAACACTGCAGCGAACTTCCCGTAAAAGTATGAATCGATTGCCACTATAGGTATCTGCGCACTTCTCAGCGAGAGAAAGACAACGGAAAGGTGGCGTACTGACTAGGATGAGCGCCGCCACCGCACCACAAAGGAATATTCGTATGATGCGATTGAGCTGCCAGCCGAATTTATTGTTCGCGGGAACCTTGTCAGCACCAAACACGAACAACTCCTCGAAGACGAATGGAATGGCTACAGCGAGAGCAAAGGGCCAGCCAAGGACAGCTCCAAGGGTAAAACACATGACAGCTGCGAGCGTTCGCTGGCCATCTTGGTTGCTGGGTGGTACGAATGCGTGTGATAGCGCAAGCATCGTAGTATACATCGCAAATGACGAGGGGAGAAGGGCTGAACAAAGCCAAATTTTTACATATCGGAGATGGTGAGCCCAAACGAAGAGTCATATAGAAAAGACTCACCCGCCGATGCGTTCCACATCCCGGCATTAGCAACTAACATGAACAACATGTAGCGAGCGACACGGTTGTTGATTTTGAGCCGAACAGTATCATACAGCTTGGCTTCACAGATCGTGCATATTGTGCCCAAGACAGCACGCACGAAGAAAAAAGCTGGTCTCTACGAGGGAGAGGTGAGCGCATTTGGGTAGAACTTACATCGTTAGGCTCACCTTTCCTGCCTCCCGCAGTATCCAGTAAGGAATTTTGGATGGGAATAACCACAAGAGGGTATACGCCCAGCTCCGAATTGCGTACTGCGGTGATGTTTCCCACGTCTGAAGGCCGTAGCCTTTATACATGTAATGCAGAGGCTCCCAGTAATTGAATACTGTGAAGAGGTCACTCGGAGCAGAGTGGTCCTAACGCGAGTGACAGACCTTCGTCGCAGTCTTGGATGTTCGAATACATGGCAGCCGTTACACGGAAAATAAGTAATATCCTGACCGCCACAGAAAACCTAGGGACCCAAGGCGGGCGTGCAGCTCTAGAATGACTACGTCAGAACGCATGAATGGCCAGTGCGTGCACCCGTTACGCACCTTCGGAGCTGGTCTTGGAGAATCCCGGTATGTCTTGCCGCCACTGGCTTGGGTGCATACTCGTTCTTGTCTCTCTCGATGGGTCGGCGGAAACGGAGAGTTTGGATATTCGCCATGACCGGTGGAGGTGTAGGAAGATGGAGTGATACGTGAGGGTTGCCTCCCACCTCCCACGCCTCTAGCACGTTGTTTCCTACTAATTCCGTTCCTTATGTCATCACAGATCCAAACATCCTGAGAGCGTAAAAGCATGTACATTGTGATATGATATCTTTGCAGGAAAGTGTCTATGAATCAACAGCGGACCACAAGGGTTCTGGAGAAAGATGGCAAGAACCAAAACCTGGTATCGTAAGAGATGACAATATGCTCGGTAACGGTAAGAGTTACATGCCACGGAAATATCAAGCGTGAGCAAAAAGAAATTGTACCTCAAGTGAAAAAGTCCACAGAAAGCGGGTAAAGAACTGTCATTAAATGGAGATCGTTCAGATATTCTTCTGTACACCAAATGTTTATAGTCCGTCGGGTCATCCTACCTTTGGTGTTCAATTTGATCCACCATTGGGCTGGGGCGGCCCGGCGCCAGGAGGTAAGGTGGCATAGAGTGATGTGGTACGCGAATATCTGTTCTGCTGGGGTGGTTGCGACGTACGGCGGGCTGGAGGCCGGGAGACACGACGAACTCCATCGGGACCCGGGACCGGCCCATTATCCGACAGACTGACCCCGCGTACTCGAGGTTGACCGCCAGATGGGGATGGAGAGGATGATGGAACAACGTCATGTTCTACGCCATAGTAGTTATCGTGGCTGGACTGGAACGGATTCGCATTTTCCCCGGGGAACCGCGTTGGGGATGTCGTTTGGCGAATCGTTCCATGATTTCCGCGACCCGGAGATGCGTGGCGCGCAGAGGCCGATGCTGACGCGCCATAATAGTCTTCAACAGGTTGCTCAGTCGTATTAGAAGCACGTCTGGAGACAACACGTTGGTGAGAGGAATTATCCGAATGAACATCTTCGTTAGATCGAGCAACAGAGGTTGAAGAACCGCCAGTCGTCGTTGGACGATTCAAGGCGAGCGGAGCGGGAAGCGTAAGCAGCTGATTGCTATCGTAACGTGGACGAGAGCTACTCGCGTTTGCGAAAGACTCCATTGTACTTGCATCGAGGGCCTGTGAGGGAGTGGCGCCCGTTTCGCTGTATGACACCGTAGAGTACCTGCCCTATACTCAGACTCATGACGGAAAATCGACATCTAAGCTCTTACCGCCTCGGGGTGTTAGTCTTGGGGTCGTAGTAAATCGAATCTCTCGACTGTGCACCACTCTTCCAGCGTCTCTCACGCTCAAATTCCGCCCATCGCTTCATTACGATGTTTGTCGAATCGAATTCACCCTCCTTATCTCCATGGTGTCCACCTTTGTCTCCGGATACCTGGCGTGTCTGACCCCATGTGAAGTCGTCGAAGTGCCAAAATGCATAAGCGGGAAGGATGCCATTCCATATAGGAAGTGAGAAGAGGTAGATGATCATCCAGCCAACGTACGCGATTTTGCGCGTGGTGATGACGATAAGTAACCCAGGAAGACCCAAAATGATGGCCAAGAGGGCCAGAGGGATTGTGGTATTCGTGTGTCCAGGGACGACGGAACTAATAATGAGGTATATTGTGAAGGATATGGCAGCGGGGAGGACGAGAGTGCCAGCAAGTTCCATACCGACAACAAACTGCATCGAGAAGCAGAATGTCCCACAGAGATCGCGAACAAGGACCAGCTCGGCGAGGTTGTGTACCGTTGAGTTGATCCAACGACGACGCTGGGAGAGAAGGACCCTAAAGGTATCCGGAACGACGGTCTTGCAGACTGCGGATGGCAAGAAAATGTTTTTGCGCTTTGGGAAGGTCTTCAACATCAAAGTCGTTAAATATCGATCTTCTCCGAGAAGTAACAAATTCTTCTTGTGCAAGGTGTCAACCACGTTCTCCGAATAGTGCTCGACAATATCCGGGTTGGCAAGAATGGGGACCCAGTACCCAGAAGCGCCTTTCGGTGCTTTGATGCGATACATACTGAAACAGCCCGGCAAGCATGTTACCCCACCGAACATTGACTCGAATGCCTTGGTCATGTGGTGCGAAATGTAGTACTCGAAGACTAGAGAGTAGGCACTAAGGAACGATAGCATTGAAAAGGTAACATCGAACCCACCTTGAATCATAGAAACCCATGTTTCCCCCTTGTTAGCAATTTTAGTTTCGCCGCAAAGTCCCATAATTTCTTCGTCTTGAACCATGCAAGATGCCATCCGCGTGAGCGAGTCGGGGAAAACTTTCGTATCGGCATCTACACAAAGCACCAATTCATAACGATCCGGGCTCACGCCAGTCGCCCGCCAAAGGGAATTGAAGAATTCGTATTCGAACGTGGTCATACGTTCGTCAAACATGACTTTTTGAAGGAAGGCCATGAGAACGATTTGCGAGTCACGTTTGCCACGATTCCCGGGCTTAGGGTCATCTACTTCGAGTGGGTTACCTGATTTTGCAACCAACACCACTGGCACACGTTGCTGCTTGGACCTCTCTACAGTAGCGTCGTCGTAGTCATAGAAACCGGCATAGACCTTGGCCATATTATGCCGCTTGTGACCATCAGCAATGGCCACATAGGAATGCGCTTCGACGTCTTCAGGGTCAATCACTAATTCTTTCATCATGGAAAGGACAATTTCCGGAGTCGTCTTGTCATTCCCACTTCCTTTGACCATGCCATCCGCGATGACCATGATGAGCTTGTGACTGTTCGGGTAGTCCGTGGTAGCGAGCGAATCGAGAGTCGTGCGTAGCCCCTCCACTGATTCGGAATATGCGGTGACGAGACAGATCGTATGTGCGAGCGGGAAGCCAAATGGTTCAAAATCTGGAGCGGGCTGGGGAACGACATTGTTCAAGGGGAAAGGACACACAGCCTCTGCGAACCCGCGGGGATCGGTGAGGGATGTGGAGCTCCTCGAAGCACCATAGAGACCGTCTTGAGGGCCCGACTTTCCGTTCTTCCCAGAAACCGAGGGGGAGCCGTAGACGCTCATCGCGCCGCGCTTGTAAGTGACAGATTCAACCGCGCCATATGCAGTAGTTGGCCGTGCGCCAACGCCTTTGAGAACATTCTCGGAGGGGGTAAAGCGCGATTGGCGGGGGAGGAAGTGACCTTTTTTCTCCTTCTTATTTTGGGTGTACGCGTTCTTCGAGACATTGGGCCGATATTGGCTCGGAGCGGGGCGGTAGATGTCAGTGGTCCAATTCTCGATTGCGGCCATTCGTCTCATACGTTGTTCATACGTTTCGTGTTTGGACATGCCGAGCCTGTGCGCGAAAAACCAGGCAAACATTACGGCCATGACGAAGCGAATGGCGACAACGCCAACGATGAAAATGAGGGAGACATAGAGGACGATGTCCGAGGCAACACAGCCGATGCTATTCGTGTCGATGAAACCAACGCCGATGATGTTCTGCAGGCAGTGACCAAGTGTCTGTTGCTTTGTGCGTTCCATATACATGGAAATGTCTTTGCCATTGTAGGTCCCATTGGGTTGTGCGAACTGGTCGAAAATCGCTGGATAATTGACCTCCCCTTTACTGAGCCATTTAAGAAGGCTGAAATCCAGGACGGTGCTATAGGGAACATTTCATAAAAGCGGCTAGCAAGAACCTTAGCACCACTCACGACTCGTAAACAGCGAGATTCCTGCTTGTGCTCTTAACGTCATCCCACGAATAGTAGACTTGCCCCATGGGACTTATTTTTGCTAACTGTGACCGAGCACTAGAATTGAGATGACAGTTTATGCTGCTGTCATAACCGGTAAGATTGACCCCGGATGTGCCATATTGATTGTAGATATTGCACGGGAAATACCAGTTTAATTGGCCATTGTTACCTGTAATGCTCGAGTTCGACGCTTTGGTAATAATCCCCTGACAAGGCCCGTTGGTGTTCTGGAACATGAATGAAATGTCGCTGCCGGCAGCATTCCAGCCTCCTTCGTAAAGGGGGTTGCTGTGACCATTGAAGTTTCCAACTTGTGGATGATTGAAGTGGGAAAAGTCATAGTCATAGCCGTGGATGATGACGGAAGCCGTATCGATGGAGCCAGCATGATATCGGTTCGGAGGGGTCCCGCAGACAGTTTCAGTGAAACCAAAAGTCAAGAAGCCGACACCAGCCATCAGAATGAGGATCAAGCTGATTAAACCCATTTTTTCTCTCCATGCGCGCTGTTGCTCGGGGCTACGGATACCTAGACAAAAGAATAAATAAAATCGAAACGTCATAGACGGAAAAACTACACTCACCGCACGATCGCAGTAAGAACGGGGGTACACAGATGGTGAGGAGGTAACAATACATAACCCAACCGTCGTGGGGCCCGGGGATATTCCCCAAGCAGTGACGACGGCGCTCTGCCGCTTCGTCCGTATCAGTTGGAGACTGGCGCTTCTTTCGAAGAGTACCACGCTTGAATAGCGCGAGACCAGATTCATGAACATCTTCCTCACGACCCAAGAGAGACTGGCCTCGGCGTAGGGGAGCACGGTTGGGGGCATTACCAGTAGCTGAGAGATACGCTTTAGGATAGATATAAATGCAAATTAATAGAAAACATACTGGACGGATGAACGAGGTTTGCGTCGGCATCCTCTAGTCTTGCGGCGTGAGTGCGGTAATGCCAATGTCGATGGCCGGGTTCAATCTTTTCCCGATCAGGTCGTACCAGGCTCTTCTTCCTGCCTACGAGCGCAGCATCCGCCATCGTGAAGCCAGATTCGGGGTCGGGACTAGGTGGCAGGATATTCTGGTAAGCAGAGTGTTGTCGTACTCTGCCGGGCTGATCGAGCGGGGCACGCCGGTCTCCTCTTTCGGTGGTTTGAAAAGATACATTGTTGCCGTCATGGAGATGAGGGGAAGAGGAAGAGCGATTATGTGGACTATAAGGGGATGGGGGTTGATCGACGTAGGAAGAGGGAGAATTTGGAGAGAGAGGTTGTTGGGAATATTGGGAATAAGACGGTCTACGTGCGCGAGGCGGGCGCTGGCCAGAATAATCCATGGTAAAGACGGTTGAAGGTGGGGGTTATGGGGACATGCACAGGCAAAAGGTATGGAAGGAAACGACGGGTGGGAAGAGGGAGGAAAGGGGGAGGGCGTGGAGGGAGCGTGTGGCAAGGACGACTGTGAGGTCAAAGGTTGTCAAAGTGGTTGAACAAGCCGGGCGTGGCACACCCGGGCACCGTCGCCGCCTTGCGTCGTGAGAGTGACACTCACCCCCTGAATCAATCTCTCAACGTTGTCTCGTCCAGCCCTTTTCGACACCTTGACTTGAGCGAACAGAACCTTCAGATCAGCGATAAACGAAAAAAAAGAAGAGTGGAAGAATCCTTCGCGACAGTTCGACGCACTGCGCATTACACTTACACAATTCTATAACTCTATGAAAGACGTAACAATTATACGGCGAGATGGCCGAGCGGTCTAAGGCGCCAGACTAAGGATCTGGTCTCTTCGGGGGCGTGGGTTCGAATCCCACTCTCGTCATAACATTTTTTCGCTTTATTTTTTTGGCATACTGGTCTCCACTTTGGCCTCACTTTTTATGGAATCGAGCATACCTATAGGTCCATCTTACGGTTACGCCATGCACGCCAAGACATATTGAGATTTACTCTAGTTCGTCAATTGCGGCTGTCCGCCAGTTTCAAGGTCAAACTGATTTTGCTATTTTTACCAATTACACAAAACATGTAGTACCAAGGTTGCGAACCGCTCATTCATCAATGATTCATACGAGTGTCTCGCCAATAGTGAAGTGTACGTGATCCCCTTCCCCCAAGGTAAGCCGTACGGGCAAACGCGGGTCAATCCGGATGGGTGCCGAAGTGCCGATATAGAAGTCCCCACGACTGAAGTTGCGCGTGATAGCGGCGGCCTCCTCTTCAGTGAGCGGTCGTGGACGTTTGTTCGGACGGAAGGTTGAAGTAGAGGCCCCAGTGAAGGAGCCATTGTACTCATAATATTGTTGATGAGTCAGGCTGGGGGGTTGCATATAAGAAATTGCCGCAGCTGGAAATGGAGGAATGCCGGGAGCTACGCACGTTGCCTCAGCCGACATGGGCACAAAGGATATCAACGAAGACGAACCAGGGGTCTGCTGTTGTGAGTGGTCAACGGGAGCCTCTGGATCCGGATAGGCACAGGTGGCACCAAGACCACGCTTAAGGCAACTCTGAAAATGATCATGACGCTCACATACATAGAAGGTTGATATATAGATTGGCACATACCTGACAAGGAAGGATCTCGCTGCAGCGAGTCTTTCCAGAATGACAAGAAGTGCATGCACGCCTTACGGCTGGGGCTTTTGCTGGAGTCGAAAAAAGGAAACCCAAAAAAAAGAAGAACAACGAAAAACATGATTCGAGGCGGAAGAGGTGAGCATGAGGATATGGCGACAGGAAGGAGGGATGGGAACGCACGCTTCCGAGGAGGATCGGAGATGGTTGGTTGAGGATTTTGGTGCAGCTGAGCATGGAGTTGAGGGTCTTGCACGAGTGACTGGGGCGGTGGGGGCTGCTGAAGTTGTTGAGTGTCGATCGACGGCGTGGCCGTATCCTGGGCCGGGGTGGGCGCGGAGTCGGACATGGCGGGTTGACGGAGGGGCCGGTGGTGGAGGTGGTTCTGTCAGGCCGTGAGCCGCTTTATGTACCGATGTTTGGTTCCGGTTTTCGGTCGGTAACCGGACGGTTCCTGGAGCCGGCCGTCGCGATCTAATACCGGGCCGTTACTGGTCAGTGTTCGCTCTCAAACGACAACCATGGCCTCTAATCCAAATCCAAATCCAAATCCAAATCAACCTCCTGCACCATTCACAGATTTCGAGTTCTCCTTCGATCCTTCCCTTAATGGCATATTCCCCCCGCCTCCACCGTTACCTCCCTCGGCTGGCCTTTTCTCCGATTCAGAGACAACTGACCTCCTCGGCTTTCTCGATAACTTCAATTGGGAGTTTGACGCCTCACCAGTTCCCCCAGAACATCAACAAGAACAACCCCTTCCCTTCCATTATGGTACCCCTTCATCCGCACAACTCCCCACATTACATCCTTCCAGCCAGTTGCAGCCACAGCTGTCCCAATCACAGCAACAGCAGCACCTACCTCGGCAACCGCAAAGTCCTTCGACATCAACTCCGCCGACTTCACGCAATAAACACCTCCTCTCAAGTCCTCAGAAACGCCTGAATCATATAATGTCAGAACAGAAACGACGAAATGCAATACGAGAAGGTTATGCCCAATTGACTACGCTGCTTGCACCCAAAGGTGCTCCGCCCGGGACCGGTATGCCTACCAGAGGTCGTCCGAAAGGCAGCGGTAGTAGAGGAAAGGGCAGGACGAAGGGCAAAAGTGGCGTTCTTTTCCGTTCTGTCGAATATTGCCACTGGTTAGAAGAGGGAATTGAAGAATTGAGGGAAGAGGTCAGGATGGCTGAGGCAGCCGCCGGCATCGGTCCTGGTTGACACCGAATCAGCTGTGTTCTTTATTCCTCATCGTACGTCACGACATCATCGGGCTAATGTATGCGTATATATTTCATCTGCAGAGAGACTTGTCGTAGTCGTGTCTGTTTGCTCTACACTTTTGTACTCACGTCTGTATTACCGGCACAACCTTATGTATCACATGATTTCACCACTGTTGACGACCTTGTCGATGACATGGATCTTTTTCCTTGATGGAACTCACCTCTCCTTATGGCCCCACCTCCGCCGTCATCACCCCCTACTCCACCCCCACGCCCAGACTGGCCGATTCCAACATTTAGTCTCCGAATTGACGACCTTTCTCATCCGGGAATCAAGCTTTTCTTTGACAATGTCGACCCTCTTCGACTCTTGCACGATGCTACCGTCGCAGTCTTCCAATGGTTATATGCAATCACAGATAAGGCACCAAAGAAGTAAGTGGCTGCAAGCGTCGCAAGGCAATACTGATTTGCACAACGCCGCGCTTTACAGTGTGGAAACCATACTACTTGTCCTTCGACCCATGGACGGTGTAGCCTATACTACGGGCTCGGAGACAGCCAAGGAGATCCACTTCGCTTGCCAGCACATCGTGAACTGCGCGGACCGTTGCGCGGACGAGATCCGCGGCGTTATGGTCCACGAGGTAGTCCACTGTTATCAGTACAACCACCAGGGAGCCTGTCCCAGCGGTCTCATCGAAGGCATCGCAGGTACGCACGTACACCTTCCCGTCTTCGTCATGCTCTATTTCTGAGTTACAAATCGCACCCGGCATCTACAGATTGGGTTCGCCTCCGTGCCGGCTTCGTGCCACCACATTGGAGACCTGGCGGTGATAGGTGGGACGCGGGCTATCATGTCACGGCCTATTTTCTGGGCTGGTTGACCGAGCGGTATGGCGAAGGCACGGTGCCAGAGCTTAACGCGTTGATGAAAGACTCGCCATACGACGAGCGTATCTTCAAGACGGTGACCGGTCGTAAGGTCAGCAAGCTTTGGAAGCTCTACAAGGAACATCTCGGCGAGGGAGGTGGAGATGGGGTCTCTTCAACGAACATCTGACCCTGTCACATCCGAGGATAACGTCGAGAGAATGCGGTTATTAAGACCGTCATCAGCGATTAGCCCGACCAATAGATGTCATATCCACAATTGAATACAGTGTCAAGGGGTGCAAGCAAGATATAAAAAAAGAGAACAGAAAAATGGGCTATCCCATCTCCTCTTCAAGCTCCCGGGCTAAAAAGTCGTCCTCATCATCATCGCCAAATATACTTTCGCTATCCTCCTCATCATCCTCATCCTCGCCACGAGGACTTGCCACTGTTGGAAGCGCATATTGACCGGATTCTTCCCGGGAGATGGATTCTTTGAGCTTCGAGGCGTTCTGTCGATCTTTGGCAAGTTTCTTGCGTTTCGAAAGTGGTGAACGGAGAAAATCATCGTCGCTTGCATTCAACCCGGCTTCTGACGGAGTAAGGCTTCGCAATCGCTTGCGTCTGGTTCGTGGGGTAGAGGGACCGCTGTGAGAATGACGGTCTTAGCTCAAGCATCTACGACGAAGGACGTCAAACCACACACCTGCCAACGCTGCTCGTGTCATCTCCTACGCGCCGGTCGTGCCCGCCCACGTTCCCTAGTTCGCGATTCGTACCCTTTAAGCTCGCAACGTCATCGCCATCGCCATCGCCATC
>Ga0137394_10000518_pt1 | contig 26945 bp, 23 predicted proteins | sample czobulk116metaG_FD_108278 | JGI IMG/M metagenome (GOLD analysis project Ga0137394, IMG submission 108278) | Vadose zone soil microbial communities from Angelo Coast Range Reserve, California, USA - czobulk1.16 metaG | ecosystem: Environmental > Terrestrial > Soil > Vadose zone | place: USA...
GCTTCACAATGTCGGCACCGGCGACGGCTTCGTCGTGCCCATGCTGGAGCACTACGGCAAGAAGATGTACCAAATCAACTGGAGAAACCTGTCCATTCCCGAATACAACAACGCCGCAAACAAAATCCGCACCGCCCCGCTCTGGGGCGTCCGCCTGCATTCGCGTCTCATGCACGACGGCGCTTCCGTCACCCTTCTCGACGCCATCCTGCGCCATGGCGGCGAGTCCACTCACGTAACCGAAAAGTTCAAGAAACTCAAGCCCAGCGAAAAAGAAGCACTTCTAGAATTCCTCCGGTCCCTATGAACGATCTGCTGTGGCGTCCTCGCCCGATCCGCGCACGCCACGCCTGACGGGTTAATTATTAGGGCAAAGGTCGGTTCCATGCCGCCTCGTTCCGCCCCTTTCTTTGCTAGCCTGTAGATACGAAACGACATACCCCGCCGTGGGGATTTTCAAACGCTTGTTGAAACGGAGTGTGTCGCTCTTTCTGTATGAATTGTGGCCCACTGCGGCCATCGGAATCTTTTCGCCTTTCATGGCGATGGGAGTTTTAACGTGAAAATCGCATCGACATGCCTTGTGTTAACCGGGATATTCAGCATTCTGGCTGCTCCAGTGCTCGGTCAGGCGCCTCCCTCTGCCGGCCCGGCTAAAACTGTTTCGCGCACTACCAAAGCCGTGAATTATCGCCGCGCCGGCGGCTCCACCAAGATCGATTTTCAAGGTACGGAATTGATGCAGCAGGCCAGCGGCGAAGCCAAGGTGCAAAATAAGGGCAGCCGCACGGAGATTGAAGCAAGATTCGCAGGCCTGGATGAGGCCACCAAGTTCGGCCTCGAATATCTGACCTACGTTCTCTGGGCCGTGTCTCCCGGAGGCCGTGCCGTGAACCTCGGCGAGCTTGTGCTGAAAAATGGCAGTGGTGAAGTGAAAGCCATCTCCGACATGCAAACCTTCGGCATGATCGTTACTGCGGAACCGTATTTCGCCGTCACTCAGCCCGGTAACACCGTCGTGCTGGATAACGTTTTTGGTCCCACCACGCTCGGCAAAGTGGAAAACATCGACGCCAGCTACGAGCTTCTCGGCCGCGGCATCTACTCCTCTTCCAACACAAAGATCGAGAACGCCATCTTTGGCATCGACCGCAAGACTCCGCTCGAACTTTTTGAAGCGCGCAACTCCCTACGCATCGCGCACATCGCCCTGGCCGACAAATATGCCGCTTCCGCGCTCGCTAAGGCCGACCAGCAACTCCGCAACGCCGAGGAGGTCTACGCGCGCAAGAGCGACAAGAAATCCGTCGTGGCTGCCGCGCGTGAAGCCGTCCAAACCGCCGAAGAAGCTCGCGTCATGGCCGTAAAGCAAAAGGCTGAAGAAGACGCTCAGGCAAAAATTGCCGCCGACAAAAAGGCCGCCGAAGAACGCGAAGCCAAAGCCCGCGCCGACGCCATAGCTGAAGCGCAGCGCCGTCAGGAGGCCGAGCAAGCCCGCCAGCAAGCGGAAGCTGCAAAGGCCGAAGCGCAGCGCATGCAGCAGGAAGCGCAGAAAGCCGCCGAAGAAGCCGCCCGCCAGCAAGCCGAAGCGGAAAGAGCGAGCGCCGCGGCCTTAGCGCAGCAGCAATCCGCCGAAGCTGCTGCCGCACAGGCTGCTCGCGACAGGGCTGCCGCCGAAGCCGAAACCCAAAAAGCGCGCCAGGCCGCTGCGCAAGCCGAAGCCGAAAAAGCCCAGCTGCGCGCCCAGTTGCTCAGCCAGCTGAATTCCATTTTGCAGACCCGCGACTCCGCGCGCGGTCTCATCGTCAATATGTCGGACGTGCTCTTTGACACCGGCAGCTACACGCTAAAGCCCGGCGCCCGCGAAAAGCTCGCCAAAATCTCCGGCATCGTTCTCGCGCATGCCGGTCTCTCTCTCCAGATCGAAGGCCACACCGACAGCGTCGGTGGCGACGAATTCAATCAGCAGCTCTCCGAGCGCCGCGCCGATTCCGTCCGCGATTTCCTCGCCGAGCAAGGCGTCGCGGGTTCTTCCATCACCGCCCGCGGCTTCGGTAAAACGCAGCCCGTCGCTTCCAACGACTCTCCCGAAGGCCGCCAGCGCAACCGCCGCGTCGAACTCGTCGTTAACGGTGACGCCATCGGCAACACCGCGGTGGCCTCCGCCGCGCCATCGCAGCCGTAACACTTCGCGCCACTCTTCGGTTTTCTCTTGTAGGAGCGCAGCGGCGGACGCATCCCTTAAAGAAATCGCCATCCTCCTCAGGGGCAGCGGTTTGGGAGGCAAGGTCTTCCCCGCGCACACCAAAACCCTTGTCCGCCGCATCCACGCATCACTTCACAGGCGACCACGCATCCGCCCTGCAGGAACTAAAGGCTGCCACGCTGAAGTCTCATGACGCGAAGGGCGACAAAGAGCGCTCCAAGAACTACGACGAATACCTCCCCGCGCTGATTAAGGAATTCATTCCCGCCATCGAGCAAAACAAAGTCCCGGAAGGATTCGAAGGCTACCCCGGTGCCGCAGCCTTCGGTTTAAAGTCTGCGGATTTTGACTTTTCCCGCGCCGCTTCGCCCGCGCCCTGCCTTTGTCACTTTCCTCCGCAGCAATTTGATTTCCTCGTTTCAAACAAAAAAGAGGGAGCCAGCCTGGCCCCCTCCTCTTAATAAGAGAACCGCCGCAATCAGCTATTTGTGGCCCGAGTGGGTGATCCGCGCCATGATGTCGCGCCGGCTGTCAACCACGGTGGCACTTGCGAATTCCGAGCGCTCGGACGGACTCCACTTACTCATCGTCGTGCTGATGGCTGTCGCCCACTTGTCCATGCTTTCGGCGTTGGGGTAGGTGATGACCACGCAGCGCGTCGACGGCGCCGAAGTGTTTACGTACTGCTCGTCGACGCCGTAGTACGTAGCCACGCCGTTTTTGACCTGTTCCTCAAACGTCGGCACCAGGAGCTTCTTGAGCGTTGCGGCGTAGCTCTCCGGCTTGTCAGCCTTCGCCATCGAGCAGACCACTCGCAAGTACGCTCCTGCTCCGCTGCCGGCGTGGTACATCGTCGACTGCATCAAGTAGTCTTCGTGCTTGGTGGCCGCGACTTGGGCTGGCCGCGGTCCGGCCTTGCGAATCTCGTCGAGCACCTTCATCAGCCCAGAAATCGATGTCGACGACCACGCCGCCCCGTGCGTATATGCATCGGGTGTGTGTACGACTTGCTCAAAGGTAGACCAGCTAACGATGTTCCCGTCGGCCAACGACTTCTCCATAACCGGAACGAGCGTCTTCTCGGTATCCTCCGAGTATTGCGCCCAATTCGCCCGCGGAACTTGGAACTGGCTTACAAACGTATACACTGTCGGCGTCGGTCCCATCTGCGAAAAAGCGGTCGGCGAACTAACCACCGCCAGCGCCGCCAACATCAGGCCCGCAACCACACCAATCAATCGTTTATTCATGCATTTCTCCTTGGCTGGCCAGTCAGTCGCGCAGTGCAACGCGTTGGAAGGTCGTTCCTCGTCGCTCATTCGCAGGTTCGCGGATGGTGAGGGGATACGGCTCTCTATCTAGTTGGTGACCTGGAATATAGGGGCTGCGCCCGCGGCACCGGCCAGTGTGCGCCGACGATATGCCCGCACCTTCGCCATGTCAAGCAATTCCTCCGCCGGCAATTCCTCCGCCGGGCGCCGCCGCCGTCGGCTCAGAGGCGGCAGGTTTTGACTCTTCCCCCGTCATTTCGTTGTCGTCCCGGCTATCGGCCTTGGGCGCCGAGATCCGTTGTTTCTCGTCCACAGAGAAGAGCAGATAGTTCCTGAAACTGTGCCGCCGATGACTGCGTCGGCCTCTCCAATCGTAATGAACTTCCGCAATCTGAGGCAGCCACATGTGCAGATTGGGGGCCTCGAAATGTACTGGACCATATTCGATGGCTGCGTGGTCGGCAACCAGGCGGATTGCCGGCAAAGGGTCGATGAGATCCGTTTCCAGCCGGACGATTTGAAAGGTGTCCGCGGCAATCCAGGCGCGTCCCTTGAGCGCGACCGGGTAGACGGGGCCATCAGCTCCAATCTGATAGGTGCGAATGGTATTCGGCTTATCGGGCCTTTGGCGGAAATAGATTTGCCACGCCGGTCCGGCCTTCGTCCGCGCGAGTCCCTCACAAGAGAACTTAAAGTTTTGGACGTAGGATGGATGAAAGATCAGCACCAGTGCTGGCAGCCCCGTGGTAGCTATGCCATCGGGAAATTTGGCCGGAAGATAATGGGAGTCCCTGTATTCGTCAACAGTTAGAAGGCCGAGGCGGTTTTTCTTGATGGAAACAAGATAGTTGAACTCGAACTTAGTTGGATGAGAGGGGAACCCCCATTTGTTGACCGATTCGTGAGCAACGGCCTCGGTCGCCGTGAACTGATCGACATTGGCGATAAATTCCTGGATCCGCATCCCGGACTTCTCCATGACTTCTTCAAGATTGCAAGCAACGCCGGGTTCCACCGGCGGCACTCTTTCGTCGATGTCGGGAGGCAACCAATTGGAAGGTAGCAGAGCCGAGGTTGCCAAGACAGGTTGTGGCGACAGCGACGCCGAACCTAAAGTGGGCAAAGGTTCATCAGCTAGTCCGAGGGAGACCCGGAAATTCTCAAGTTGCTTTGTGGCGGAAGCGTCTGCAGGGTGATCCTGGAGATACGCCCGGAGAACCTGGACAGCCCGCTCCAGTTCACCATGTAAGTGGAGAGCCTGCGCCAGGACTGGCTGGACAATCTCCGCCTGGCCATGACCCAGTTCGAGTGCACGGTCCGCATGTTTGATGGACTCATCCAGCAATCCCTGCCGCAGACAAGCATCCGCGAGCAGTGCATGAGCGCGCCATGAAGTAGGCTCGGCTTCAACAGCCCGGTTGAGGTACTGAGCCGCTTCGGCAGACCTGTCTTCTCGCATGATGGCTTGGCCCAGGGAGAGCAAGGCACTGAGATGGCTTGGAGCGCGGTCGAGTACTTTTTTCCAATAGCTCTTGGCGTGAACCCAATCGTTCATCTCTGCGGAATAGATCCCAAAAAGGAAGTTGACGTCTACATCGTCAGGAGCAGAGCGATGGAGCACATCGAGGTGGCTGCGCGCATCAGCTGGCTTCTCGACGCGCAATGCTTCGAGTGCTTTTCCCAGCTCCTTTTGCAGTTTGGGAGCTAAAACCGGGGGGGCCTCCGATGGCAGCAAAGGAACTGGCCGTTGCGCGAGGACACCGGAGGAGAGTAGAAAGAGGTGAACAAAGATCAGAATGAGGAAGAGGCGGTTCGGCACACACCCAACCATGAGTACTCCAACTGGCGAAGGGAGGACCTGAAACTTGAAGGTATCTTATACCTTTACCAGAGAAAACTTAACAGACGGCGCGGTGGCCACAAGTCTGGTATGCCGGACTCAGGCTGGCATTGTGCTCGAACAATGACGCGCACCCCTCACACTGCCTCCTGGTTCTCAAGGAACGCTTGGTAGCAGGATTCATCTTCTGATTGAACGAAGGAGTCGCGATCAGGATCACCATGTTCGGCGGTGCTGAAAGGCGAGGCAGCCTGTAAATGAGAAACAATTCTCTGGGTAATAGAGCAGCTTTGACATTTGCCTTTGTGTGTCTTTTTTCACAGGCTTGCTTGGCCCAGGAGAGGATTTCCGACACAGAAAAGCTTCTTTTCGATTCTGTGAATCGCGAACGGGCGGCAAGAGAGTTGCCGCTCTTGAAATGGGATGGGGGTCTGGCCCGCGCCGCACGCAAACATGCCGAACTCATGGCAGAGCAGAATCTGCTTCTGCACCGATTGCCAGGTGAGGCCGACCTAACGACCCGCGCACGAGAAGCCGGAGTGAGTTTCAGTCACATTACGGAGAATATCGGCGTGGCAACCTATGCTGACGGGTTCCACGACGGATGGATGCATTCGCCGGGGCACCGCGCGAACATCCTCGATGCCGCCATCGATTCCATGGGGATCGCGGTGGTCGAAGGCGGCGAGCGGTTGTTCGCTGTAGAGGATTTTGCCCGCGTTGTCACGCTTCTCTCGATCGAGGAGCAAGAAAAACGCATCGGGAAGCTCATCGTCGCGCGCGGGTTGCGCTTGCTCAACATTGCAGATGACGCCCGGAAGAGTTGTGAGCTCGACCACGAATATGCAGGAAGCAGCAAGCCTCGCTACATCGCGCACTACGAAACACCCGACATCTCGCAGCTGCCCGAGGGTTTAAAAAAAGAACTTCAATCCGGCCGCTACAAGGCTGCCGCCGTGGGCGCGTGCCCGCAGGGAAAGGCGGCCGACTCTGCACCCTTTCGCATCGTCGTGATGCTCTATTGACTCCCTTTAGGATGAACACTTAGGAAAAATATAGCGGGGAGGGGGTTATGGTTAACCAGACATCGCTCCCGAGCGCGGCAAACCTAGTACCGCTTTTCTATTGGCCGGAGGGCCGAGTCGAAATGAATGGGCACGATTCGCGCGCCGCAACTTGCGGTTTCGAGGTTGTGGATTTTGGCTCTTCCCTGCTGAAAGTCAGGTGTTCACCTAACCCCAATTTCAGGAACGCGCCTGATAGTATTTCCTACCATGCATCCGTAGTCTCCCCACCATGATTGATGATTATCAGGCTCCATGCCCATGGCGTTCGCTGCGAGATGTTCACCTGCCGGCTAGGTTGCGAGCAGGCAGGTTTGAATGGGCACGAAGCAATAAACCGACGCAGCTCCCAGCGGAGAACCCCAAACTTCCCTGCAAACATCGCTCGACGGATTTCTCTGACGGAAAGGAACACATAATGCAAAAGGCTGCGCTTGAGCTTCCGGGAGACGTAATCGGAGAGCGCTATCCTGGAGTGCGCTCCACTTTTCCGTCTGCCGAACTAAGTTACCAATGCGACTCCTTCCAAACAGAAAATGCAGCAGTTTCTGAAACGGTTAATCCCACCGCAGGCGAATTGTTCGGGCGCGCATGCGGGAGAAGAATTCCGAGGTCGGAACCCCGCGCCCATCTAAACGCTCCCCTGTGGCTAACCAGTCTTCAAAAGCCGGGAGTTTTTGAAGTCGTTCCTACGGAGAATGTCAGCAGAGCAGGGGTCCAAATGCTCACGCAGAGGTTCTGGGACCCTGCCGAAATAGTGCTTGTTTCATCCCCGCCTGGATTTTGCCTGCAAGGCTCGGTGGTGTATTGCAATAAGCTCCCCAGCGACGATTATGTTCTGGGTATCCGGCTCAACGCGCCGGTCGAACATTGGATGGACACACTCGGGCTTGGGGAGTCCTGACGAACCTTGCCGCTCTCGAAATTCCTCGGTCGTGGTTCGTAGCGCTTGAAGTAAACCGCCCTTTGCATATTTCCCTGCTTTGCAAGAATGAAGGCGGGTGCCCCCCGCCAAAACTCGGCACGAGTTACGCCCGCCCCTTCGACGCTGTGTGTGTGCAGGGCCCGAAAAAACCTTCAGCCCTTCACTTTGATGGTCACCGGCTCAGCAAGCTCAAACTTGAGCGGCGTCTCCGCCCTCAGCTTGATGTCTTTCCGTCCGGTCACTAACGCAACTGTCGCTCCGGCGCCCGCCCCTACCGGACCGCCAATCAGTGCACCGGTGCCTCCGCCGGCCAGGGCGCCAATCACGGCTCCCCCCGCGGCCGAGCCGCCGATCCATTCCCAGTTGCGCTTCTTGTGGTCCCGGCCAATCCTGGGGTGCGTGATGGTTCGGACATCGTAGTTCTGCCCGTTCACCGCCACGGTCTGCAGCGCAAGCTGCAACCGCGGCCGGCCCATCAACCTTCCGGACTGCCGTGCGTCCACGACCAACCCCTCAGCGTGTGCACCCTGAGGAATCACCGTCTGGCCGCCTACGACCACCGGGTCGGAGACCGTTGCGTCAAAGTGGTCTCCCGGTCTGCTCTGGTTACTCGCCAGCGCTTGGTCCAGGGTGACGCGAATCGCCGTGTGTTCTGGCAGCATCACGGGACCGGACCCGTCCCGCAGTGTGGCGGCAGACAGCGTCAACGCTGCCGCCAGTAGGATCGCGCCACCGATCATGAGGTAGTGCCGTTTGGTCAAGTGCATGTGCACCTCCCACCCTAGAAGGAGGCACCGCTTCCGCCTTAGCCCATCCCCGTAATGAACTCAAAATAAAATGGATAGAGTTTTTCCCGCCCTCGTCCGACGGCAAATCCTTCAACCCCGGTGAAATTTTGCAGTACTGCAAGTACCAGCAGGTGGAATGCGCAGTCTAGGGAAAAGGGGGAGGGGGTAATTTGTTAACCAGAAATTCCAATCGTCCTCTTGGCGTTGACCGTCCACTGTGGTCTCCTTATAGATGACACCATGAGATGCGCTCTTGATCGCCGCCCCGTTCTTTCACTCCTTGCTTTGTTACTTCTTTGCTTCTTTCCCGTCTTTGCCGCTTCTCAGCAGGACCAGCAACCCGCGATCCGCTTGGTTCGTAACCCCGATCCCGCACCGGACTTCAAGCTGACTGGCCTCGACGGCAAGCCCGTCACGCTCCTGAACTCCAAAGGCAAAGTCATCCTCCTGAATTTCTGGGCCACCTGGTGCGGACCCTGCCGGGCGGAGCTTTACGATCTCATCGATCTCCAGGCCAAATACAAAGACCGCTTCCAGATTCTCAGCCTCATCGTCGACGAGGACGATCCGGCCACCATCCAGGCGGTCGTGGAAAAATACGGCATCAACTATCCTGTGGCGCTCGCCCCCAATGAAACCCGCATGCAGTACGGCGGAATCGCCGCTCTTCCCACATCCTTTCTCCTCGATACCGAAGGACGCATTGTTCAAAAACACGAAGGGCTCCACAACCCGATTCTCTATGAATTAGAAGTCCGCTCGCTCCTCGGCTTGCCCATCGGCAACGTCAAAGTAGAGACTTTCGACGACACTGGCCAAATCTTCATCAAAAACGCCGTCCGTGCCACCGAACTCCCCGGCGTCGATCTTTCCAAACTTACGCCGGAACAAAAAATCGTCGCGCTTCACAAATTCAACGCCGAAGGATGCACTTGCGGCTGCCAGTACACTCTCGCGCAGTGCCGCATCTACGATCGCAACTGCCAAATCAGCAAAGGCGTCACCGACAAAATCGTCGCCGCCCTCGCACATTCCACGGCCGCGAAGTCCGAGCCCTCTGCTCCGCCTGCCCCTTCCCCGAAAGAGAAAGAAAAATGATGCTCAGCAAGTTGCAGTTGCAAGAGGCGAACGGCAACTTGTCGGCGCCCTTGCTTGCTGCTGGCCCAGCTGGCTCCCGGCCTGATACTCTTTTCCGAGTCGATGCCCACTCTCCCGAAAATTCTTTTTGTCCTGGCTCTCGCGCTTTCGTTCACGGGAATAGTTTCACCGCCGATAGCGCTCACACTGGGAATTCTTTTCGGCCTCAGCTTCAAGCATCCCTACATCAGTGAAAGTCGCGGCATCGCGCGCACTCTTCTGCAGAGTTCCGTCGTGGCGCTCGGTTTCGGCATGAATCTGCACGAAGTTCTGAGAGCGGGCCGCAGCGGATTCATCTATACCGCGCTGGGGATTTCTTTCGCGCTTATTGCGGGTCTGGCGCTCGGCAAGCTCTTGCAGGTGCGCGGCAATTCGTCATTTCTTATTACCGCAGGCACGGCGATTTGCGGCGGCAGCGCCATCGCCGCGATCGGGCCTGTTCTGCGGGCTAATGAAGAAGAAATGGCGGTGTCGCTCGGCACGATTTTTATTTTGAATTCGATCGCCCTGCTGATTTTTCCGCCGATCGGAAACGCGCTCGGTCTTTCGCAATCGCAATTCGGACTGTGGGCCGCGCTAGCGATCCACGACACCAGCTCGGTAGTCGGCGCCGCCACGAAATACGGTCCCCAGGCCCTGGTTATTGGCGCCACCGTAAAACTCGCCCGTGCTCTCTGGATCGTTCCGCTCGCTCTGGCCACGGCGGCCATCAAACACAACCGCTCCCAGAAAATTCCGGCCCGCGGTGATAGCGGGCCCCGCATCCAGTTCCCCTGGTTTATCGCGTTTTTTGTTCTGGCCGCCGTCGTCAATACCTATCTTTACGCGCTCACACCTATCACCAAGCTGCTCTTCACTCTCGGCCGCCGCGGCCTTACCGCGACACTCTTCCTGATCGGCAGCGGCATCTCCCGCGCGACGCTGAAAGAAGTGGGCTGGCGACCGCTCCTTCTCGGCGGGCTGTTGTGGGTCGCCGTAGGGCTTACGTCGCTGTACTTCATTCAAACGGGATTCATCGCGTTCTAATTCGAATGAGCTCCGGGATGCGATGAAGATGGCTGTGGGCCGGGGCAAGCGAAACCACCGCGGACGGCTTGCCCCAAGGCACATTTGGGTATTACACTCGCGCGGCATATCGGGCGAGTCATTCGAATGGAGGGAAAGTATGAATCGTCGCATTGCATTTCTGTCGGTGGTGTTGGCGGTGGCGGGAATTCTTACCGTGCGTGGTGCGTTTTCGCAGGTGACCATACAGCCAACGCGAAAGGCAATCAATCTTCCAGACAAACCGGCGCAACTACCATTCAGCGACGCCATTCTCTCAGGGAACACGCTGTACCTGGCGGGGCGGCTGGGGCTGGACCCCAAGACCGGACAGGCGCCGGAAAAGATTGAGGACGAGATCAAGAACCTGCTGGACGGGGTGAAGGCCGTATTGGCGCAAGCAGGAATGACCATGGACGACCTGGTGTACGTGCAGATCGCCTGCACGGACCTCTCGCTCTTTGAAAAGTTCAATCCGATTTACAAGACCTACTTCACGACCAAGGACTTGCCCGCGCGGGAATTCATCGGAGCCGGATCGCTCCTGCGGGGCGGGCATTTCGAATTGCAGTCCATTGCGGTGAAGAAGTAAAAGAACAATTCGCAAGGCCAGCTTCTTTCATGGGATTTAGCACCCGACGCTCGGGAGCACACGCGATCTTAGAGTGATCTCCGGCAGAAGATGTAAGACCATATATGGGCATTCACTGATAGACGGCATTTGATATAATGCCCATATACTATCATTTATCGTAAGCGCGCAATTCCCTAAATTCAACCTAAGTCTTTGTTTTAGTACACTTTACACATTAACACATTTTTGCATCGGATGGTGATCATCATGCATCTACAAGCGAAGAGCGGGGCGGAGTCAATGCTAAGAATTACAACTGAAAAAAAGCGAGGGAAGATTTTCCTCAGTGTCGAGGGACGCCTGGCGGGGCCATGGGTGGCGGCGCTCGAACAATGCTGGCGAGACTTGCACGCGGTCTCGCCGCGGGAGAAGTTCCACCTGAATCTCTGTGGAGTGAGCTTTATTGATGCCGCCGGAAAGGTGCTACTGAAAGAAATTCACCGGCTGGGTGGGCAGTTGATTGCAGAAGGCTGCCTGAACCAAGCCATCGTGAACGAAATCGTGGCACAAGAGAAGAAGGGCGCGGGCAGCCAAGCCAAGGATCGGCCAAAGCGCTCGCACATTATTTTTTACACGATATTTTTCGGCCTGATGCTGGGGCCCACGCCGGCGCATGCACAAGGCACAAACAGGCAGAGCGCGCTGCCAGGGAATGCACCCACGCAGGTGCTGCGGCTGACGCTGGATCAGGCGGTGGGGCTGGCGCTTAAGCAGAATCCGACGGCGCAGGTCGCGATTTTGCAAGCTTCGCAAAGCGAACAAGACAAGAACATTGCGCGAGCCGATCTTTTGCCGCAAGGGAATGCCAAGATCTCGGACGAAGCGCAGAAAGTAAACCTGCTGGCGCAATTTGGAGGCAAGACGCCGTTCCCCGGATTTCCCAAGACGCTTGGACCTTATCAAGTGTTTTCCGCGGGTCCGAGCTTCGGGACGCCGGTTTTCGACCTGACGTTGTGGCGGAGATATCAGGCGGCGCGAGACACGGTCGGCGCCAGCAAGGCGAACAGCCTTTCGACAAGGGAACAAGTCATTCTGCTGGTGGTTTCGCAGTATATCGGGACGCTGCGCGGCATGGCGAATGTGCAGGCGTCGCAATCACGCGTGGATCTGGCGCAGGCGTTGTATGACCAGGCGGCGGACTTGCAGAAAGAAGGAGTTGGAACGGGAATCGACACACTGCGAGCCAACGTAGAGCTACAAAACGAAAAACAGCGATTGATTCAGGCCCAAACGGACCGCGAGACATCGCTGTTTGCCCTGAGCCGTCTATTGAACCTGGATCCGCGGCAGGTGATCGAGCTCGGGGATTCGCTCAGTTTCTTCGACACGCCGCAGCCGGAAGTCGAGTCGAGCATCGAACTCGCACTGGCGGAGCGCCAGGAGTGGAAAGCGCTCGAATCGCAAATCAAGGCTGCGGAATATCAGAAGAAAGCATCGCAGGGCTCGCGGTTGCCGTCGCTGCGGTTCGACGGGAATTTCGCGTACGTGGGAACGTCGTCGAACACCACGCTGCCCACCTACACCTATCAAGCCAGCGTGAATATGCCGCTATTTACCGGCGGACGGATACACGCGGAGATTGTTCGCGCCGACCTGGAGATCAAGAAGCTGGACCGACAGAAAGATGATCTGCGGAATCAGATCGCGCTGGATGTGAAGACGGCGCTTCTGAATCTGCAATCGGCGCGAAATGAAGTGCAAGTGGCGAACCTTGGCGTGCAGCTTTCGAAGGAAGAAGTGGATCAGGCACGGGACCGCTTCAAAGCGGGCGTGGCTAACAACATCGAAGTGATTCAGGCACAGGATTCGCTGGCGCGCGCGAACGACAACCAGATTGCGGCGCTGTACCGGTTTAACCAGGCGCGGGCGGATCTGGCGCGATCGATCGGGCAGATGGAAAAGGTTTACGCAAAATAGGCGGGGGGAAGCATGAGCATCGAGATCGAAGTTGGATTTGAAAACGCGACGAAAGCGCCGCGGATCACGGAAGAGCTCTCACTGGAGGAGACCCCGAAAGGGTTAGCGAATCCCAAGGTGCGGCGGTTGCTCATCGCGGGCGGGGCGCTCGTGCTGGCGGGGATCGCGGGGCTTTTCCTCTATTACCGCAACCGCGAGACGACAGACGACGCGCAGGTGGACGGACACATCACGCCGATGGCGTCGAAAGTCTACGGGCGCGTGGCGCAAGTGCTGGTGGACGACAACCAAGCGGTGAAGGCGGGACAAGTGCTGGTGAACATCGATGCCCGCGATTACCAGGCAGCGGTGGATCAAGCCCAAGCGTCGCTGGCGTTGGCGGAGAGCGAAGCGCGTTCCGCTGGAGTGGACGTGCCGCGCACGCGGGAAAACGTGGCGAGCGGGAATTCGAGCGCCGATGCGCAGTTGATGGGAGCCCAGGCAGACCTGGCGCGAGCACAGGTTACGTACGAGCAGGCACAGACGGCAGATTTGGCTTGGGCGCAGGCCAACGTGGAGAAGAGCCGGGCGAATGCCGAGCTAGCGAAGGCAGATCTGGCGCGCTACTTGCCGCTGATGGAGAAGGGGGAGATTTCAAAACAGCAGTACGACGCAGCGAAAGCCAATGCGGATGCGAGCGCGAGCGCGCTTAAGGCGGACCAAGAAAGACTGGCGCAGGCACGGCGCAACGTGGACGTTGCCAAGGCGCAGCTAGACGCGGCTAAGGCGCGAGTCGAGCAGGCGCGTGCGGGAGTGGCCTCGGCGCACGCGGACATCAAGCAGGTGAGCATGAGGGCCGCGGATGCCCAGGCGAAACTCGCCAAGGTGGAACAGGCGCGAGCGGCGCTGGAAGCGGCGGAGCTGAACTTGAGCTACACGGAGATCACCGCGCCGGTGGATGGCGTGGCGACGCACAAACAAGTGGAGCCGGGACAGATCGTGCAGGCTGGACAAGGATTGCTGGTGGTTGTGCCGCTCGAGAACGTGTGGGTGACGGCGAATTTCAAAGAGACGCAATTGAAGAACATGAAGGCCGGGCAGAAAGCAGAAGTCAAGGTGGATACGTACGGGAAGACTTTTAGCGGACGAGTGGATTCGATTGCGGGGGCAACGGGTTCCGTGCTGAGCCTGCTGCCACCGGAAAACGCGACGGGAAATTACGTGAAGGTGGTGCAGCGGATCCCGGTGAAGATCGTGCTGGACCCGATTTCCTCGGAGAAGGCCGTCCTGCGGCCGGGGATGAACGTGGATGCGACGGTGGTTACGAATTAACGCGAAATAAGGATAGACATTGCAACGGTAATACGTAGAAACAGCAGGGCCAAAGATTGGACGCGATGCGAGACAGGATTCTAGCGAAGCTGAGGATGCCGGACGGGACGATCAACCCCTGGGTGATCGCCGTTACGGTGACGCTGGCCACGTTCATGGAGGTGCTGGACACATCCATCGCCAACGTGGCGCTGCCGCACATTGCGGGGAATTTGTCGGCGGGGCAGGACGAATCCACGTGGGTGCTGACGTCGTATCTGGTTTCGAATGCCATCGTGCTGCCGCTCTCGGGATGGTTTTCCGGCCTGATCGGGCGGAAGCGGTTTTACATGTCGTGCGTGGCGATTTTTACGCTGAGTTCGTTTTTGTGCGGGCTGGCGCCGAGCCTGGGTGTGTTGGTGATTTTCCGGATCTTACAGGGCGTGGGCGGCGGCGGTTTGCAGCCGAGCGAGCAGGCGATTCTGAACGACACGTTCCCGCTGGAGAAGCGTGGCATGGCGTTTGCCGTTTATGGGCTAGCCGTGGTTGTGGCCCCAACGATTGGGCCGTGGCTGGGCGGGTGGATCACCGACAATTTCTCGTGGAGATGGATTTTTTACATCAACGTGCCGGTGGGAATTCTCTCGCTGGTACTGACGAACTTTTTGGTAAGCGACCCGCCGTACATGAAGAAAGCGAATGTAAAAGCGGGATTCCGGATCGACTACATCGGAATCGGCTTGATCAGCCTGGGTCTGGGGAGCATGCAGATCATCCTGGACAAGGGACAGAGGGAGGATTGGCTGTCGTCGAATTTCATTCGCGTGTTTTTCGCGCTGATGATTTTTGGGCTGATTGCCGGAATTCTTTGGGAATTGCGCGAGAAGGAGCCAGTGGTCGACTTGCGGATGTTAAAGGACCGTAATTTTGCGATTGCTACCACAGCGATGTTTTTCCTGGGATTTGTCTTGTATTCGAGCACGGTGCTGATTCCGCAGCTCTTGCAGCAATTGTTGGGATACACGGCGCAACTAGCGGGAATGGCGCTGTCGCCGGGCGGCGCGGTGATCATGTGCATGATGCCGGTGGTGGGAATCCTGGTGTCAAAGGTGGACACGCGGATCCTGATCACGTTTGGGTGCATCGTGTCGGCGTCGGCTCTGTTGGTGATGGCGGGCTGGGACCTCGGACTCGACTACGGGCACGCGGTGCGGGCGCGCATGCTGCAAAGTTTCGGGCTCGCTTTTCTGTTCATTCCCATCAACGTAGCGGCGTTCGCGTACGTGCCAAAAGAAAAGACCAACATGGGCACGGGAATCATCAACCTGGCGCGGAACATCGGGGCGAGCGTGGGGATTGCGACCGTGACTACCATGCTGGACCGGCGGGCGCAGTTTCATCAATCGCGACTGATGGAGCACGTCAACGATTTCAGCGCCGCGTATCACAACATGCTGAACGGGACGCAAGTGAAATTGATCGCGGCGGGCTCGACAGCGGCGCACGCCAGCGCGCAAGCGCATGAAATGATTTACGGCACGATCCAGCGGCAGGCGGTGATGCTGGCGTTTATCGACAATTTCAAGATGCTCGGGGTGGTCTTTTTTGCGGTGATTCCGATTTTGGTGATGATGCGGAAGCCGAGGCTGCCAGCGGGAGGGGTGCCGGTTCACTGAGAGAAAAGGTTCTGCGCCCAGGGGTCGCGCAAAAGTTTTGATTCCAATGGGGGGACAACGATGGCAACGCAAGCGGCAGTGGGAATACAACTAAACGAAGAGAAGTTGATCCGCGCCGGACAGCGAGGCGACGAGCAGGCGGTGGAAGCGCTATTCCGCCGTTACCAGCGGCCGTTGTTTCAGACGGCTCTGCGGGTGCTGGGGAACACGGAAGACGCGGAAGACGCGCTGCAGGACGGTCTGCTCTCGGCGTATCGCAATCTAAAGCGCTTCGAGGGGCGGTCGCAGTTTTCAACTTGGCTGACGCGCATCGTGATCAACGCGGCGCTGATGCGGCGGCGCAGCGCGAAGGCGCGTCCGGCGGTTTCGCTGGACGAAACGCAGCGTGAGGACGAACTGCCCGCTTCGGAGCGTTTCGCGGATGACGGACCGAACCCGGAGCAGGTTTTTGCCGGGACCGAACTGCGCGAGATGATTAGCGAGAATCTGGACGAGCTCTCGCCGCTGCTGCGCACGGCGTTTGTCTTGCGCGAGGTGCAGGGTTATTCGACGGGTGAAGCGGCCAAGAAGCTGGGGGTCACGGAAAATACGCTGAAGGCGCGGTTGTGGCGCGCGCGGCATCAAATGGCCGAGCGGCTCGGGCGTCGTTTGCGGCGGATGAAAGACGGTATCGCAGGCGGTATGGGTGAAGCGGAGTGCAGCTACTGCTGAGGTAAAGGAAATAAGGGAAGTCTAGGAAGCAAATGAGAGGAGAGCCGGACATTTGTCCGGCTTTCTTTATTCCAGGAGAAAGACAAGACGTTTCGCATCTAGCGTGACGCGGCGGGATAGCGGCCGAGGACGCGAAGTTCGCTGGTGGCAGAGCGGACTTCCGAGAGGGCCGCATCGAGACGGGCAGGTGTTTCAGCTTCGACGTCGATGAAAAACTTATATTCCCAGGGGCGGCCGTGGATGGGACGGCTCTCGATCTTGAGGAGATTGACTCCATGCTTGGCGAACGGCTCGAGGGAGGCCAGGAGCGCGCCGGGGCGGTGGGCCAGACGCATGGCCAGAGAAACTTTTCGAGCCGCGGAGGAAATCCACGATGCGGATTCTTTTTCCGGGAGCAGAAGCACAAAGCGGGTGAAATTTTCGGCGTTGTCCTGAATACTCTCGGCAAGAATCACGCCGTGATAACGCTCGGCCGCGCGGCGCCCGGCGATGGCGGCACAGGATTTGTCTCCGCGAGACAGCGCTTCGCGCACGCTGCCGGCGGTGTCTTCGGCGGGAACGCGCTTCCATTGGGGATGAGCAGCGAAAAAACGCTCGCACTGGGCCAGGGCCATGGGATGCGACGCGACGGACCGAATATCAGCAAGCGATGCTCCGGGAGCGGCGATGAGCTGCATTTCGATCGGCAGAATCGTTTCCGCGACAATCGCGAGCCGGCTTTCCATCAGCAGATCAAACACGCGCACGACCGAGCCGGCCAAGGAATTCTCCACGGGTGCCAAGACCGCGTCGGCGGCGCCTTCGCTAATCGCCGTGAAGGCGGCCTCAAACGTTGCGCGGGGCACGGTTCTGATGGCGCCGCCGAGGAGCTGGATTGCGGCGGCTTCGCTGAAAGCGCCGGGTTCGCCCTGAAAAGCAACGCGCATGGTCTGGCGATCGGATGGGCTCATAGGCAGGCGCTATCTTGCAATAACGGGCGCAAAACAAGAAGCGGAGTTTCGTCCACGAGCAAGAAAAAGTTTGCTGTCACGCCTTGAACACAGCTGCACCACTTTCCGCGGCCTGATCGCGACATTCGTGCTCGAATACTAGGAAATACAGGTGAAGCGGGTGAGCCGGGTGCGAAGCCCGCCCTGTGTACTGCACTGAGAGCAAATGCTCAAGACCATGAAGATTCCCATTTCAGCAAGACTCTTGCTGACCGCCGCCGTCTGCAGCGGGGCGATTTTCCTGGTAACGAACGTCTACTTTGCCGGCAAGGCTATGCCTTTCGTTTTTTTCACGCTCACGCTGGCCAGCGTGATTGTTGTTCTCGTCCGCGTGCGGCGGTCCTGGCTGGACTTGCTCTTAACGGTCGTGTGCGCCGCGCTCTTGGGGGTGATCAGCGTTTGGCGTTTTCATTACCAGCCGAACTGGGAAAGCCGCGTTTCTTTCCTGGGACTCGCGAGTTTGGTGGTATTGGGACTTCGAGCGGTGTGGTCCGAAGGGGAAAAGCAGAAACTTCTGGCGCTGGCGTTTGCGCCTTCCTTTCTGTTCGCGGCGTTCATGGTTTTCGCCGGAGCGGTGTTGGAGCACACGCAAACTTGGCATCCCAAGGTACTCGACCTATACCTTTTTTCGTTTGATGCGAGTCTTCGTGTGCAGTTGGCATTCATTATGGGACAAACGTATGCCATGTGGCCGTGGTTCAAGGCGATCGGCTTGGCTCTCTACATCGCGTTGCCGATTCCCATGGCCATGGTTTACTCGGGCCATTTGATGCGCGACCGTGAGAAGGCTTATCCGGCGATAGGGGCGTTTTTGCTGACCGGGCCCGTTGGCATTTTGTTTTACAATTTGTTTCCTGCGCTGGGTCCTGCTCACATTTTTCTACAGGATTTTCCATGGCATCCGATGACGACGTTTCAGGCATCCCACCTGCTTCGGGAAGCGATCGCTGTAAAGGGAGTGCAAAACGCGATTCCTTCCCTGCACATGGCCTGGGTTCTGCTGGCGTGGTGGTATTCCCGTGGGCTCTCGGTGTGGGAGCGCGGCATTGCGCTGACGTTTGTGGCTTTCACTGTTTTTGCGACTCTCGGGACGGGCGAGCACTACTTCATCGATCTCGTCGTTGCGTATCCCTTCAGCGTCATGATTCAGTCGTTGTGTGCGTTTCCGCTGCGGTGGGCGGCGCGGGAACGCGTGACCGGCATGGTGTATGGCTTGCTGGCGACGCTGGCGTGGCTCATGGCGCTGGATCATGCGCCGAATGTTTTCTGGTATTCTCCGGTGATACCGTGGGCGTGCTGCCTGCTGACGGTTGCATTCGCCATCTTCTCGCACCGGAAATTGGAAGCGGCGATGGAAATGGCGGTCCAGCGGCAAAGCGCATCGGCGGCCGAAATGGCTATTGCTCTCTCCTGAAGCGGAAATCTAATCTTTTCGGCCGGCGAGCCTTGGCGCGTCCTGCGCCGACTTCGCAGTGCGCTGGAGTTCCTCCAGCGCTATACTTCCGTCTTCAGGAGAGAGGCTCCATCATGAACAGACCGGAAGCGAGCGAATATGCGGACTACTACGCGAACTACATAGCGAGAGTTCCGGGGGCCGATGTATTGGGCGTTTTGGAATCGCAGCGATTACAGATGTTGCAGTTGTTTGCGGGACGAAGCGAGCGGGACGGTAGCTTCCGATATGCGCCGGGAAAATGGACGGTGAAGGAAGTTCTCGGACACATCACGGATACCGAGCGCATTTTTACTTACCGGGCATTGCGGTTTGCGCGCGCCGATCGAACGCCGCTATCCGGATTCGAGCAAGATGACTATGTGCGGAGTGGAGCGTTTGGCGAGCGGACACTCGCGGGCCTCGCCGAGGAGTTTGGAGTTGTGCGCAGCGCGAGCATCGGCCTGTTTCGTTCGTTCAAGGAAGACGTCTGGCCGCGGCGCGGCACGGCCAATGAGAAAGATGTGACCGTACGCGCCCTCGCTTTCATCACCGCGGGCCACCAGATGCACCACCGCATCATCCTGGAAGAGCGCTACTTTCCAGCCATTCCGCGTGCTTGAATGGACAAGCGAAATTACGGCCGGATGCGGAAATGTTCGATTCCCTGGCTTAATGAGGAAGAAGAGCAACACGGCCGCGAGCGTAATAATGAACGCCGCGCCGATCACCGCCGCGCGTCCGGTGTCGAGGAGATTCGCGAAGACATCTTCGAGGATGAGTAGCCCCCCACAAAGAAAGCTCACGACGAGGAAGTCGCAAGGCTCCCGAAGGCGCGCACGAGGCCGCCGCGAACGACCAGCGGGAAGCGCTCCCCGGATTTCATGACCATGGCCCTTGGCCTCCCTTCCTAAGAACGGCCGGATGTCCGCAAGGGGGCGATCGCAAGTCGGACCCGTGATAAGCGGAGACAAGGAAACATAGAAGCAAAGGAGGTTTTACTGTTTGTATGTATAAAACTGGCGCCACGCAAGGCTGGCAGGCGGCTCTCGAGGGTGAAAATGACGGATGTTCGCCGCACCTTCGCCCCCAAGGGCCTTCTTTCACCGTAGGTGCGGTGTAACCAGCTTGCCAGAGAGGCAATATGGGCAATATGGGGCGGAGGTTGCTAGGGGGGCGGGCGGCTGTTAAAATTCGATGTTTGCTGGGACGCAGCCGTCTGCGCCGTAAGCGCGGGCGGCTTTTTCTCCGTTTGGGATGGCGTTCAGAAAGCGAACGTCCGGCGACCCGTCTTATCGGCCTGACCCCTCGCGAGTTTTTTTCGAGCGTGACTGCGGTGAGGAGGTACTCAACTCACCGGTTCCGGCCCCTGCGGAAGGGAGACTACGAGTGGCAAAGTACGATGTAGCGATGATTGGAAGCGGTCCGGGCGGATATGTGGCGGCGATCCGCGCGGGCGAGCTTGGCCTGAAAGCGGTTGTTGTCGAGAAGGACCCGTATCTGGGCGGGACTTGCTTGCACGTCGGCTGCATTCCCACCAAGGTGCTGCTGCATCATGCGGAGGTTTACGATCAGTTCAAAAACGGCGCGGAGCTGGGGTTCGAAGTCAGCGGGCTGAAAATCAACTGGGCGAACGTCCTCTCAAGGAAGGATAAGATCGTCAAGAAGCATTCGAAGGGCATCGAGTTTCTCTTCAAGAAGAACAAAGTGGAGTGGGTGCAGGGCTGGGGAAAGTATGAAGGCCCTGGGCGCGTAAGCGTGGAGAAGGACGGTAAGAAAACCGAGATCGAAGCAGCCAACATACTGATGGTGAGCGGGTCAGAGGCGAAATCGCTCCCCGGCATTGAACCCGACCACAAGACCATTCTCACGAATCGCTCGATTCTTCAGCTCCCGGAGATTCCGAAGACATTGATTGTGGTTGGCGCGGGCGCCGTGGGCGTGGAGTTTGCGTCCATCTACAATTCGTTCGGAACGCAGGTGACGATCCTGGAAGCGTTACCGCGTGTCGTGCCGGTCGAGGACGAAGAAATCTCCACGGAGCTGACCAAGGCCTTTCAGAAAAAAGGCATCCAGGTGTTCACCAGTTGCGCCGTGGAGTCGGTGAAGAAGGATGCGAAGGGCGTCACGGTGGCGTTCAAGGACAAGGATGGGAAGGCGCAGACGCTGCAAGCAGAGAAACTGCTGCTGGCGGTGGGCCGCAAGCCCATGACGGACGGTTGCGGGCTGGAGAAATCCGGGGCCAAGCTGGAGCGCGGGTTCGTCCACGTGGGCGATAACATGGAGACGGCCGAGAAGGGACTGTATGCGATCGGAGACATCGTTGCCGGGCTTCCGCAACTGGCGCATGCGGCGATGATGGAAGGAATAATCGCGGTAACGCACATCGCGGGAAAGCCCGCGCATCAGATCGTGAAAACCAGGATCCCGAACGCGACGTACTGCGAGCCGCAAATCGGCTCGATTGGACTGACGGAAAAGCAGGCGCGCGACGCGGGCTACGAGGTAAAGACCGGGAAGTTCCCGTTTGTGGGGAACAGCAAGGCGACGATTCTGGGGAGTCACGGCGGATTCGTCAAAGTGGTTTCCGACCAAGCGTACGGCGAGGTGCTGGGGATTCATATCATCGGGCCGCTGGCGACGGAACTTCTGGCGGAGGCGGCGACGGTGTTGAACCTCGAAGGCACCATCGACGACATGATGAACATGATGCACGCGCATCCGACGGTGTGGGAAGCGATGGGCGATGCCTTTGCGTCAGTGCGAGGATTGCAGATTAATGTTTGACATCTTGCTTGTAGCGGCGCAGCATGCTGCGCCCCCACAAAGAAATTCGGCCTGTCTTGAATAAATGCCTGATCGTTGACTTTGGATTAATCGACTACGCGGAAGCTCACGCGTTGCAGAAGCGTATTGTTGCGGCGCGCAAGGCAGAAGCCATTGAGGATGTGCTCCTGTTTTGCGTGCATCCGCATGTGATTACCCTGGGGAGAAACGGTAAGCGGGAGAATTTGCTGGCGTCGGAGCATGTGCTGCGGCAGAAGGGCGTGGAGTTTCACGCCACGGATCGCGGCGGAGACATTACCTATCACGGGCCGGGACAGATTGTGGGATACCCGATCCTGAATCTAGGGGCTATCCGGCGGGACGTCGTTTGGTACGTACGGATTCTGGAAGAAGCGATGATTCGTGCGACCTCAGAGTTCGGGATTACCGCCGAGCGGGTTAGGGGAAAAACAGGAATTTGGGTGCGCGCTGGGAACACCGAAGAAAAACTGGCGGCGATCGGCGTGCGCATCAGCCGCTGGATTACTTCGCACGGATTTGCGTATAACGTGTCGACGGATTTGCGGAATTTCGACTTGATCGTGCCGTGCGGGATTGCGGACCGGGAAACCACGTCGCTGGAGAAATTGCTGGGGCGCAATGTCGACGAAAAGGAAGCCGCGCCGCGGATCGCGAAGCACCTGGGAGAATTGCTCGGGCTGCACATGAAGGAAGCGTTGAAGAAAGAATTGATGGAGAAGCTGGAGCACGCCGAGCAGGCCGTCATGGTTTCCGCATAGGAATTGGAGCAGGGGATGAAGAAGGAATTGACGCGGCAGCAGTATCTGGATCTGTACTACTACATGCGGCTGAACCGCGCCGTCGAAGACATGATGGTGAAGCTCTTCCGGCAGAACAAAATTGTCGGAGGGCTTTACTCCAGTCTGGGCCAGGAAGCGATTTCCGTGGGAACGGCATACGCGCTGGAGAAAAAGGACTGGCTGGCGCCGATGATCCGCAACATCGGGGCGCTGCTGGTGAAGGGCGTACGGCCCCGCGATGTTTTCATGCAGCACATGGCGAAGTACGATTCGCCGACCAAGGGCAAGGATGGCACGAGCCACTTTGGGGATTTGGAGGATCTGCACATCGTTTCGCCGATTTCGATGCTGGGGGATTTGATCCCCGTAATGACTGGCGTAGCGATGGCCGGAAGATATCTGGGCCAGAAGATTGTCGCCATGACGTGGATTGGGGACGGTGGGAGCTCGACCGGCGTGTTTCACGAAGGGCTGAATTTTGCGGCCGCGCAGAAGGCGCCGTTTGTTTTGATTCTTGAGAATAATCTGTGGGCGTATTCGACTCCGGTGCGCAAGCAAGTGCCGCTGGAGAATTTGGCGGACCGCGCCAAGGCCTATGGAATCGACAGCTGCATCGTGGACGGCAACGACGTCGTGGCGGTGTACTCGACGGCCAAGGAAGCCGTGGAGCGGGCGCGAGCGGGGGAAGGGCCAATCCTGATTGAAGCCAAGAGCTTCCGGCGCATGGGCCACGCGCAGCACGACCCGGCTGAGTATGTGCCGAAGGAAATGCGCGCGTATTGGGAAGCGCGCGACCCGATTGCGCTCTATGAGAAGTTTTTGTCGAGCCAAAAACTCCTCGACGCCAAGAGCAAGAAAGAAATCGAGGAGAAAATTGACACGCTTCTCGTCGCGGAGCGCGAGTTTGCTGAAAATTCGCCGATGCCTCCGCCGGAATTGGCAGAGACCGGCGTCTACTGCACCGGCGATGATTGCCACAAGATCCGGGCGAAGTGGGAGCGCCCGATTGCCGAGGTGACGCCGCCGAGGTCGAGCGTCAAGGCCGTTTGGACGGTTGCAGGATTTGGATCGGGCAAGAGTTCCGGCGGTGCGAATGCGCCGATTCACTTTGGCGATACGCGGCCCGCGGAGCACACCGTTGGGAATGATGCAAAATCCGCGAACGGCGGAAAGCCGTCGGCGAAAATTCCAGCCAAGGTGGCACCAAAGAAAGCAGTTAAGGCCGCCTCGGCAAGCGCTTCGAGAAAGGCGCGGAGATAGCCATGCCCAAAACGAACGGGGCCGGTCCGAATGGCAGCGCCTCAAACGGAACCCAAGTCACGTTTCTCGAAGCCATCAAGCAGGCCATGTTCGAGGAGATGGAGCGAGATCCGGCCGTTGTGCTGATCGGAGAAGACGTCGGTGTGTACGGCGGGGCGTTCAAGACGAGCGAGGGTTTGCTGGAGCGGTTTGGCTGGGAGCGAGTGATCGACACGCCGATCAGCGAGAGCGCCATTATCGGCGCTGCTTGCGGGATGAGCTACTGCGGCTTGCGCCCCATTTGCGAAATGCAATTCATCGACTTCATCGTTTGCGCATTCAATCAGATTACGAATTTTGTGGCCAAGGGACATTACCTCTGGAATGCCCCGGCGCCGATGGTGGTGCGCGGCCCGTCCGGAGGCGGCGTGCATGGCGGGCCGTTCCACTCCGCGAATCCGGAGATGTATTTCGTGCATACTCCGGGGCTGAAGGTGATCTATCCCTCGACGCCTTATGATGCCAAGGGTTTGCTGAAGGCCGCGGTACGCGACAATAATCCCGTGCTGTTCTTCGAACACAAGTTCCTCTACCGGCGCATCAAGGGCGAAGTTCCCGCCGACGATTACACTGTGCCAATCGGCAAGGCCGTGGTACGCCGTGAAGGTAAACATCTCACCATCATTTCCTACGCGGCAATGATGCATACTTCGCTCGAGGCCGCTGAGGCCCTGGCGAAGGAAGGGATCGAGGCGGAAGTGATCGATTTGCGGACGCTGCTGCCGCTGGATGAAGAGACGATTTTGAATTCCGTGAAAAAGACCAACAAATGCCTGGTGGTGCACGAAGACACCAGAACTGGCGGAATCGCAGGCGAAGTCGCCGCCATACTTTTCGAGAAGGCCTTCCATGATCTAGACGGGCCGCTCGTGCGTGTGACTTCGCTGGATACACCAGTGCCGTACGCGCCGACGCTGGAAGAACATTTTCTGCCGAATGCGAAAAAGATTTTTTCCGCCGCGAAGGAACTAGCGCGGTATTAGGATTTTGGAGAGAAGAGGAGAGCGATCATGGCCGTAGACATCGTAATGCCCCAGATGGGCGAGAGTATTTTCGAAGGGACCATCACCAAGTGGCTGAAAAAGCCGGGCGACAAGGTGGAGCGCGACGAACCGTTGTTTGAAATCTCCACGGACAAAGTGGACGCGGAAATTCCGTCGCCTTCTGCCGGGGTCCTGAAGGAAATCAAGGTCGGTGAAGGGCAGACCGTGCCGATTCAGACGATTGTCGGCGTTATCGACGCGGCGGGTTCCGCGGCGGCTTCCTCAGCGCCGGCTCCGGCGAAAACGGCTGCTCCCGCGCCTGCCCCGGCAAAGGCCCCTGCCGCTGCTGTTCCGGCCATATCGCGGCCTGCGGCTCCTGCTCCCGCCGCCGCGCCGGCTCCTTCCGCTTCCTCGAGTTCCACAAGCGAGCGGATTCACAGTTCCCCGTTGGTACGGCGCATGGCCAAGGAGCACGGCATCGACCTCGCCACCGTGGAAGGCACGGGCGCGGGCGGGCGCATCAGCAAACAGGACATTGAAGCGATGATCGCCGCCGGCGGTGCTCCGGCCTCTGCGCACCCCGCCTACTCCGCTCCGTCTCCGGCACCGAGTTCGCGGCCGGCACCTCCGCCAGCCGCACCAGGAGTCTCCGGTGGGCAGGTGCACGTGGCGCTTGAAACGGCAGTGCCCCGCGAAAAGATGTACTTTGGCAATTACGAAGTGCATCCCATGAGCACCATGCGCCAGCGCATCGCCGAGCACATGGTGGCTTCCAAGCGCGTCTCCGCGCACGTCTATTCGGTCGACGAAATCGACATGACCAAGGTGGCTGCCCTGCGCGCCAAGTCCAAGGACGAATTCGAGAAGCGCTACGAGACGAAGCTGACCTTCATGCCCTTCTTTGTGAAGGCCGCCGTCGCGGGACTGCGCGCGTATCCCACGCTGAACGCCTCCCTCGACGGTACCAACATCATCCTGCACAAGGAGATCAACGTCGGGATCGCCGTGGCCCTCGACTGGGGCCTGCTTGTGCCGGTGGTGAAAAACGCCGACGAGAAGAACATTCTGGGCATCCAGCGCAACATGAACGACCTCGCGGAGCGCGCCCGCTCGAAAAAGCTGAAGCCCGAGGAAGTCCAGGAATGCACCTTCTCCATCACCAACCCAGGCGTCTTCGGCGGCTTGTTCGGGTTGCCGGTGATCAGCCAGCCCAACGTCGGCATCCTCGGTCTCGGCGCCATCGAGAAGCGCCCGGTGGTCATCAACGACTCGATCGCCATCCGCTCGATGTGCTACGTCACGCTGAGCTACGACCACCGCGTCGTGGACGGCGCCATCGCTCACCAGTTCTTACACAAGGTCAAGGAGACCCTGGAAAACTGGAACGAGCCGGTACTGTAGAAACGCTCCTTCAAGGGCAAGAAATCAACAGCAGACGTCGAGCAGCCTCAGCAAGTCCGGTGAAGAAAAGCTCCCGCGCAAGTGGCTTTTCCTCTTGGAGTGAACCCTGGCCTTCTCTTAGTGTGCGAATTTGGGACGAGCGTTCCCGCTACTGGCCAGACAAAGGCGCATCGTTCGCCCCCGATTTCACGCAAACCATTCACAGGAAAGCCATTATTTGCGCAAGAACCTTGGCAGTCCGGCTGCCTCTCAGTGTGCCGGAGCGCGACGGACAACCACATGGAGGACGCAGAGGGGCACCCAACCGTGACGACCGCAACGCTCGGAATCCCCAGGGACCGCGAAAACATGCAGCCGCGAATTCTGATCGCCGATGACCAACAGGACGTTTTGGATGCGCTGCGCCTCCTCCTCAAGGGGCATGGCTACAGCATCGAAACGGTGAATTCGCCGGCGGAGTTGCTGGCGGCGGTGGCGCGCCAGGAGTTCGACATTCTCCTCATCGACCTGAACTATGCGCGCGACACCACGTCCGGCCGCGAAGGCTTGGACGTCCTCAGCCGGCTGAAGGAAATCGCGGATGCGCCGCCGGTCGTGGCCATGACCGGATGGGCCACCGTGGGCCTGGCCGTGGAAGCGATGCAATTCGGCGTAAGCGACTTTGTGGAGAAGCCCTGGACCAACACGCGGCTGCTGGAAATCCTCACGAAGCAAATCGGCCTGGGCCGCGAGCGCCGCGAATCGCGGCGCC
>Ga0137394_10000519_pt1 | contig 26900 bp, 18 predicted proteins | sample czobulk116metaG_FD_108278 | JGI IMG/M metagenome (GOLD analysis project Ga0137394, IMG submission 108278) | Vadose zone soil microbial communities from Angelo Coast Range Reserve, California, USA - czobulk1.16 metaG | ecosystem: Environmental > Terrestrial > Soil > Vadose zone | place: USA...
AGATTAAGAAGATGACGCACAAACCGAAATTGGTGGGTGTGACGAGCTGTTCGAGAGGGGCGGGGGTGACGACAATGGCCAGCGGATTGGCGGCGTCGCTTTCGGAAACGGGGGATGGAAATGTGCTGTTGGTGGACCTGAACCTTGGACAGGGGGCGGCTCATCCGTTCTACAAGGGCAAGCCCGGCTGCGCGTTACCGGAAATTTTTGAGCACGACAAACGAGATGCTGCGCTGGTGCAAGAGAACCTCTACATGGTTTCAGCCCGGGACAACGACCCGTTCCCACGGCTTTTGCCAAAAAAATTCGCCGACCTGGTTCCAAAATTTAAAGCCAGCGACTACGATTACATTATCTTCGATATGCCACCGATTACCGCGACCAGTATGACACCACGATTGGCCGGGTTTATGGACATGGTTTTGCTGGTCGTCGAATCGGAAAAGACGAATCGAGAACTGGTCAGGCAGTCGAGTTCATTGCTGGCCGATACGAACCCAAATGTGACCACCATCGTGAATAAAACTCGAAATTACCTTCCGAAATGGCTGCACCAGGAATTGTAAACCAGCCTGGTAGAGGGTGTGTCTCATTTTCGGCTTGGGAGCGTAACCAGTAGATAGATGCAGAGCGGATCACGAAACAGTCCAGCGCGCAATGTCGCGGTGGTCGGAATGGGGTACTGGGGAAAAAACCTCGTTCGAGTTTTCGACCAAATTGGCGCGTTGCGATCCATTTGTGATTCCAACACAAATGTGGAAGCAAGCTGCAAGGCGGAATATCCGGAGGCGAAATTCTGCTACCAATTCAACGCCGTTCTTGCCGATCCAGAGATCAGCGCGATTGCTTTAGCCACTCCCGCGGTCAACCACTACCACATGGCTAAAGCGGCCCTGGAGGCAGGAAAAGATGTTTTTGTCGAGAAGCCGCTGGCGATAGAGGTGGGGCAGGGCGAAGAACTGGTTGCCCTGGCAGAAGCGAGGCAGAAGGTCCTGATGGTTGGCCACATCCTTAGGTACCATCCAGCGATTCTCAAGCTGCAGGAACTGATCCAAAGCGGGATGTTGGGAAAACTTCAGTATCTCTATTCCAATCGCTTGAATATTGGGAAAATTCGCACGGAAGAAAATATTCTATGGAGTTTTGCCCCGCACGACATCTCGGTAATGTTGTCGCTTCTGAATGAAACACCCAAAAATGTTTCCTGCCAGGGTGGGGCGTATCTCAATCGGGATATTTTCGACGTGACGCTGAGCCAGTTCGCATTTCCGAGCGGAGTGCAAGGCCACATTTTCGTGAGCTGGCTTCATCCGGTTAAAGAACAGAGGCTGGTCGTTGTCGGATCGGAAAAGATGGCGGTATTCGACGATACGACTGAAAACAAATTGGTGTTATATCCGCACAAAGTGGAATGGAAAAACCGTGTGCCAACGGCCATCAAAGCTGCCGGCGAAGCTGTCCCAATCAGCGATGAAGAGCCTTTAAAAGCCGAGTGCCAGCATTTCGTGAGCTGTGTGAAGAACCGAACCGTGGCCCTGACGGATGGAAATGAGGGATTGCGCGTGTTGCGGGTTCTGGACGCTTGCCAACGCTCGCTGCTGAAAGGCGGCTTGCCAACCGAAGTGAGCGCGAGTCATCCAGCGAAAAAGGCGGTTCCTTATTATGCACACGAATCGGCGTACGTAGATGAAGGCGCGGAAGTCGGGGCGGGAACGAAGATCTGGCATTTTTCCCATGTAATGAAAGGCGCGCACATTGGCGAGAGATGCATCATTGGGCAGAACGTAAACATCGATGGAGGAACGGCCATTGGAAACAACGTGAAAATCCAGAATAATGTTTCGGTCTATACGGGGACTGTGATCGAGGACGATGTCTTTCTTGGCCCCTCCTCCGTGCTGACCAATGTCACGAACCCACGCGCCCAGGTGAACCGGCATTCTCTGTACGAGACGACGACTCTCAAACGAGGTTGCACCATTGGCGCGAATGCCACGATCGTGTGCGGGGTGACCATCGGACGTTACGCTTTTGTGGCCGCAGGATCGGTCATCACAAAAAGCGTGCCGGATTATGGCCTGGTCATGGGCAACCCGGGCCGGCAAGCAGGCTGGATCAGCCGTCATGGCCATCGACTTACTTCGGCCGGGCCTGAGGGGATCTTGTGCTGTCCTGAAAGCGGGTTCCGGTATCGGGAATCGGAGGCCGGAGTGCTTCGATGCCTTGACCTGGACGAAGAACTACCGCTGCCGACGGACCTGAGCAAGGGCACCTCCTCGTATCGAGAGTTCAAAGAAAGAAAAGCCAATCGATGATTGTTCCATTGCTTGACCTAAGGGCGCAGTATTTATCCATCAAAGAGGAGATCGATAGGGCGGTTGCGGAGGTAATCAATTCGCAGCACTTCATTCTCGGGCCCAAAGTGCAGGAATGCGAGCGGGCCATCGCGCAGTACTGCCATTGTTCTTATGGCGTGGGAATGTCGTCAGGCACCGATGCTTTGCTGGCTTGTTTGATGGCCGAAGGAATCGGACCAGGCGATGAGGTCATCACCACGCCCTATACTTTTTTCGCGACTGTTGGGTCAATCGCGCGCGTTGGGGCCAAGGCCGTCTTTGTTGATATCGATCCAGTGACATATAACCTGGACCCGAGGCAAATAGAATCGAAGATCACCCCCAGGACGCGCGCCATCATTCCGGTCCATTTGTACGGGCAAATGGCAGCCATGGACCAGGTGATGCAGATTGCCGCGAAGCATAAGCTCGTTGTAATCGAGGATGCGGCGCAGGCGATTGGGGCCGAAAACGGGGGCCGCCGGGCGGGCTCGATTGGACATTACGGATGTCTTTCGTTTTTCCCTTCGAAAAACCTGGGAGCGGCGGGCGACGGGGGAATGGTGGTAACGAACGATGCCGGGCGAGCGGAGAAGCTGATGCTCTTGCGGGCGCATGGCTCGAAGCCAAAATACTACCACAAGGTGGTTGGCGGCAACTTCCGGCTCGACGCGCTGCAGGCGGCGATCGTTTCCGCGAAATTGCCCCATTTGGATGGCTGGACAGGGGCTCGGCAACGGAATGTTGAAAGGTATAACACCCTGTTTGGTAAGACTGGCCTGAAAATTGCCAGTAGCGGCCAAAGCAGTAGCGACCGGCGAATGGCCGAGATTACGCTGCCGAAAGTTGCGACTGAGCGGCACATCTTTAACCAATATGTAATCCGCGTTACTAAACGGGACGAGCTCAGGACGTGGCTGGAAGCCAAAGGCGTGGCGACCGAGATTTATTACCCGGTGCCAATGCATTTGCAGGAGTGTTTCTCTTATCTCGGGTTTGGCTCCGGCACATTTCCTGAGAGCGAAAACGCGGCGATGGAGACAGTCGCGCTGCCGATTTATCCGGAGCTTTCCGATCAACAGGCGATATATGTGGTGGAATGCGTGTTCAAGTTTTTTCGGGGTCAGGGCTAGGTGCTCGAGACTCGCAGATCATCTGTGGCGATTATCCTCCGCATCGATGTCGATCGGCCCTACGGCAAACGGCCGGCGCTCAGGCATGTGCTTAGCAGGCTCAGTTCTGACATCTGCCTGCCGCGCATCGAGTGGTTTGGTTACCTGAAGGAACTTGAGGAGATGCTGCAGATGCTCAACGAGAAGAACGCCAGGTCCTATGTATTTTTTCGCCGATGCACCTTGCCTTCGCGGCGAGTGCTTGGTCTCCTCGATCAAGGAAGGCATGAGATCGGCCTTCATCTCGAGGATTCGAGATCATTTCAGACATTCGAATGGGAAAAAGTGAATCTCGAACAACATCTGGGGAAGAAAGTCTTTGCGGTCTCGAAGCACGGCTCTGGCGGCGCCAAGCATGGCTACCATCATTTCCCCCGGTATGAGCCGGAGAAATACGTCGAATGGGCGGGGAAGAGTGCGATGCGGGTGTTCTTCGGCAATTTGGAGGATCCATGCCTGGGACCGGCTAGAACCGCTGAAGGAGTTTTGGCGTATCCCGCGGCCTTTTGGTTGGAACCTCATTGGCGTGACACGAAAGCTTTTCCTGTCGATTGGTTGCTGTCTCAAGCGAGGGGACGCGATATCGTGATGCTGGTGCATCCCGAGAATGTGCTGGAGAGTTCGGCTTTGACGCGGGACTTTCAGCGGATCATCGACTCGGTGGAGACGACGATCATCGAGTGAATGCCACCATGCAAAATAAACCGGCGGTCCTAATGATCGCATACACATATTATCAATCCGACCCGCGGGTAATGCGTGAGGCAGAGGCGGCGGTGAGCGGCGGGTTTCCCGTGCATTTTCTGGCGTTGCGTCGAGATAACGATCCAAAGATCGAGCAAATACATGGGGTGATCGTGCATCATTTGGAGCAGCAGCGATATCGAGGCGGAGGACACGTTCGCTATCTGCTTTCGTACCTGGAGTTCTTCTTGCGCTGCTTTTTCAAATCGACCTGCCTGTTCTTTCAGAAGGGCTGCAGGATTATCCATGTGAATAACATGCCCGATTTCCTGGTGTTCTCGACGGTGATCCCGAAGTTACTTGGCGCGAAGGTAGTGCTGGATATCCACGATCCGATGCCGAACACATTCGCTTCGAAGTTCAAGAGCGGCGAGAAGGGCTTCTTCTACCGGGTGCTGCTCTGGCAGGAATTGCTGAGCGTTTGGTATTCTGATCGCACCATCACGGTGCATGAGCCCGTGAAGGAAGGGGTCCTGCTTAAACACGGCCTGCGTGCGGATTCCATTCAGACGGTGGCCAACTTTGCTGATGAGGAGGTGTTTCCGCTTCGACCCTCCTATGCGGTGAACGGGAAAGTGCGCCTGGTTTTTCACGGCACGATTTTGGAAAGATCAGGCCTGCGCAACCTGATGCTGGCTGTGTCGAAGCTTCGGCATCGCGACAAGGTGCATGTTAAGATTATCGGGGACGGGGATTTCAGCCCCGAGTTGGAGGGTCTAATTGCAACGCTCGGTTTGTCAGACGTCGTGGAGTTCGATAACCGACATCACCCTGTGCGAGAGATACCGCGGCTGATTGCCGATTGCAACGTGGGCCTGGTGCCGCTGGAAATCTCATCGATCACCAACTATGCCTTGCCGTTGAAGTTGCTGGAGTACACCTCGCTGGGCCTGCCAGTAATCACGGTCAGGAATGCAGCCATCAGCTACTATTTTCGAGAAGAGGATTGCCTTTTTTATCAGTGGGACAGTGTGGAGTCACTTCGCGAGGTCCTTGACCGCGTGGCGCAGGAACCTGAACTCCTGTTGAACTATCGTCAGAAAGCCGTGGCGGCGCGGGAGAAATTTCTCTGGAGCAAGGAAAAGGTGAAGTACATTGCGCTGCTGCAACAAATGTCCCCGGGGGGAACAGAGGCTCGAACGAGGTACGCGACTGGAGGCGTGGCCGCATGAATGTTGCCCGGTATTTCATAATCACTCCCGTTCGAAACGAACGGCAATATTTAGAGAAGACCATCGAGTCGGTCGCGGGGCAGACTATTCGGCCAGCGAAATGGATTATCGTGGATGATGGTTCGAGCGATGGCACCGCGCAACTGGTTGATGAAGCGGCCGCTCGACACGATTGGATTCGTGGCGTCCATCGGGCTGACCGGGGAATTCGCCGGGCCGGCAGTGGCGTAATGGAGGCGGTGTTTGAAGGGCTGGCGCTGATCAAGGATGAGCCGTGGGATTTTCTAGTCAAGCTGGACGGGGATGTAACGTTCGAGCCCGATTATTTCGAACGTTGCTTTGCACGTTTTTCGGAGGACGCCAAATTGGGCATCGCTGGAGGGACGATTTGCAACCCTGTCAACGGGACGCTCTGTCCTGAATCCGAGGCAGACCCGCGGTTCCACGTTCGCGGAGCGACGAAGATTTATAAATACGAATGCTGGCGAGCCATAGGCGGATTACCGAAAGCCACCGGGTGGGACACTGTCGATGAAGTAAAGGCGAACATGCTCGGTTGGAAAACGCAGACCTTCCCGGAGATCAAAATCGTGCATCATCGACAGGCCGGGCGGGCTTACGGAACGTGGGCGAATTGGGTTAAGAACGGCAAGGCCAGCTATTTTGCAGGGTATATTCCCGCATTCATGCTGGCGAAGTGTGCCAGGCGATTATTCGAGAAGCCATACCTGGTCGGATCCGTGGCTCTATTATTTGGCTATGTGACAGCCTCTTTGGGCAGCGGCTTTCGGATCGATGATCCGGACCTGATTCGCTATTTTCGCGAACAACAGATGCGGCGGCTCCTGGGGCGGCCAAGCCTCTGGGGATAATCGATTCCCCAATCGCATTTGAATCTGTGCACAGCAGTCCGACCATAAACAGCTCAGTTGCGCTCGTATCGTTGGGAGAGCCATCGCTGGCCGAGCTGAACCTGGTGAAAATCATCGAGTTCCTCGGAGGAGCAGCGATCCCCGTGAGGCTTACGGGTGAAGGGGCAAGCGACCGCGAACTGCTCCGGAACGCCACGTCTGCGTCGAGGCGATTGATGATCAGTGCCGGAACGCTTGCGAAGGTGAGCAAAAGTGCTGAGGAAGATCGGGAATGCCGGCGATGGCTGACGAGTTCGGGGGCAAACTTGCTCGTCTATGGGTTTGAGCCTACTCCCGAGCATAGCAGAGTTCTTGGCGAGTGGACCTCCTCTTCTCTTTTGGGAGTGGAATCATCCACCACAGCAGGATGCCAAATCACGGTAGCTTCCAGCGCCCGGCAAATCTGCAGACAGTTTTCAGGATTGAGCTTCGGAGCCAAAGGGGCGGGGGAGCAAATGACCTTTGTGCAAGCTCATGGGGAGGGCCCGTACGTGCGGCTTATTTCGTTGGGAGAGAAGCCCTGCTTCGTCCGGTTGAAGGATCAACCTTGCGAAATCCTGCTTCTGGCCGGGGACGCAGTGGCGGATCTGGATTCCAAGGTGCGTCGGGGCGCGTCGCTGCTCGAAGTTTTTCTGACTCTAGCGCCGGCGCTAATGTTCCTCCGTTCGTCGTCGCCAAATGAATTTTGGGAGAACGATGCGCCCTCTGCCTGCCTGGTCATTGATGATCCGCTGCTCAAGAGCCGTTACGGTTTTCTTGAGTACGGGAAGCTGTTGGAAGTAATGGAACGCGCGCGGTTTTGCACGTCGATTGCATTCATACCGTGGAATTTCAAAAGGTCCGATGAGCGCCTGGCGGGGCTCTTCGCGGCGAATCCGCAGAGATATTCTCTGTGCGTGCACGGCTGCGACCATACGCGGGGAGAATTTGGCGTTGACGACCAGGCGTTACTGCGAGAACGGGCGATGCAGGCGCTCGAACGGATGAGCTTGCACCGGAAGTTGTCCGGTATCGACTTCGACGATGTGATGGTGTTTCCGCAATGCATTTTCTCAATGGCCGCAATGGAAGCGGTGAAGATCTGCGGTTACCTGGCGGTTGCAAACAGCAGCGAATTTGCCATTGATGGGGCTGATCGGCTCAGCTTGCGCGACCTGTTAGAGGTTGCCGTAACAAGATTCTCAAATGTGCCCCTGTTCATTCGGCGCGCGGCGCGGAATATAGCTGAACTGGCCTTCGATCTGTTTTTGGGCAAACCGGCTCTGCTTGTCGAGCACCACGGATTTTTTCGCGAGGGTTATGATGCCGTTGAGGAAACTGTGGAGAAAGTAAACAGCCTGGATGAACGACTGCGCTGGGCTAACCTCGCCACGGTCTGTTCGCGTGCATCCCTGAAGAAAACTGACGCCAACGGAAAGGTTCACGTTCGTTTCTTCACGGACCGCTTTGACTTGCGGAATGACACCGAGCGGGCACAGACCTACCGGGTGCATCGGCGCACAACGTCACCGGAGGCGCACGCCACCCTGGCATTGGACGGCCAATGCGCGGAGACCTGGGAGGACAGCGAGGGTATTAAAGCGGAAATATCCCTGCCCGCTGGCCAGGCGGGACAAATCAAAGTTGCCCGCCTGCAGGGCGACCCCGTGAGCCCTCGTCAGCGACAAAACGCAATGCACGACACCAAAGTGTTTCTGCGGCGAAGTCTGTCCGAGTTTCGGGACAATTATTTACAGAAAAGTCGATTTTGAGCAGAGGGTCTATCAGGGCGGCTATGCAAACCACGTGTGCTGAAATCTCCGTCAGAGGACGAATCTTCAACGTTCCGGCGACGCGGATTGATGGTCGAACCATTGTTGTGAAGGGCAATTGGATCAAGACTGCTTCCATTCACGATGAAGAGTGGCAGGCGGAAGGTGTGGACGATCCGGACTTCATCCTCGCCAAGCTAAGGGAGCAGGGAGTCAAGGCAGACCTCTTCACTTTCGCGCAAAAACTGCCCGAGACAAAGCCGAAGTTTAATTATCATCTGGAATGGGACAACCTGGCCGCGATATCTCTAACGACATACAAGGAATGGTGGGAGAAGCGATTGCCGCAGGAGACGAGGAAGAATGTCAGGCGAGCAGAGCGGAGGGGAGTTGTCGTTCGCGCTGTTGATTTCGATGAAGCGTTGGCGGCGGGAATAAAAAGTATCTACGACGAAACGCCGATCCGTCAGGGCAGGCGATTCTGGCATTATGGAAAAACTCTGGAAGCCGTACGGCGCGAGAATTCGTCGTACCTGGACCGAAGCGAGTTCATAGGAGCCTACTATCAGGAGCAATTAATCGGTTTTATAAAGATGGTGTATGTGGGGAAAGTCAGCATCCTGATGCAGATCGTATCAAGGAACGAACATTACGACAAACGGCCAACCAATGCGCTCCTTGCGAAAGCAGTCGAAGTGAGTGAGTCGAAAGGAATGGGCTACGTGGTTTATGGAAGCTACGTTTACGGGAAGAACAACGACGCGCCGCTAACGGAATTCAAACGGCGCAATGGTTTTGAAGAGATTCTGCTGCCCCGGTATTATATTGCCCTGACAGCGAAAGGCAGTGCCTGCCTGAGTTTGAACCTGCACCGTGGGCTGAGGAGACTGCTTCCGAAGAAACTAGACAGTTTGCTTCTGCGGGCGCGGGCGAGGATGTATCAGGGCCGAATGTCCACCGCAGGAGCTTCCGCAAACGAAAACGAGGCTGGCAAAGAGGCCGGCAAGCAACAGGACTGAGTGGTCCATGCGCAGCATCGAGTTGGATTTGGATTTACGCCGGTGTAGCTCAACGTCAGAGCGGCTGAATTGTAATCAGTAGATGGAGTGTTCAATTCCTCCCGCCGGCTCCAATCAACGCAGACCAAGCACATCCAGTATGCCCGGTATCGCCGGAATAATCGGAAAAGGCAGGAGCGAGAAGAACAGGATTGCTCTGGAGGCCATGCTCAGGCCGATGATGCACGAGCAGTTCTATCGTTCCGGCACATACGTCGATGAACGGTTGGGACTTTGGGCGGGATGGACCTGTCAGCCGGGCTCGTTCGCAGACTGTCTGCCGATCTGGAACGAAAAGAAAGACGTCTGCTTGATTTTCTCCGGCGAAGAATTTTCGGCTGCATCGGAAGTCGAATCACCCGGGTATCTGCTGGGCTTATATGAACGGGAGGGGATTGACTTTCTGAAGCGGCTGAACGGATGGTTCCGCGGCGTTTTGGTGGATTTGCGCGAGAACAAGATCATTCTGTTCAATGATCGCTATGGTTTGGGCCGAGTCTATCTGCATGAAACTGATGAGGCAATTTTCTTCTCTTCGGAAGCGAAATCGCTGATAAGCATTTTGCCCGGCGTCAGACAACTGGATCCTGCCAGCGTTGCTGAGTTCTTGACCTGCGGTTGTGCTCTGCAAAATCGGACGTTATTTGCCGGAGTCTCGTTGCTTGCGTGCGCTTCAAAGTGGACCTTTGTTTTGGGCCGGCGGGCCATCAAAGAGACCTATTTCCAAAAAGAACTTTGGGAACATCAAACATCGTTGGATGCGGAGACCTATTACTCAAAATTCAGGGAAACATTTGCGCGTATTCTGCCGAGATACATTCGCGGCCAGCCCGGAATTGGGATGTCTCTTACGGGTGGGCTGGACGGGCGGATGATCATGGCGTGGTCGGGAGCGCAGCCCGGGACGCTGCCGTGTTACACCTTTGGCGGGGCATTTCGCGATTGTGCTGATGTGAAGGCCGCTCGCAAGGTGGCAGAAACATGCGGGCAGCCACACCAGGTAATTCGCGTCGATGGAGAATTTGTGGGCCAATTTCCGAGGTTGGCAGAACGAGCTGTTTATATTTCTGACGGGACGATGGACGTGGCCGGATCCGTGGAACTCTACGTGAACGCGATCGCGCGCGAGATTGCACCCGTACGGCTGACTGGAAATTATGGCTCGGAAATTTTGAGGAGAGGCGTTGCCTTCAAACCTCGTTCTTTGCTGGAGGATCTTTACGACGAAGAAATGGTTCAGCGCGGCCGGAGTGCGGCAGAAACCTATGCAGCGGAGGCGGAGGGCAATCGCCTTTCGTTCGTTGCCTTCAAGCAAGTCCCCTGGCATCACCACTCACGCTTTGCCCTGGAGCTATCGCAATTGACGCCACGCTCGCCCTATTTGGACAATGAACTTGTGGCCCTGGCATATCAGGCCCCTTCGCATCTGGCGGCAAGCCCCGAGCCTTCGTTGCGACTTATTGCTGACGGCAATACAGCCCTCAGCCGGATTCCAACCGATCGCGGAGTTCTTCACCGTCCGGTGCCCGTGCTGACCAGGGCGCGAAATTTACATGGAGAGCTGACTGCGAAGGCGGAGTATGCGTATGACTCTGGAATGCCCCAATGGCTGGCGGGCCTGGATCATGCCGTTGCTCCATTACACCTGGAGAGACTCTTTCTCGGCCATCATAAGTTCTATCATTTCCGAATCTGGTATCGGGACAAGTTGGCCGGGTACATCAAAGAAGTGTTGCTGGATTCGCGCGCCCGAAACAGGCCCTATCTTCGCGGCGCGTTTCTGGAAGAGATGGTCAAAGGCCACCTTCGAGGAAATCGCAATTACACCGTTGAGATTCATAAGGTGCTCAGCCTGGAGTTGATTCAACAGCAGCTCCTCGAGCGGAATTGGAATTGACCGTTGGCACTATGCAATCGCCGATCTCCTCTCCCACCGCTCTCGCCGAGTCCCCCGTGGCCGGTCCTGAAAAGCGGAACCTCTTGGGCGCTGTGGGGCGAAAAGCACAATTGCTTTTGATTTTATGCGTGGCGGTTGGCCTGGCAGCGGCAGTTGATCAGTTTTTAGCCCACTGGCTGCGCATACCCATAACCGGCGCTTTCTATCGACGGATTGGACCTGAGAAGGGGCCGCAGGTGTTCCTGGCGGGATCATCGTTGCTCCAGTCAGGCATTTCCTGGTCGGATATCGCTGAAACCCTGGGGCAGGGGGTCGAGGTTTGGACGGTGGCCGGATCCTCACCCCTGGAGTGGGAAGCCTCGCAAACGCTCGCGACCAATTCGAACCTGACGATCGTGGGCGTTTCCGCCTACGACTTGAACGAGTACCATCTTTGCGATTCCACACCGGACATAGTTCCGGTTACTCGCGCGATTAAAGACCTCTGGGACAGCCGCTCGAGTTGGCAATTTTCGAAGCGCCTGTTGAGCCAATATCCTCTGGCATACATTCGGAAATTGTTTCCAACAGCAGGGAAATCGGACGCGGTTTTGGTTGGGCTCCGGCGCAGAGCGCGTGAGATATTTAGACTATCATCTGCGGCGGACGACCGGGCCATCGTCGCGGTAACGCCGACGCAGCCGGTGCTCAGTTTCGGGGAGGACAATCAGAAAGTAAGCGAGTGGCCGCAGAGCAAAACGCTTCGTCGAGTGGCCTTGATGCGAAGTCATTTCCAGGGCGTTCATGCGTTCGATGGTCCGAAAAAGCGAGCGTTGTTCAGGATCATGCAAAGGGCTCAGGGCACGGGCAAGGTGATAGTGGTTGTTCAACCAGTGGCGCCCACCTACGCGCGCGAATTCATGACCCCCCAGGTGCGTCGCAATTTTGAAAAGGTCGTAGCCGAGGCGCAAAGCACGTTCTCGCAAGCGCAATTTGTCCGGCTGGATAAAGTGGGCGCTTTGGATTCAGACGATTACTACAGCGACCTCGTGCATCGAAACAGCGGGGGGAGACGGATCTCGACCGAGGTTTTCCTGAAGGAGTTGAAGCAACATCTGGCCGCGAAATGATCTTCACTTCGTTCGAGTTCGTCTGTTTTTTTGCGTTGGTGCTCATCATTCGGGGCTGCCTGCGCAACCTGAGCGCAGAGAAATGGTTCCTTCTCATCGCCAGTTATGTCTTCTACATGAGTTGGAGCATTCCTTGCGGATTGCTGATCTTAGGGACCTCATTGATCGATTACTTCGTTGGGCTCGGACTGGGACGGATCGAGAACCAGCACAAGCGCAAGCTCCTCCTGGTGGTGAGCATAGTGGCGAACCTCGGCGTGCTTGCCTTCTTTAAGTATACTAATTTTCTGCTCGATAACGCGCGCTGGGGATTGCAGCTCTTCGGGTCGCATCCGGACAACTGGCATTTGGACATCCTCTTGCCAGCCGGGATTTCGTTTTTCACCTTTCAAAGCATGACTTACACGATCGAGACCTATCGCCGCAATCTGCAGCCTTGCCATAGCTTGCGCGACTTCCTCTTGTTTGTGGTCTTCTTTCCCCAACTCCTGGCCGGTCCGATCAATCGGGCTGCGGACCTTCTGCCGCAATTCATCAGGCGGTTGCGGGCTACGGCACTGGATTTCGAAACCGGGCTGATGCAATTCGGCCTCGGTGCCGTGAAAAAGCTCGTCATCTCCGATCAGATCGCGTCCCACGTCGACTTAATCTTCAGCTCACCTGCGAGCTACGACGGATTAACTCTTCTGCAAGGGGCGATCGGGTACGCCATCCAGATCTACTGCGATTTTTCCGGCTATTCGGATATGGCAATTGGCTGCGCGCGGATGATGGGTTTTCGATTCATGGAGAATTTTCAAATGCCGTACAGCTCGGTAAACATTACGGAGTTCTGGCGTCGTTGGCATATTTCCCTCTCTTCGTGGTTTCGAGACTATTTGTATATTCCCCTGGGGGGAAATCGCAAAGGCACCGAGAGGACGTATATCAATCTGCTTGTGACCATGCTGCTCTGCGGCCTTTGGCACGGCGCCAGTTGGAATTTTGTGATCTGGGGTGCGATGCACGGGATCGCATTGGCGGTGCATCGGGCCTGGAAGGGATGGGATCCGCTGGCTTCTCTTAATGACTCGCGTGCTTTCCTGGTTTTTTGGAACCTGTTCTCACGTGCTCTCACGCTGGGAGTGGTGCTCGTGGGGTGGGTTCTGTTCCGAGCGCAATCGCTGCCAGTTGCCGTGCAGTACCTGAGCCGGATGATGGCATGGAGCCACGAAGGACTGCGGCTACTCTCACCGTATATCCTGGCGGCGTTACCGATCGTCATTCTGGCGCACCTGGTCGTACATAAGGACCGGAACTGGGCGCAAGAAGTTCCTGAACGGAGCGTTTACGTTCGAGTGGGAGCCTATGCAGGGCTGGTCTTATTGATCTGTCTGGCAGGGGCCACCGACGCGGCGCCCTTTATATATTTTCAATTTTGACGGCGGGAAGGATGCACAGCAACGTGAACCCCACTGCTGAACATATCAGCGTCTGCATTTGCACCTACAAGCGTCCGGAGCTTTTGAAAACGCTGTTGGAGAAGCTTCGAAGCCAAAACACCGACGGCTTATTTACTTATTCGATCGTCGTAGCAGATAACGATTCACTTCAGTCGGCCAAAGCGGTCGTCTCTGAATTCGCCAGCGCATCCTCCATTCCGATTACCTACTGCGTAGAGTCGCAGCAGAACATTGCCTTGACGCGAAACAGGGCGATTGAGAATGCGACCGGCGAGTACATTGCATTCATAGACGACGACGAGTTTCCCGCACCGAATTGGCTCCTGGCATTATACACCACCTGCTCGAAAAACAGAGTGGACGGGGTGCTGGGTCCAGTCCTGCCGTATTTTGAAAACAAGCCCCCCTCATGGGTGATCAAGGGCAAGTTCTTCGACAGGCGGACGCACGAGACTGGGTTTAAAATCGACTGGACTGAAGGACGCACTGGAAATTTGCTATTTCGCCGCCAGATACTTGAAGGAGGAGAGAGACCATTCCGTGCCGAGTACGGGAGCGGCGGGGAGGATCGCGATTTTTTCACGCGAATGATGGCAAGAGGGCGGGTTTTTATCTGGTGCCACGAAGCCGTGGCTTACGAACTGGTTCCCCCCATTAGATGGAAGCGCTCGTTTATGTTGCGGAGAGCTTTGCTTCGGGGAAAAGTCGATCTGGTCGATCCCGCCTCGCGCTTGCGCAATCTGGCGAGGTCTGCGATTGCCCTGCCGGCCTACACGTTGGCGCTCCCGTTTCTGCTGCTTCTGGGGCACCATCGATTTATGAAATTTTTGGTCAAGACATGCGATCATCTCGGCCGCATCCTGACGTTCCTGGGCGTGGACCCGGTGAAACAAAAATATGTGACCGAATAGAAGCTGACGAATGCAGGTCGCCCAGCAACAGAACGGAGAAACGGCGTCCGCCGAGATGCTCGTCAATCTCGACGAGCCGATTCTGGTCACGGGAGCGTCGGGGTTTATTGGAAGCAAAGTCGTTGAAAATCTTTTGCGGCGCGGCTTTACCGACCTGCGTTGTTTTGTGCGGCCTTCCAGCAATACCGAAAAGTTGGAGGCGCTGATAAGGCCCTTTCGCCAAGGGGCTCGAGTCAAAGTAGTCGAAGGAAATCTGCTTTCGCGCCAGGACTGTCTGGCTGCGACGCGCGATGCGATGCTTGTGTATCACCTGGCGGCTGGGACGGGAATCGACTCCTTTCCGGACGCGTTTATGAACTCCGCGGTGACGACGCGAAACCTGCTCGAGGCCACGCTTGAGTGGAAGTGCCTCAAACGATTCATCAGTGTAAGTTCGTTTACCGTCTACACCAATTGTAACAAACCGCGACGGGTGCTGGACGAAGCATGTCCCATCGAGGCCCGGCCCGAGCTGAGGGGCGATGCCTATTGTTACGCCAAAGTAAAACAGGATGAACTTTTGACCGAGTATGGCAAAAAGTTTGGGATTCCGTACGTCATCCTGCGGCCGGGAGTTGTCTATGGTCCCGGAAAAAAAGGGATCACGGGACGCGTCGGCCTGGGAACATTTGGCATTTTTTTGCACCTCGGCGGCTCGAACCAGGTGCCGCTCACCTATGTGGACAACTGCGCGGACGCGATCGTTCTGGCAGGGCTAAAGAAGGGCGTCGATGGCGAGACGTTCAACGTTGTGGACGACAATTTGCCGTCGAGCCGCCAGTTGTTAAGGCTTTATAAACGCAACGTAAAATCGTTCCGATCAATTTATTTGCCCCACCTGGCCAGTTACTTGTTTTTCTATGCATGGGAGAAGTATTCTAAATGGTCGGGCGGCCAATTGCCTCCTGTTTTCAATCGCCGGGTTTGGCATGCCTATTGGAAAGGGAGCCATTATACAAATGAGAAGCTTAAACGGCTCCTGGGATGGTCCCAGTTGATTCCTACCTCGGAAGGCTTGAGGTCTTATCTCGAAAGCTGTCAGCGCGCAGAGAGTCATGCTTAGGATCGGTATCATCGGTTGCGGCAAGATTGCCGATGCGCACGCGTCTCAAATCCAGAGAATTGAGGGCTCCGAGATTGTCGGTGTGTGCGACCGGGAAGAATTGATGGCCAAACAATTAGCGGAGCGATTTGCCATCAAGGGACACTTCAGTGATCTGCGGAGGTTTTTTGACGAAGGCCGACCAGACGTGGTTCATATTACAACTCCGCCGCAAACGCATTTCGATCTTGCCCGGCAAGCTTTGGCCCGCGGATCCCACGTCTATGTGGAGAAACCATTTGCTTTGAATGCGGGCGAAGCCGAGGAGCTTCTTGAATTTGCGAAACAGAAAGGCCTCAAGGCGACAGTCGGCCATGACCTTCAATTCAGCCACTCCGCCAGACGAATGCGGCAATTGGTGAAGGAAGGCTGGCTCGGCGGACGTCCAGTCCACATGGAAAGCTCTTATTGCTACAATTTCGGTGAAGGGGGCTACGCCAAAGCGCTGTTGGCGGATCGAGAGCATTGGGTCCGAAAGCTTCCGGGAAAGCTTTTGCAGAATGTAATCAGCCATGGTGTTGCCCGGATCGCGGAGCACTTATCCACAGCCTCACCTCAAGTCATTGTTCATGGATTCATTAGTCCACAACTCAAACAGATCGGTGAGAGCGAGATTGTGGATGAGCTGCGCGTGGTGATCTCTGAAGAGAGCAGGACGACTGCTTACTTTACTTTCTCCTCCCAGATGCGACCGGCGCTCAATCAATTCCGGATCTATGGTCCCAGGAACGGCCTGATCCTCGACCACGACACGGAAACGGTGATTCGTCTGAGGGGGACCAAATACAAGAGTTATGCGGAACACTTTATTTCGCCGGTCATTTTCGCCCGGCAGTATCTTGGAAATACCTGCCGAAACATGCGTTCCTTCCTGGCGAGGGAGTTCCAGATGAAGGGCGGGATGAAAAGCTTAATCGAGGCTTTCTATCGTTCGATCACTGACGATGCCCCGCTGCCCATTCCGTACCGCGAAATTCTCCTGACCACCAGGATCATGGACAGCATTTTTGCACAGATTGCGGCAAGGGCGCAGGACGGCAGCCACGTGGATCAGGTTACTGAGTCGGATTCTCGACTGCTCAGCCCCATTACCACTTAATGTCCCAGCAACTGGCACTCGGCGTTTACGGCGCTTTTATTATCGGGTTGTTTTTTCTCGATATCCGGCGGCGCGCCGGAATTTCACCGGCGCTATGGCTGGTCGTCGCCTGGGTGATGATTTTCGGCTCCAGACCGGTGTCTGCCTGGCTCAATCTTGGCGGGGCCAACGAGATATCACAGAACGAACTTGACGGAAATCCGGTTGATCGGAACGTATTCCTTTTCCTGATTCTGGCGGCTTTGGTGGTTCTGAAACGGCGAAACGTTAACTGGCAAAAGCTATTCTCAAACAACCGCTGGCTTTTTATTCTCTACGCTTACCTGGCGTTGAGCGCGGTCTGGTCGGATTATGGATTCGTTTCCTTCAAGAGGTGGTTCAAGGATTTCGGCAATGTCATCATGGTGCTGCTCATTCTTACTGAACAGTACCCCGTCCGAGCGGTCCAGGCGGTTTTTGCAAGAGTGGCCTATTTGTACATTCCGCTTTCCGTCCTGTTTATCAAATATTTTCCGGCTTTGGGCAAATCGTTCAGTGTCTGGACCGGCAACGTGTTTTATCATGGCGCGTCCCTGGGGAAAAACGAGCTCGGGAGCGCTTTGCTGGTCCTTACGCTATTTCTGGTCTGGGAGATTGTCCAGATGTCCAGAATGCCACTCGGAGGTTGGCGCAAAGTAGAGATCGCTCGAAATGCGCTTTTGCTGGTGATGGCTGTTTGGTTGTTTCGACAGGCCAATAGCGCCACCTCGCTTGCCTGTGTGGTTGTTGGGTCTATAGTGCTGGCCGCGCTGAGCACGGACTTTGTGAAGAAGCGGCTTCGAGCCGTGATCGGCTGGTCTCTTGCCGGGGCTGCAGCTCTTCTGCTCCTCTCGACGACCGTTGACCTGAAAAGCAATGTGGCAGAGATGCTCGGCCGTGATCCAACCCTTCACGGGAGGACAGCGATTTGGGAGACTGTGCTCGCCGAAAAAACAAATCCGCTAATTGGCACGGGCTACTATACTTTTTGGATGGGTGGCCGGGCCGAAAAGATAGCGGAGAAGAACGGGTATGTTGCTCTCTTGAATCAGGCGCACAATGGGTACCTTGAAATGTACCTGAACGCCGGAGCCATCGGGTTGCTTCTGCTCATTGGCTTCCTCCTTTCGGGTCTAAAACGGATCGCTAGGCAATTGTTGACTGATCCGGATTGGGGAGGCATGAAGCTGGTCTGTTGTCTGATAGTTGCAATTCATAACTGGTCGGAGGCTTCGTTTTTCATCAGCGGCCCGCTCTGGTTCGTTTTGCTGCTCGTCGCTGTGAACTACCGGCACGCATCCCAGAAAGCGCGTCGTCCTGTTCCGGTGAGCGTCTCGATAGATCCCGAACAGGCCGGGCGAGAAACTGTCCCTGTTCCGGGCAGCTCGGGAGCATTTGCAAAGAACACTCAGGTGTACTCCCCAGAATAGGTTCTGTGTCTACTTTTGGCGCATAGTGTCCACTGCAGGCATTGTCCGGCAATAGCCTAAGGCGGAAGGGGTTGCCATGTGGGCGGGTCGGCTGTGTCGAGCACGACGGTTTTCCTGAATTTTACCCAATTTTGGCGGGATTTCTGCTAAGTTTGGGAGCGATGATAAAAAATGTATTGCTCAGCAAACCAATTGGAACGCCGCGATTCGTTGCATTGGCTGCCTTGCTCATCATTGGCGAGTCTTTCTGCTTTGGCGAGATCATTCCGGCGAATCGTTTGACCAACTGGCGCGCCAACGTCGGCGTCGAAGGCGGAATTCCCAATTCGTCGAACATGACGGTCTATACTACTGTGACGGTGGTGCAGGGGACCGCTGGCATCAACAACGCCCTCGTAGCGTGTCCGAGCAACCAAGTCGTGCAGCTTCAAGCCGGGACCTACCTGATAACATCGCTGCTGAACTTCACCAAAAATGGTGTGGTGTTGCGGGGCGCTGGAGCGGGCAAGACCATTCTGCAGTTGGCTGGTTTTCCGAGTGGACTCTCTTTGATGGGAACTTCCCGTTACGACGATAAAGCAGTGGGCGCGAATCCTCCCGCGCATGTGGCTAACTGGACTGGCGGTTATGCGCAAGGCAGTACGAGTATCACTCTGGACTCGGTGGCTGGATTGACTCCCGGAAAACTAATTTGCCTGGATCAGGTCAACGATAACAATGACGTGGTGGCTTTTCAGTGCAGCTACTGCGGCCGCGGCCCGAGTCAGCGGTCTCAGGAGCAGTTCGTCAAAGTGAAGGCGATCAATGGAAACACCGTCACGCTCTCCTCGCCGATTTACATGCCGACATGGCAGGCCAGCCAGGCACCACAGGCCTGGTGGCAGGATGGCACCGTGCTGGAGATGATCGGTGTGGAGAATTTGACGATAAACGGTTTGGGGGGCGGCCACCCGGGAGATGGCTACAGCGCCAACATTTTCATGACGAGCATCTACAACTGCTGGGTGAAGAATGTAGAATCTCTCTACGGCGGCGGGGTTTGCCATCTGAACCCGCTGGGTGGAGTAGTGCGATGCGAATTTCGGCACAACTCATTTCGGCACAACCGCGGCAATGAGCACATGAGTTACGGGATATTGTATTTCGCCTCCTCGGGCTGCTGGTTTGAAGACAACAGCTTCGAAGACGTAGTTGCCCCGTTTACCGGGGGCGCCTGTTCCAGCGGCAATGCGATTACCTATAACTTCGCAACCAACTCGCCCTACATCGTTTCAGGGAGCGGCGTTAATTATCAATCGCAGCTTATTACTACCCACGACGCGCACCAAACCATGCTCCTGGTCGAAGGGAACTACGCCAATGGTTTCTACGGGGACTATTATCACGGAAGCATGGGCTATGCGACGCTCTATCGAAATCGCTTTACTGGCTTCGATCGCGGAGCCACACCGAATGCCTGGTGTATTACTCTCGATCCCAGAAATCGGAATGTGAATATCGTTGGAAACGTCCTGGGAACTCCCGGTTGGACGACCGCCTATTCCAGTTGCGGCAATCAAAACGTTTTCAGCTTCGGATGCGGGGCCAAAATTCCTGTGGCCGATGATCCCATGGTGCTCTCGACCGCGTATCTGCACGGCAATTACGATGTGGTAAACAGAAGCGTTTCCTGGGCGCCAAACAACCCTGATCATACCCTGGCTCCCAGCTTGCTTTATAGCGACAAGCCAGGCTGGTTTGGCAATCTGACGTGGCCGCCGTTCAATCCGGACAACGGCGCTGCCATTGCTGCCAGTGTCTCTGGCTGCACGAACATTCCGGCGGGCTATAGATTCATTTTCGGAGTGGATCCGCCCGGGGTTACCTTCGGTACTAACCAAAACCAATCGCCTGTGCCGAGCCCAGGCGCCAACCCTGCCTCAGGCAATGCGCCTCTCACCGTGGTCTTTTCCAGCGCCGGATCATATGACCCGGAAGGGGCACCTCTCACATTTTTATGGAACTTCGGCGACGGTTCGACCGCGACCTCTTCGAATGCCACGCACACTTACACAACCGTTGGATTCTATACGGCTTCGTTGACGGTCTTGGATGGGACGAACTCGACAGTTTCGGCCGGTATTGCTATCAGCGCAGCTCCTCCCGGTGGTTATAAATATATCTGGCCGCTGGGGGATAGCATCACCAGGGGCTACAATCAGCCGGGAGGTTACCGCCTTCCATTGTATCAACTTCTCACTAATAGTGGAATGTCCCCCGTTTTTGTCGGCACCCTGAACGACAGCCCGGTACCAGGTCTGCCGTTTTGCGACCATGACGGCTGGGCGGGATATGAAATCGGGGAAATCGCTGCCAACCTCCAGGCGTGGATGTCAACCATTCACACACCCGATTACGTGCTGCTAATGATTGGTTTAAACGACTTCAGGCACAACACCGATGTTCAACACGCGACGAACAGGCTTGAGAATTTGATCGTTCAAATCTCTACTAATGTTCCCAATGCCACGATTATCGTGGCCGATCTCAACCCTTGGACTAATTTGGAGCCGACCAATTCTGTGATGGAGGTGTGGTACAATCCGTACATCCCGGGGGTGGTTTCTCGCCAGGCGGCACTGGGCCGTAAAGTTTCTCTTTGCGACATGCGGGGAAAACTCTTCGCCTCCACAGATTTGCAAGCGGATAACACCCACCCAACGCAACTCGGATCAAACAAGATAGCCACTAATTGGTTTTCTGTGCTGCAACCGGAGACCAAGCCGCTGCCGCCCCAAAGGACCCGCGAGCTGGGCCGTATCCCGTAAGGGCCGGGACCGGGATCCACAATTCCTTTATCGCCGACAAATTCGTAGTCGAGAACGGATTTCCGTAACGAACCTCCCAACGGCGGAATCAGAGCCAACCTCCAGTTGGAAAAATCGTGGAGCGTCCCGTTCTCTTTGTGCTATGGTCGTCTAAAGCGTCCGCGCCTCCGCCGATTGATTGGTGTGGCGGGGCGCATGAGGTCCTCCTCAGTGGTTCTGAAAGCAATGAAAACGGATTGTCCCAAAAAATCCATTATTTTTGGCGCATTCCTGCTGTCGGTTCATAGTCTTTGTTTGGCCACGATCATCCCCATTAACCGAGTGACCACCTGGCAAGGCAACGTTGGTGTAGAAGGCGGCATTCCGAACTCTTCGAACATGACTGTTTTTGTTTCGCTGACGCCGGCGAGCGGGTTGACAGCCATCAACAATGCATTGGCCTCGTGTCCCAGCAACAAGGTGGTACAGTTGAGCGCTGGAACTTACGCCATCTCGGGCGTCATCAACATTGTGAAAAATGGGGCCGTATTGCGCGGAGCGGGTCCCGGTGCAACGGTCATTAATTTCAGCGGCAGCGGCGGAATTGTAGCCCGAGGCTCGGCCTTGCTTGATGACGTAGCTGCGACCGGCCGGCCAGCGGGCCATGCCGTGGATTGGACCAATGGATACGCCCAGGGCGGCAAGACTATCGTTTTAGGCTCAGTCGCTGGCTTGACCGTGGGTCAGTTGCTTTGTTTGGATCAGGTAAACGATAATAAAGATGTCGACGCCCGGTCCAACGCGGGCAGCAGTGCTCTCGGATGCGACAATTGTGGTCGTTCCTCCTCAACGCGCTCGCAGGAACAATGGGTCAAGGTCCGAGCCATCAAGGGACATAATGTGACGCTCTCCGCGCCGCTTTACATGCCGAACTGGCGAAGCGGCCAGACGCCTCAGGCCTGGTGGCAGGACGGCAGCGTTATTGAAAAGTCCGGCATCGAGAACATGACCCTGGATGGAACCAGCAGCAGCGGCGTCGGCGTTGGTTACAACGGAAACATTTACCTTGCGAGTGCCTACAACTGCTGGGTAAAGAACGTCGCGTCCCGCAACAGCGCAGTTTCCCACATTAACCCGTTCGCAGTCGCACGCTGCGAGATTCGGCACTGTTCGTTTTACGGCGGACAAGGTGTGACGCATCGAAGTTACGGGGTCTTATTCATGGGTTGCTCAGGAGTGTTGATGGAGGACAATGTTTTCGAGCAAGTGACCGCTCCTTTTGTGGGAGGCTTGTGCCCCAGCGGCAACGTTGTTTCTTATAACTACGCGACGAATAATTTCTATCTGTCCGAAGCAGGCGTTGCATTTCAGAACCAAACGATCATTACCCACGACCCGCACAACAACATGCTCTTGTGCGAGGGGAACTACGGCAATGGGTTTTACGGGGATGTTTACCACGGGAGCATGGGCTACACCACGCTCTTTCGAAACAGGTTTACAGGGTACGACCGCGGAGTGGCCAACAATGCATGGTGCGTCTACCTGGGGCCGAAAAACCGAAACGTCAATGTTGTTGGAAACGTCCTGGGAAAACCGGGCTGGACGATTGCCTATAGTGGTTGCGATGCGCAACAAATCTATGGGCTTGGTTGTGGAAATCAATTCGGCCTTCCAGATGATCCGATGGTGGCAAACACGGCTTTTATTCACGGGAACTACGATGTGATAAACAATTCGATTGTCTGGTCTGTTGCCAATCCCGACCACGCCATTCCTGCGAGTTTGCTTTACGATAGCAAGCCCGCGTGGTTCGGTGACCGGCCCTGGCCCCCTTTCGAGCCTGCCAACGGGGCGCTCATTACTGCGAACACGCTGGCAATGACAAACATCCCGGCCGGATTCAGGTATGTTTATGGAGTTGATCCTCCCTGCAACCAGCCGCCCGCGGCGGCTGCTAACGCCACTCCCAGGATGGGTGATGCTCCACTGGCGGTCGCATTTTCCAGCGCTGGATCGTCCGACCCCGAAGGGGTGCCGCTGAGTTTTAACTGGACGTTTGGAGATGGAGCGCCGGCATCCTCAATGGCTAACCCAATCCACACGTATGAGTCAGCCGGAGCTTACCTGGTTAAACTGTCGGTTTCTGATGGCACCAACTCGAGCGCGTGCGACCTGGTAATCCGGGTCGGCATCCAGGTTCCGGTTGCAGTCGCGACTGCCAATCCTGTGACCGGACTGGCGCCTCTCGATGTTTCCTTTTCCAGCGCGGGATCGTTCGATTACGCGGGAGCTCCGCTGGCGTACCTCTGGACTTTTGGAGATGGGGGGACCAGTACCGCGCCGAACGTGACGCACACTTATACATCGCTGGGCACCTTCGTGGCGCGTCTGAGCGTCAGCGATATCAATACGACCGCAATGTCGAGCGATCTGCAGATTTCGGTGAACAGCAGTCTGGTCGCCGCTTACGGTTTCGAGGAAGGCCAAGGAGCAACGGCAGCAGATTCGACAAGCAACAACAATACAGGGACGCTTATCAACAATCCGGTGTGGACCGATTTGGGCAAATTCGGAAAGGCGATCGAGTTTAACGGGACGAACTCTTACGTCAGCATTGCTCACTCCGCGTCAATCAATCTCACCACCGGAATAACCGTGATGGCGTGGTGCTACCCGAACAGAATCATGGAATCAACCTCTAGCGTCGTGTCCAAGGGTACAGATGTTTTTTGGCTGGGCGCGCGCGCGACCCCGAACAGGCCGCGTTTTTCCGCCGGCAACGGGGTGAATGGGGCCGCAGAGTTGCCGCTTCATGAGTGGACGCACCTGGCTGGCAGTTACGATGGCGCCAACGTACGCCTCTACGTCAATGGCACATTGGTTTCGAGCCAGAGCCGGACCGGTTTGCTTCAGACTGCGAGCTCTAACCTTGGAATTGGCGGAGACCCGATCAGTGGACAGTATTGGGCTGGCAGAATCGATGAGATCCGTGTTTACAACCGGGCATTGGGGTCAGGCGAGATTCAGGCTGATATGATTGCTCCGGTCGTCGGACCCAACTCGCGGCCCACGGCGCCGGTGAACCTTCGTGTGGTGAAGGAGTAGATCCCAACAAGGCCTGCGAGCGATTAAATGAGCCCCTTGGTATCGATTCTTATCCCGGCGTTTAATGCGCAAGAGTTCATAGCCCAGACACTCGAGTCGGCGCTGGGCCAGACATGGAACCGAACAGAAATTATCGTTGTCGACGATGGCTCGACTGACAGAACGTTGAGCATTGCGCGGCAGTTCGCTTCCAGGAACGTCCACGTTGTTTCCCAGAATAATCAGGGCGCGGCGGCAGCGAGAAACAAAGCGTTTTCTCTCAGCCAGGGGGAGTACATCCAATGGTTGGATGCTGATGACTTGATTGCTCCTGACAAGTTGGCCAGGCAACTGGAGAGTTTGGACGGCACGACCACTGAGCGGACGCTGCTTTCCGGGCCGTGGGGTCATTTCATTTATCGCTGTCACAAAGCCGATTTCAAACCGACTCCGCTCTGGTGCGATCTCTCGCCAGTGGAATGGCTGCTGCGAAAGCTCGACCAAAATCTCCATATGCAGCCGGCAACCTGGCTCGTAAGCAGGGGACTGAGCGAGGCGGCGGGTCCATGGGATGTCCGGCTTTCGCTGGATGACGATGGTGAATACTTCTGCCGCGTGCTTCTCGCCAGCGATAAGGTTCACTTTGTGCCGGAAGCGAAAACGTTTTATCGCCGTTCAGGGGCAGGCAGTTTGAGTAACATAGGACCGTCGGGGCAAAAGAAGCTGGAATCGCAATTCCTCTCGATGCAGTTGCACATCCGTTATCTTCGTTCGCTGGAGGAGAGCGAGCGGGTGCGGCAGGCGTGTATTAAATACCTGCAGAGATGGTTCGTATTCTTCTATCCGGAAAGGCCGCAGATTGTGGAACAGGCAAAGCAACTCGCAAGCGAACTGGGAGGCCGGTTGGAGACTCCCACTCTACCGTGGAAGTACGCCTGGATCCAAAAGCTGTTTGGTTGGGAACTGGGTAAGCGGGCCTGGTTTAACCTGCCAAAGCTCAGGTCCGCGTTGAGCCGGAGATGGGACAAGACCCTTTTCCACCTGGAGCCGCGATCACTGCGCGCTTTGGCGAGCCCGATAGTTGCCAACGCCTCGACGGAACGTCCAACCGGATAGCTTGAATGATGGGTTCTGAATTGATTTCGATCATCCTGTGCACCTCGAATAGGTCGGCTGGCTTGCGCCGCACATTCGAGTCCCTAAGCAAAGTCAGAGTCCGATCGGAGTGGAAAGTCGAGTTGATCGTGGTCGATAATGCTTCGACTGACGATACTGCGGCGGTTGTGCGAAAGCTGGTGCTATCGAACATTGAGGTTCGATACGTCTATGAAGGCAAAAGAGGAAAAGCGAACGCCCTCAACGCAGGTTTGGCTCAGGCAGGGGGCGATATCATGCTGTTCACAGATGACGATGTCCTCCTCGCGGAAGACTGGGCCGAAGAGATCGTATCTGCTCTTTTGAATGAGAACTGCGATGCCGTCACCGGAGAAATTACACTTGCTTCGCATCTGGTGCGGCCCTGGCTTGGACGGAGCCACAGATGGTGGCTGGCCTCCAGTAACGATGCGCAACTGCATGAGGGCTCGCGGGAATTAATCGGCGCGAATATGGGGTTTAAACGCTCGGTTTTGGAACGCGTTCCTGGCTTCGACCCCGAACTAGGGCCGGGAGCACTCGGCCTGGGTGAAGATACGCTCTTCGGCTGGCAGCTAGTCGAGGCTGGCTTCAAGATCGAATACGTTCCAAAGGCAAAGGCGATCCACCAATTGGACGCCTCGCGACTACGCCGCCGCAATTGGCTCAACGAGGCACGCAAGCATGGCGGGACCGAAGCTTACGTTTTATATCACTGGCTGCATGGTTCGATCAAAGCTCCTCGGCTGGAATGGCTGAAGTGCTGGACGAAGTTGCATCTGAACCGCCTTTTGCGGCGTCCGCCTGGCCTGGAGGAAGAGGGCTGTCCCCGATGGGAGCTAAGCTGCGTGCTGAACATGGAAAAATGCAGACAGTTCTGTGCTGAGCGGCGGCGCGCCCGGAACTACTCGTACCGGGGGCTAATAAAACGCGGCGCCCCCGCATTATTGCGCCAAGACCTTTCTCCAACGGCCGTTTCGTAGCGGGCCACCACAACCAACAAACACGGGAAGCTTCATGCCTTACAAAGTCAATCGCTGTTCTGAGAAGGAAGGGCCAAACTCTTGATCGAGGAACCTCCCAGGGTGGCTGCGATAACCACCGACCAGCGACTCTTTGCCAAAGCAAGCGTTGATGACCTGAAAGGTAAGTCAGTTCGTGGCGGCGTTGTTGCTATTGTCAGTCAGGGAATAAAATTCGCGCTGCAAACCGGATCGACGATGATTTTGGCGCGCCTGGTTTCGCCTGAGGATTTTGGATTGCAGGGAATGGTCGTGGCAGTGACAGGCTTTCTTGGGTTGTTTAAGGACGCAGGTCTTAGCTTGGCCGCCGTTCAGCGTGACGAGGTGACGCGGGATCAGATCTCGACTTTGTTCTGGATCAACTTCGCTGTGGGAGCGGTGTTGACGTTGCTGACGGCGTTAATGGCTCCCGTATTGGTCTTCTTCTATCGTGAGCCTCGTTTGTTCTGGGTGGTGATTGTTTCAGCCACGGCATTCCTGTTCAATGGATTGGGGACGCAACACCAGGCATTACTTCAGCGGCACCTGCGTTTTGTTACCATCGCAAAGATCGACGTCGTCTCGCTGGCCATCAGTTCGGCGATTGGCGTCACACTGGCCTGGTTGGGCAAGGGATATTGGGCGCTGGTCGCAGCGGCCGTCAGTGCTTCGGTCATCAGCACGGTCGGTTCCTGGGTAAG
>Ga0137394_10000520_pt1 | contig 26890 bp, 17 predicted proteins | sample czobulk116metaG_FD_108278 | JGI IMG/M metagenome (GOLD analysis project Ga0137394, IMG submission 108278) | Vadose zone soil microbial communities from Angelo Coast Range Reserve, California, USA - czobulk1.16 metaG | ecosystem: Environmental > Terrestrial > Soil > Vadose zone | place: USA...
CTGCTGTTCGTAGAGCGCGTTAAAGGTATGAAAAAACTCTTCCTGCGTCCGCTCTTTTCCCGCGATGAACTGAATATCGTCGACCAGCAGCACGTCCACGGTATGGAAACGGTCGCGGAAACTGATCATGCGGTCAAACCGCAGCGAATTGATCACTTCGATCGTGAATTTCTCCGCGCTGACGTAGCTCAGGCGCATCGCCGGATTGCGCTTCTTGATGGTGTGACCGATGGCGTGCATCAAGTGCGTCTTACCCATGCCCACGCCACCGTAAAGGAACAGCGGGTTGTAGGCCTTCGAAGGCTGCTCGGCCACGGCGCGCGAAGCGGCATGCGCGAACTCGTTGGACTTGCCGACCACAAACGAATCGAAAGTGTAACGCGTGTTGAGCTGGTGGTCGCTGCTCTCGAAATCCAATCTTGACTGTTTCACGCTGGAAACCACCGGTGCCGCCTGCACCGGTTCTTCCTCGGTGCACACGTATTGCACCTTCATATTGGGCGTCCCGACTTCGTGGAAGACGGCCTTGACGATGTCGCCGTAAGTGCGCGTCAGAACCTGCCGGAAAACGGCGCTAGGGATCTGGATATAGAGGGTGTCGCCCTCGGCCCGGTTCAACCTTGTCGGCTGGAACCAGGTCGTGTAGGTGTTGATGCTGACCCGGGACTTCACTCGATCGAGGAATTTGTCCCAAGAATTCACAGCTTCGCGCTCACGCCCCGTTTGAGTTGCCGTCGTCATCGGAAGAGAAAAGAAAACCCTATGCTATTTCCACAGCTGTGAAAAAACTGTGGAAAGCAGGTCCATTTGCGTCTTTCTTCAGGCTTCGGGATTCTTGCCCGCGCCGGAACGCTCCACTTCGCCCCTGTCGCTCCGCGCGCGGCCCGTTTGGAATTGTCGGCCCACGTACCGCCGCTATGAGTCAGCGCGGGATTGTCTCTGATTGGCGCGTAGGGGGCAAGAGAAAAATAGGAGAAGGCCCTCACCGGATTTCACACCCCATGCACAGTTTTTCCACAAGCACAAATTTTGTGCGACATCGCCGATTGATGCTGATTTTTGCGGCATTTGCAAATATATTTTCACGCGCCGCCGAAACCGTGCACAGAAGGCGTACAGGATGGCCTGAGGAAAACTCGGCCTATTTCTGATTTTTTTTATCGGGCCGATCGAATTCGTAGATGCCCAGGGGGTCACTTCCGATAATCAAACGGTCCTTCTCCACGAGAAGGGTGCTGGCTTCGAGACGCGCGCCTTGTGGCGTATAGATCTTGTAGGTGGCGCGGCGGTTTCCTTCCTTGTCGAAATGCAGCAGCGTGTTGTACAGCGCGATCCAGACTTCGTCATTGGCCCGGTCCACACCCACGGCCGTGAGGATTCGCTTGAACGAGGGTTGCTTGCCCTTGCTTTCCTGGCGCTCGATCTCCTTGCGTGCGGCTTGTGCCGCCGGCATGGCCTCGAGCGCGGTGTACTGAATGTCCTGTCTCGCGTAGCCCAGGCGGTCATATTGCCGCACCGTCGGCTCCGGCAGGTATGCAAATGCATAGTAGAGATGCCCCTGTGCGTCCGTGGCAAGCTCCCCGATATTCAGAAAGCGGTTGAGCTCCTCGCCTTCCGCGAGCGGCTCCGGATCGCCGAACTCGCGCACGTCCCTTCCGTTCTTGTCGAAAACGATGACCAGGTGTGGCTCCCGAAGCGTCCCTACGGCAACTTCGCCTTCAGGCAGAGCCGCAACGGAAATCGGATTCCTCACGGGGATCGAACGAAGCAGTGTGCCGTCGGGGGAGAAAACCTGGATGAGGTTCGCGCCCCGGTCCGCCACGTAAATCTTTCCGTCGGCAGCGCCGTCGCAGTCTTCCCCGAAAGTGATCAATGCACGGCCTGTCTTGGCGCTGGCATCAGCTCCGGGAAGTTCCCCGATGGAGAGAACCTGCTTGCCCTGGGTATCGAACACCAGCAAGCCGGGCGATGGCGAGGCCAGAATGTACAGCCGCCCATCCTCCCCCCGTTTGACCGTGCGCAACCCAGGACCCACGCCCGGGAAAATCCGCTGCCTGGCGGTGAGGTCGCCCTCGTCCTGAGCAGCCGCGCTCGCAACGGCGCACGACAGCAGACACATCACCGCAAGAACTCTCACGATTGGACCCACCCTCTGTCGCATGAATGTTCAGATTACTACGGACGTGCGCAGGTTGCCCCGCGTTGCGGCCGTGAGCCGCAACGATTAGTCAATACAGAAGCGGAGGCGTTCGACGGAGCGGGCGCGCAGGCGGCCGGCGGCATTCCGCGGGCCTTCGTCGTCGGTTTCGATCAAGACGCAATTCATCTGCACGTCGCCGGAAGCTACCTCGAACCGCGCGGGCAGCCCGTTGAGAAACTTCCCGATGATGCCGTTGCGGTCCATCCCGATCACGCCGCCATGCGGCCCGGTCATTCCCACGTCGGTGATATAAGCTGTGCCTTGCGGAAAAACATGTTCATCCGCGGTAGCTACGTGCGTGTGCGTGCCGACGACCGCAGTCACCCGGCCGTCGAGATACCAGCCCATGGCGATCTTCTCGCTGGTGGTTTCCGCGTGCATGTCCACGAATACGAAGGCGACATCTTCCGGAAGTTTCGCCAGCTCGCTGTCGGCTTTCCGGAAAGGATCGTCGATCGGAGTCATGAACACGCGCCCCTGCAAATTCAACACGGCATATTTCACACCATTCTTCGCCGTTCCCACATAGAGCCCGGTGCCAACGTTGCCTTCCGGAAAATTTGCCGGCCGCAGCAGCCGCGGCTCGTGCGGCAGGAATTCCAGGATCTCTTTTCGGTCCCAGCTGTGGTTTCCGCCGGTGAGCACATCGATGCCCATTTTCAACAGCTCTTCCGCCAGGCGCGGCGTGATTCCGAATCCCGAGGCTGAATTCTCGCCGTTGGCGATCACCAGATCAACCTGTCGCTCGGCAACGATGTCCGCCAGCCGATCGCGAACGATCTGCCGTCCGGGCGAGCCGACGATGTCTCCTACGAAAAGTACGCGCATGCAGGCAGTAGTCAGTTCTCAGTGTTCAGCGGGAAAGGCAGAGCCGCTGCTTCGAATCCTGCCTTCGCCGGAGAACGGTCCACAATCTCTCCCCTAGAGAATCTTCTCGCGTTCCAACAAAATTTCTTACCATACGGTGAGAAATTAGCGCTTGTAGAACTCCAGCTTGAACTGCCAACTAAATACTGACGAATGAAAACTAGAATGGAGCGGACCGCTTGGCCGTGGAGAGCTAGGCCGTGAACCTCTGAAATAGTAGGGCGCCACGAGCCAACCGTTAGGCTTTCCTGCCCCGCTCGCGCGTCTTCATCCTTACCACTCGATGGGACTCGCCAGCGGGACAGGCCGTGCACACGGGCTGTCTATCCGCAGCACCTCAGAGATTCGTCATTGGTTCAAACAGCTTTCGCTCCCTCACCTGCTTCGAAGAACCGCTCCATCCCCATTGTAGCCTCCACGCCAAAGCCGCGTCCAACCGCCGCGGCGTCCCGTCGCCGAATGGTGGAAGCACATGCCCGGAGTCTGTCAGGCAAGCTTCGGGAATAAGCCCGGAAGGCCACTTTTACGAACCTCCTGACTTCCCGCGGTATCGATAGCGGATTCCATCGAACGTCGGCCCAGCATGCGGTAGCTTTCAAATTGCGATTCGTCGAACCATTGGTCCGCAGTGGATTGGTGCGGGAAGGTCTGATGGGCACGTTTGTAGGCCAGGACGTCCACGGGATCCGCCTCCGTCAAGGAGGTCTTCATGTAGAGAAGCTGCCCCAGTTTCCCACTGGCATACTTTATGGTCCCAAACTTTGCATGACCGCTCGCGTAACCATCCGGCCCGGTTATTTTGAAGGGAGCGAGGTCCAGACAGATCTCCGCCCCAAGGTCCGTGCGGCATTTGCGGATGGCGTTGACCAGGTCCCCGAAGTTCGGTCCCGGGTCTTCTCCCGCGTCGCCCGCTACGATGAAGTCGCACTCGCGCCGCACCAGCTCGTAAATTGCCAGGTTTTCAAAATGCGCGCCGTCGGAGAGATTGACGTACTTGGAATCGTCCGTGGCGCTCGCGAACAGTTCGTTCAGAAGATAGAGCAGGGAAAGCCCCGGGCCGCCCTGAGGCCGGCGAAGACGCATCCGGAACTCTTCATTCTTGAATCGAGGATTGGCCAGCCACACTCCCAGCCTCACATTGAACACAGTCATCAGAAAGGCCATCGGCGGGAATGTGTGGTTGCCCTGATTGGGGTTGACTGCTGCGCCCGAGACAGCCACCGCTGAGCCGAGGGGTATGCCACCTCCCCCAAAGGCCCATTCGCTTGTCGGTTGGTAGGCGCCTCGGATGGCTCCCTTTGCCTTGTTGTTCTCCGGGTGCAATTCAGGGAAATCGTAACCGCAGTATTGCGGAGTGAAAACGAAGGATTCCGCCTTGCGCTCCTGCCAGGCGAGTCTCCGGCCATGTGTCACGTTCAACGTGGCGTTCAAGATGGGATACGGGCCGCTGTAAGCTCTGATTAATGGCCCACAGGTCCCGCTAGGCGGTGCAGAAGCGTTCTGATCCGGCTGCGCGAACGTTGCCAGCTGCACATCGTCCGCCGGGTCGAAGCCTGTGAATGGCTGTTCCTGCCGGTTCGGGTTCGAAGCACCCAAGTAGCACCGCACAATGCGGTTGCGATAGATCAGGTTCATCGAGAAGCGATTGATGTCAACACGCCAGGAAAGAAAAATCGAGAGGAGGAGCAGAATGTCGAATGCTTCCCAGACCCACCCGTTCCGAATCCGTCCGGCGATTGTCCAATAGTCACCGCTCTGTGACTCCGGCCCGCTACCCAACAGCGCGAGCCAGTGAACCGCCCAAGAGAGCACAGCGAGCAGACCCGCCACAAATACAAATGGGGCTGCCAATGCCACGACTTCCTTTACGCGCGAATTCGCGGACCCCGGCTCGTTCTGTTTCTTGCCTCCGGTGCCCTTACTCCAGCCGATCATGGCGCCATAGCCGCTGTGAACGAGCCATGCGGCAATGAGCGCCCCCTTGGTCCACAGATAACTCTTGAGTATTTCCACGCCCCGCGGCACGAAAATCGACACCGTAAACAGCGCGCTCCAAAACAGCGCCCACAGCATCAGCCATCCGCCCAGCCGCGCCCACCACTCATGCATTTCGATAGTCAATGCGAATTTGGCCAGGCCGGTATGCAGCGTCCCGGCCAGAAGAAAGGCGATCACGACCAGCGGCGGACCCCAGCTCACGGCATCCCACAGGCCATCGTCGGATCGTGCGGCAGATTTCCAATGATAGAGTAGAAAGCTCAGAGCGTATACTTCATACCCGGCAAATGCGCCTGCGGGCAGTCCCCAGAGGACATTCTGAAATGAGGGCACCGAGGATGGTTCCCCTCGGCGGACAACTTTCGCGGCGAGCCAGCCTGCGAGGTGACCGAGCCCGTAAACGACGGCCCCCGTTACTAGCGAGAACCCGAGCGTCCACCTGCCGGGCGCCCTCCAAATTGCGTAGTTGAGAAGAAACGCGCCGGCGAAGAGCGGCAAGACCACCATAAACAGCACCGACGTCTGATGCGCAAACCATTGCGGTTTTCCGCCGGAGCAAGTGCTGATGTTGAGCGTTCCCGAACCTACGGCCAATACGATCAAGGCTCCCGCGGCAATGCTGAGCTTCAATGGTTGCGGCCCCTGATAGGGCCCGAGTCCGAACAGGCCACCGAGAATCCAGGGAAGAAACAGTAGCGCGCCAAGAAAGGAGATCAGGATCGCCTGATTGAGAAGCACGTTTCGCAAGTAAGTGGCAATGGCGGCCCAGGTGTCCGCCCCGAAGAGTCCCCTCCGCGGGGTCAAGAAGTTACTGTAGTCACGCAGAAAGTTTACCTGCGGGGCTTCTTGGGGTACTCCTGGAAGTTTCCGCTCAACTTCCTTTATGCCCTCCTGTTGAATCCAGCGAACCAGCCAGCTTCCGATATAGCCGCCCCCCGAAACAGTGGAGAGATAGTCGAACTGTTTCAGCAAACCGTATTCGGCCAGTGTTTGCAGAACGCCAAGATGAAACGTTGCGCTGCGAATGCCACCGCCAGAGAAGGCCAAGCCAGCGGTCTTGTCGCGCAGCCGCGCGTCGCTCACCGCCCTATCCCTTATGTCCTTGAGTTCTTTCTTTTCCGCCTCGCGAACGTCCTCAAAGCTGGCCATGAGTTGCCTCCGTTCGGAATTGGCACGGCATGTTATAGATAAAGTGACTTACTGCCAATAGTTTAGTGGCCAGTTGAGGCTTTCCGTTTCAGAGGACAGACAGGGAGATCCGCGGCACCGCATTGGAAGCATTTATTTTGTTAGAATCACCCGAGTCGAAAGGAAGAGGTAGCCATGCGACAAAACAAAAGTCGAATTCTTCTCACCGGGATTGTCTGCTTTGCATTGCCGTTTCACCCCGCGAATATCGGGGCAAATGGATTGCCTCGCCCGGCGGCCCAGCCGGACCGTCTGGGCAGAATAGATTTCCCCACAAGTTGCACCGCGGATGTCCAACCCGCAATCGAAAAGGGCGTCGCGCTCCTTCACTCGTTCCAGTACACGGAGTCAGAGAAGTCCTTTGCCGACGCGGCGACTCGCGACCCGAAATGCGCCATGGCGCATTGGGGCAAAGCTATGGCCCGGTTTCATCAGCTCTGGGATTTTCCGAATGACCAAACCTTGAAAGAGGGCCGCAAAGACATCGGGAAGGCGCAGAAGCTTCACCCCGCCAATCCGCGGGAACAGGGCTTCATTGACGCCGCCGCCGCGTTCTTTCAGAAGAAATCCAAAATGACTCATGTCCATCGTACGCAAGCCTACTCCACAGCTCTCGAGCATTTCTACACCGCCAATCCCGGTGACGCCGAAATCGGCTCGTTCTATGCTCTTTCGCTTGTCTCACTGGCTGAGCAGGACAGCGACACCACCGCGAACCTGCAAAAAGGCATCTCCATCCTCGAACCGCTGCTTCAGCAGCATCCGAACCACCCAGGCGTTGCGCATTACATGATTCACGCGACCGATCGCCCCGAATTCGCGGCGCAAGGCCTTGACGCTGCCCGCCGCTACGCAGCCATAGCGCCGGACTCCACTCACGCCCTGCATATGCCTTCGCATATTTTTGTTCGCCTCGGCCTGTGGCAGGACTCCATCACCTCGAATATTGCCGCAAACGCCTCCGGCGCTCATGCCGCGGAAATGCACCAAGCGGAATCTCACTATCAGACCCATGCCATGGACTTCCTGAGCTACTCCTATCTCCAGAGCGGCCAAGAAGCCAAAGCCCGCGAAATCATCGAACACACCAACCACGTCGTTGGAGCTAGTGATGAAGATAAAGCCGACGATCGCGCCTATCTTGCCGCACGAACTGCTTTGGAATTGCACCGCTGGAAAGAAGCCGCCGCCCTGCCGATTCCGGCGATCCGCAAGAATTGGGATGACACGACGTATTGGGCGCGCGCTATTGGCGCGGCGCGCAGCGGCGATGTGACTGGCGCGGAATCTGACGTCAAGGAACTTACGCAGCTCGTCGCCGACCGCGAGAAGCGCTCAAAAAAGCGTGGCTACACGGTCTCCACGGAAAAAGCCACCGATTTACGTGAAGCCGAAGCCTGGCTGGCCTTCGCCAAGGGAAAATCCGACGAAGCCCTCGAGGAGCTGCGCGCCGCCGCCGACCGCCAGGACAAAAATGGCGGCGAATCCGTCGGCATCCCCGCGCGTGAAATGCTCGCGGACCTGCTCCTAGAACTCAAGCGCCCCGCCGAAGCCATCGCCGAATACAAAACGGTCTTGAAGAATTCGCCGAACCGCTTCGACGGTCTTCTGGGTGCCGCGCGCTCTGCACAAGCGACCGGCGACACGGGTGGAGCGCAATCGTTCTACGCCAAACTTACCCAAGTCTGTGGCGCGGGCGCCGATCGACCGGAACTCGCCGAGGCGAAAACCTATCTCGCCCAGAAATAGAACACCACCCTTTGTTGCGGGCCGTCGGATACAGCCAGCTTACTGAATTTTGTTATGCTGTGCGTTGCCGCCCCACGCGTACCAGCCGTCGGCGTCTTTGTTTCCCGTCTTCAGGCAAATCAGCCGCCCGTCGGAAGTCCCGGCATAGACGTTTCCCCTCGCCAAAACGGGTTGAAACGCAATCGGGGCCTTCATCGCGTAGGAAAATCCGATGCCGCCATCGCTTTGCCGCACGGAGACCAAATGGCCGTCCGCGCCGGCGAGATAAAGAAAGTCACGACCGACCGCCGGTGGCGAAAAAACCTGCCCACCCGGCGCACCGTGTGAACCGACGACTTCCGCCTGCCACGATTGGCGCCCATCCGACGCCCGCACGGAATTGATGTAGTTCCCCTGTGCGTTCAGGATTTGTCCCTTGCTAACCGCCGCGCGCGAACCCTGATACGCCCACGCGCCAACCACGGTATTCACGCCGACGGCATTGCTGGCCTCCGCTAGCTTTGCGGAAGGCGGAGGCGCGCTGAATCCCACTGAGGAATCCAAGGACGTCACCGCTTCGGCCGAAAGGGCGACACCGCCGCCGTTTCCCTGCTTGAGGTAGTCGGCTTTGCTCTTGGCGATCAACTCCTTGTCACGCGCGTTTCCCGCCTTGGCATCCACGCGCGCAAGCCCCTCTACCGTATCCTCTCCAGCTAAAGTCTTGCGCGTTTCGTAGAGCTGCCCGCTGGCAATCACCGGCGCGCTCGTGGCCGCGTTGGCCTTCACCCACACTACTGAGCCGTCCCCCGCATTCAGGGCATAGGAAGTCCCGTTGAACGTCGTGAAATATACCGTCCCGTCGGAGATCACCGGCGCGGTAATTACGTCGCCGGAAATTTCCTGCTCCCAGATATGCCGGCCCGTTCTAAGGTCCGCCGCCAGCAGCCGGTGGCTGCCGCCCGGCGATGCTGGCCGGGGATGAGACTCCACGGGCTTCGCAGGCCTTCCGGTAGCCGCCGGATGGGCCATAAACAGCACGCCCTTATCAATCGCTGGCTGGCTCATCAGCGGATCGCCCAGCCACTCCTGCCAAATCACACGTCCCCTTCTCTCATCCACCACCACCAGCGTACAGCTCTCGGTGTTGAAGGCCACCATTCCGTCGGCCACCACCGCCGCGGTCGGTCCGTCGTCGCCCGTTTGGATCTTCCAGATGACTCTTCCTGTCTCGGAGTCCACGGCGTAAAACTCGTGCGAACCGTACCCTCCGCCGACAAACAGCATCCCGTCCGCATACGCCGGGGTAGCAATGGGCCGCCCGCCGGGGAGCTGCAGCACCCACCCGGTCTTGCCGTCCGGAGTGCCGAATGAAACGGCTTCCAAATCCCGGCTTATCGCTGGGAGATTCACATTCATTGCCTTGCTCAAATCGATTCGTTGCGCGGTCGCCTTGACAGGCCCGTCGACAGCCTTGGCTGGCGCCGTCCGAGCGGTCTTTGCCTTCTGCCGGGAATCCGGCGTAAGCGGGGCAGAAGCACCCAGCAACAAGCTAATGCTGGTGCATAGCGATAACGTCCAGGCAGTTGGGGAAGACATGGGAACCTCCACGGGGCAACCCGCTTATCATCATGGGTCGCGCTTGGAGGTAGAACGCCCCGGGTCGTAATTCTTGCAGAGAAATCTCAGTCGAAAACCGCGGATAGGCGATTGCCATTTTGAAGTGTCCGGCCCGTCCGTCGATGGGCTCCTGTCTCTAGAAGTGAAAGCCCAACTCCGCCGTGTAACTTCTGGGCGTAACAAAGTGCGTCCCACTGAACGTGGACAGGAAGTTGTAAAGCGCGGTCTTGTTCGTCAGGTTGATGACCGTGAGTCGCAGGCTCCACTTGTAGTGGTCACCGTGGAAGAGGTCGTCATCCCCCACGCTGGTGTCAAAGAGCTGGCGGGGGTTGACGCGCGGCGGATTGTGATCGTCATTCTCCGTTCCCGGCGCCGGTATCTTGAGCCGGGTTGAGCCGTACAGGGATGGAGCGCAAGTGACCAGGGGAGAGCTTAATGTTGGGAAAACGCTCCCGCAGAAGAGCCCCGCTTGTATCTGCTGGTCTGCGGAGAGGCCCGTGAGATCCACCGGCGTCGTGGTGTCCGTTGCAAAGGGTACAGCCCCAGCTACCAGGCCTGTGTCATAACGCCAGTTGAACGCTACCCACGGGCCGCGCTTCCACGGCTGATATTGCACATGGGTGGTTTGTTGAAAGTTCTGGTCGTGATCGATGCGGAACACAGGTCCATCGCTGGTGCCGAGTCCGCCTACCTGGGGCTGGAAGTAGCGGGCGGAGGCATGGCCCATAACGGTCAATACCGTGAAGCCATGGAAGTTGGGCACACTGACGCGCGCGTTGAACCCGCTGATCTTTGAATTGTGCCATCCGATCGGAAAGAAAATCGGGGTGTTCAGCAGGTCGCTGAAGTCGTAGGCGTTGTGGGTGTACTTCCAAAGGTAGTCCCCGTCGACGACGAGGTATCTCCCGAACGCCTGCTGAAGTCCCGCATGGAATTCGTTGCGTTGACCGGCGCGAATCGGCCCCGAGGACCCGCCAAAGATAGCGTCCAGGAAAGGATTTCCCGTCACGCTGGCGACAACTAGATTCTCGTTGAAAGGAGTCTCGAGGATGCGGGCGTAGGAAGCGCGCAGAACTGTATTGCTCGGCTTGATGTTGTAGGAGATCCCGGCACGCGGTTCGATTTGCGACTCTTTGGTGAGGCCTCTGTACAAATCACCGCGCACACCCACATTGAACGACCAATTGCCCTTGGTAATCGTATCTTGCAAATAGAGCGCGATCTCCCGAACGTCCCCACGACCGTTAAAGCCGAAGAGCGCGCTTTGTGGCGTGGTGCAACCGTCGCCCGCTGCGGGCGTGGGTCTCGTTAGATCAATGCAGCCGAGGATCGGGATGAACGGCCCCGCGGCGGCATTGGCAACGGTGCCATCGTTAGGCTGAAGTCCGGCCCCGGCGCACTGTGTCGGGTCTGCGAGGCTGGTATCTCCGGATCCGACCAAGTCCCCGGCGGCGTTTGCCACCAGACACGGCGAATTGATCGTCGGGTCCGTAAGACCCAGGCTGAAGTCCTCCGTCAAAAGCGTGTGCTCGAAGGTTGCCCCTATTTTCACGTTATGAATGCCCTTCACATAGGAGAGATCGCTGCGAAGGCCCAGATTAGTCAGCTTGCGCCGCTGGACAGCAGTTTCAGATACGTCCGCAAGAGGATCCGCGCTCGGGTAGTAGTTGAACTGGTCGTGCCGCGCGAAGAAACCGACGTTTACAAGGGTGTTGGTGTTGAACAAGTGAGTCCACGTCGGCGCGATGTTGTACGTCTTGATTTGTGCGCGCTGATCCTGGCCGGACGCCACCGCATCGAAAGAATTTGGATTCTGAAACCAGGAACGCGTGTAGCCCGCGTTCAGGTGCACGGAGTCCGCACCTGTAAGTTGCAAGTCCACGCGGTCGAATAGGTTTTGTTCGTTGCCCTTGGAGTGCATGACTTGGAATTCCGGCGGATCGAGGAAACGGCCCGTATTCAAGCCATTCGCCGCAATGAAATTGCCCCACTTCGGACCGCCAAATGCCACGTCGAACCCCCCATTCACTGAGCCAAAGCTGCCGTAAGAAGCCCTCAGGCTGCCAACCGGTTTTGTCTGGCCGAGGCCGGAACGCGTCGTCACCTTGATGACCAGGCTGGTCTTGTCGCCAAATTCGGCGGGCGGAGCGCCGGAGATCACTTCCAGCGATTGAATCGAATCGACGGGGATTTGATTCGAGAAGACTTTGCTGGTCTGATCGGTAACCGGCTGGCCATCGACCGAAAAGGAGCTTTCCGCGTGATCGCCGATAGCGTGAACCAGGCCGTTGGAATCCGCTACCGCGCCGGGTGCAGCCAGAGTCACGAGCGAGCTCACTGACGAGGATGCGCTCTCCAACGGGAGTCTGTCGAACAAACCTCGATCTATGTCCGTGTGAAAGGTGGATTCATTTTCCACCAGGTCCTTCGCTTCAACGTTCACCGTCTGTACCGCCGTCCCAATCTTCAAGCTGACTTGTACCGTCGTGGGAACCGCTGAGCGCACGTCCACATCCTGTCGGTAGTTTGCGAAGCCTCCCGCTGCCACTGCCAAATGATAGGAATTGAATGGGACGTTCGTGAACCTGAAGCTCCCGTCGCTACCCGTGGCGGTCTCCCTGTGAAAACCGCTAACTGCGTACGAGATTTCGACCGTCGCGCCGGCAACCACGCCGCCAGAAGGATCCTTGACCACGCCTTCAATGGATCCGGAATTCCCCATCTGCGCCTTCGCTGGCCCAGCCATCAACAACAGAACAAACCCCAAAACAAATGCCGTGCAGATGCTCAATCGCTTCAACATTTTTTCTCCCTTCCCTTCGAGGCAATTTGCGTTTGTGTGGATAGGGGCCGCCGGAAAAACGGCGGTGAGGCTAACCTTCAAATAGGCCAGCGGACGGAATGCACTTCAAGTCAGGGGCGAGCGATCAGGCGGTGGGAGGTGCGCGCCCGGCGCGATGCAGAGAAAAGGAATCGCTTGGCGCTGCGTGCTGCGGCAGCGAAGAATACCAGGTGACGATCTGAGACGTGCTGACAAGGTTAAACCGGGCGGCCGCCAGCGCGGGCAGGTGCAACGCCTGGCAGATATGGCAAGCAGGATCTGGCCCATTCGTATGCTCGTGGAACAGAGAGCCGCCCGCAGCAAAATACAGCAAAGCGGCGCAAGCGAGCAGCGCAAGAGCGCGACGCACAACCGTTCGTCCGAAAATGGCTTCCGGCAGATACATTCTGTCTACACTTTACCTTAGCACTTTTGACGGACGGAAGTCCTAATTGGTTGCTAAGAAAATGATTTGAAAGGGACTACCTCGGCGGGCAGCGCGGACCTTTGCTTGACATCGTAAACAGCCGTTTCAAGCCGGTTGGCCCTGAGAAGGTTCAGGCCGCGCAACCAAAGTCAGGCCTTACACGCTTGACCCAGCAACTTTTCTTACCTAAGCTCCGTCTTACGAATTAGATGCAAATCATTGCGCGGCAAACGTGGCTCCTTATCTTCGTCTTCGGCGCTGTTTTTCTGGCGTCACAGTTTCACTATTGCGGTGACCTGGCGAACGCACCTTTCGCCTCTCATATTTGCCCGGTCTGCTCGACAGCGGGCTCCGTGCTCGCCACATCGCCTCCGAGCATCGCGATGGTGCCGGTCTCGAATCGGCTCGAAATCGCTCCATTGGTCGTTTCGACATTCTCGGCAATTCCGCGTGGTACCGCTCCTCGTGCCCCTCCCACCGGGTAGCTCTCCAGGTTTCTTCCCGCGTAGTCTCCACGTTCGCTATAACAAGGCTCAATTCCATCGAACTCTAGGAGTAATGTCATGAAACGATCCGCTGCTCTATCCGTTTTGTTGCTGTTCTCCTCAGTTGCCCATGCCCAGGACGCATCTTCTCTACCGGTCAAGCGCGACGCATCCGCCGCAAACACGGAGGACGCCCGGATGAAAATACTCGAAGAACAAGTCGGCACGCTCGCCGGAGAAGTAGCGCTCCTGCGCCGCGAGCTTAAGGAACTTCGCGACTCAAAATCACCGGAACAGTCTTCCGGCCCGCAAGTTTTGCTGGTCTCCTCGCACCCCGAGCCGCGTGGGCTGTCCTCCTCTCCTGCCCCGGCCGCTGCACAGCCAGCTGGTCAAGTCGCGCAAACACAGACTTTCGGAGGCGCGTCGGGCAACGCAAAACTCCTCAATCCGGACATCAGCTTGATCGGAGATTTTATCGGCACGGCTGGGCGCAACAACGTTTCTCCGTCGCCTTCGCTCGAGATGCACGAATCCGAAGTAGGTATGCAAGCCATCATCGATCCTTATGCGCGCGCCGATGCGTTCATCTCTTTCGGCGAGACCGGTGTAAACGTCGAAGAGGCTTACGTGACTTTCACGTCGCTTCCCGCGGGCCTGTTGCTCAAAGTCGGCAAGAAGCGTGCTGACTTTGGAAAGGTCAACACCATTCATAATCATGCCCTGCCGTTCATTGACCGGCCGCTGGTCACCAACAATTTAGTCGGCGGCGAGGACGGCATTGACGACGCGGGTTTCTTTCTCTCGCGTTTTCTGCCCGCGCCCAAGGACTGGTTCCTCGAAGGCAGCGCGGAAGTATTACGTGGTGATTCCGCCGATGTGTTCCAGGCCAGCCGTCGCCAGGATGTCAGCGTGGTCGGCCACCTCCGCGCGTACCGGGATTTGAGCGAATCGACTAACCTCGATCTCGGGCTATCCTACGCACGCGGCCACAACAACAACGGCTCGAACTTCCTGAGCAACTTGTATAGCGGAGACGCGACGATACGCTGGAAGCCCCTCCGCCGCGCTATCTACAATTCCTTCCTGTTCCGTAGCGAACTCTTTTGGAGCGCGCGTGACCAGCTCTCTGCTGCGGTCCCGAATCTTTTTCAGACGCAACATGCTTTTGGCATGTACTCCTCCGCGGAATACCGCGTGAATCGCCGCTGGACCGTCGGCGGGCGGTTCGACCGCAGCGGCCACGGCACTGACGCCCATCTGACGGATTCCGGCTTTTCCGGTATCCTCACTTATTGGCCCAGCGAGTTTAGCCAGATCCGTGGACAGTACCGCTTCGGTCATCTGGCGACCAGTCCATCCGATTTCTCAAATGCCAATGAATTTCTTTTCCAGTTTCTTTTTGTGATGGGCGCGCACGGTGCCCACCCGTTCTAAGCCGTTCCTGGAGAATTCGATGCTACGCACATTGACAAAGACTCGTTTCACCGCAATCGCCTCGTCCTTCGCTCTCGTGTTCGGCCTGCTCTGTCCTGTTGTTGCCAGCGCGGACAGCAAGATTCGCATCATGACCGCCACCACAGACCTGGCGTCCCTCGCGCAGGACATAGGCGGTGACAAAGTGGACGTTGAATCTATGGCTCGCGGCTATCAGGACCCGCACTTTGTCGATCCGAAGCCAAGCTTTCTGCTGAAGCTCTCCAAGGCCGAGCTGCTCATCGTCGTCGGCCTCGAACTCGAGATCGGCTGGCTGCCGCCGCTCATCACCCAGTCCAGCAATCCGAGGATTCAAGTCGGCGCGCCGGGTTATCTCGACGCCTCCCGGTTTGCAAAAATCCTGGAAATTCCTACCGGCCAGGTCACCCGCGCCGAGGGCGACGTCCATCCTCTGGGAAATCCCCACTACTGGCTGGATCCGGATAACGGCCTGCGCATCGCCAAGGGCATCCAGAACAAGCTCAGCCAGATGCGCCCCAATGATGCCGCCTATTTTGCGCAGCGCTACGATGCCTTCGAGCAGCGGCTAAAACAATCTGACCAGCAATGGCAAGCCCAGATGAAACCCTACGCTGGTCGCCAGGTCGTCACCTATCACCGTTCCTGGCCTAATTTCGCCGAACATTTCGGCCTCAACGTCGTCGGCTACGTAGAGCCACGTCCCGGCATTCCCCCGAGCCCTCAGCACACCGTGGAATTGATCGGGCAGATGAAGCGCGAGGGTGTGAAGGTCATCATGGTCGAGCCGTACTTTGACTTGAAGACTCCCAACTCCATTGCGCGCGAAACCGGCGCCCAAGTCGTCGTCCTGATGCCTTCGGTCGGCGGCGAAAAAGAGATCACTGACTACTTCAAGTTGTTCGATTACGACATCGCCAAACTTAAGAAGGCCTTTGACGAGACGCACTAGTGCCGTTCCAACTGTTTAGCCAACTGGTTAGCTGCTTCGATGAAATATTCCTATGTTTTGCTGAGCGAGAAGGATGGAGGGTTCTGCATCGGCAGTACAGGAGACTTGCGAGAACGGTTCCGGCAACACTAAAGGGCAGAGTGCGCTCCACCGCACAGCGCCGACCTCCGCGTTTGATCTAGTATGAAGGGTGTCTTAGCGCGGCCGGGCGTGAACGTTATTTGAAGACCGGGCGAGGGGGGCGCTTGCTTCCTGGCTCACCGAAATTCGGAGCAATAAGTTGGAACGGCACTAGGAGAGTATTCGATGGAGATTCTTCCGTTTCTGATTTTGCCCTTCTTGGCGAGCTTGATCCTGACCGGCATCCATTCCTATCTCGGCGTACACGTTGTCGAGCGAGGCGTTATTTTCGTGGACCTGGCTCTCGCGCAGATCGCTGCGCTGGGCGCGATCGTAGCCATCATCGCTGGGATGGACCCGCACGGCCGCGGCTCCTACTGGATCAGCCTCGGCTTCACGTTTCTCGGCGCCGCCATTTTCGCGTTTGCGCGCACGCGCCGCGGCCACATTCCCCAGGAAGCCTTCATCGGCATCGCTTATGCCGTGGCCTCCGCAATGGCCATTCTCCTGATGAGCAAGGCTACCGGGGAGACCGAGCATCTCAAGGACATGCTCGTCGGCAATATTCTCGCCGTCTCAAGGCCCGAGGTGATCAAGACCGCCTTGCTCTATAGCGGTATCGGCTTGTTTCACTTCATCTTTCGCAAAAAATTCCTGCTTATCTCCATGAACCACGACAAGGCTGAACAAACCGGCCTCAACGTCCGCTTCTGGGATTTTCTTTTCTACGCCTCTTTCGGTTTTGTCGTCACGTCGTCGGTAGCTATCGCCGGCGTCCTGCTGGTTTTCTGCTACCTGATCGTGCCAAGCGTTGGCGCCATGCTCTTTGCCGACCGCATCGGTCCGCGCCTCGCCATCGGCTGGACTATGGGCACCCTGGTCTCCGCGCTGGGCGTCTATCTCAGCGTCCTGCTTGACACCCCCACCGGCGCCACCATCGTCGTAACCTTCGGCGGCGTCCTCATCCTCATGTTTCTATTGCATCTCATCCTGCACCACGGTCGTTCCGCCCACCGCGAACTCGGCACTGCCACTTCCTCCACTCGGGAGGCCTAGTCCTGCTGTGTGTAGGGGCGCGCCGCAGCGCGACCTTCACAATTATTTCGCTGGCTGCGCCGTCGGCGGCAAGATCCCGTTCAGCCGCAAATAGATGGCTTCCGTCCCGTAGTGGTCGGTCCAACTACCGAACAAAAAGATCAGCGCTCCTGCGCGCGACGCTGGGCGGTTCCCGAACAGCATCATCTGGTCGCCCAGCTTCGAATCGTCCGCCTTCTCCAGTGCCGTCGTGCAGTATTCGAACGAAGCCTTCAGCGCCGCCACCAGCTTGTCCTTCGGATCGCTTTCGGAATATTTCACATCCGGTGCCGCCGCCCCGGAAATCTTCGAGCACAACACATTATTCGTCTGCGCGATGTGCATCACCAGGTGCCCGAACGTATTCATCTCCGGCGACGGCTTGAAGACATATTTCTCCGCCGGCATCGCTTCGGCAGCCGCCACCATGTTTTTGGAAAAGCGCGCGAGTTGCCCCTTCACCGTCCCGCTCACCGGATTCGTAACCGGCCCCATCTCCGGCATCTTCTGCGCATCGGCAGGCGCCGCCTGTTGAGCCGCCGCAATTCCCGCCGTCAGTATCGCTACCGCCGCCACAAACAAACTCGCACGCATTCTCATTACCGTCTCCCTCCCCTTCAAATTCCGGAGGGAAGCATACCCCCGCCCCGCTCCCTCAACAAGCGCCACTGGAGGCCCAGCAATCCCCCAGCTATTTTCTCCTTTTTTTCGGAAACATTTTTCACTTCGCCCCGTCTCTACCTATAGCTATCTATAGGAATGCCCCTGTTCAAACCCAAGAACGACCTTCTCCAGGGCACCCTGGCACTTCTTGTGCTCAAGACCCTTGCTCGGGGTCCCCTGCACGGCTACGGCATTACGATTCATATCCAGATGGTTTCAAAGGACATCCTGCGTGTCGAAGAAGGCTCCCTCTATCCCGCCCTCCACCGCATGGAACAGGACGGCTGGGTCAGCGCGGAATGGGGCATCTCCGAGAACAATCGCCGCGCTCGCTACTATCGGCTGACCGCCAAAGGCCGGAAACAACTGGGCGAAGAAGAAAAGAACTGGGAGCGCCTCACGCAGGGGGTCGCCCACGTTCTCCAGTCCGCCTGAACGACCCGAAAGGAAGGTGCACCGTGTCGTGGATCGCCCGCCTGCGAGGCATGTTGCGACGAGAACGCTTGGATCACGATCTCGACGAGGAGCTGCGCTCACACCTCGAAATGCGCGCGGCAGACAACCTCGCCGCCGGAATGTCGCCCGAAGAAGCGCGTTATGAAGCGCAAAAACGCTTTGGCAACACCACTCTCCAGAAGGAAGACACTCGCGCCGTTGACATCCTCGGTTGGCTCGACGAAGGCTCGCGCGATTTTCGCCACGCGCTGCGTATGTTGCAGCGCAGCCCAGGCTTCACCGCCGTCGCCGTCCTCACTCTGGCCCTCGGCATTGGCGCGAACACCGCGATTTTCTCGGTCATCAATTCTGTTCTGCTTCACCCGCTGCCGTATCACGATCCGGACAACTTGGTGATGGTCTGGGAAAACAATTCCCAGCACCCCAACCCTCATAACACCGTTTCTCCGCCGAACTTTCTCGATTGGCAAAGCCGCAATACCGTCTTCTCCAGCATGGCTTTTATTTTCGACGGGCGCGACAATCTCACCGGAAATGGCGACCCCCAAGAAGTGGTCGTTCAGGCCGTCTCCATCAATTTCTTCTCCCTGCTCGGTGTCGATCCCCTCATCGGCCCTGGCTTCACTCCGGAAAACGGCCAGCCCGGTCACGCCAACGTCGTCATTCTCAGCTATGGTCTCTGGAAGGAACGTTTCGCCGGCGATCCCGCCATCGTCGGCAAATCTATTCTGCTGAACGGCCGCCCTCAGACCGTTGTCGGCGTTGCTCCTCAGAATTTCCAGTGGTTCATCAAGGACGGCTCACTCACTGGCGCAAGGCCGCAAATGTGGTCTTCCTTTGTGTTCCCGCAGTCCTTTCACGATCACAAGCAGATCGGCCGCTTCATGACCGTGGTCGCGCGCCTCCATCCCGGCGCCAGGCATTCGCAAGCGCAGATCCAGATGAACGCCATCGCCTCCCGGCTGGAGCAGGAATATCCGGATTTCGACGGGCATTGGGGCGTCAACGTCGTGCCTCTGCGTCAGCAGATCTCCGGCGATCTGCGTCCCGCTTTGCTGGTCCTGTTCGGTGCCGTTGCTTTCGTCCTGCTGATCGCCTGCGCAAATGTTTCCAGCCTGCTTCTGGCGAGGGCCGCAAGTCGCGAGCGCGAGATGGCCATTCGCACTGCCATTGGCGCGAGCCGCTGGCGAATCGCGCGTCAGTTGCTGATGGAAAGCTTACTTCTCGCGCTGATCGGCGGCGGAATCGGCGTCGCGCTCGCTGTTGGGGGCAGCAACGCTGTTCTAGCTGCCAGCCCCAGAAATCTCCTCGACCTGCGCTCCATCTCCATGGATCTGCGTGTGCTTGCTTTCGCCGTTGGCGCAACGCTCCTCGCAGGTTTGCTCTTCGGCTTCCTGCCCTCCTACATCTCGGCACATTCGAGAATCTCAGAAACTCTCAAGGAAGGAGGCCGGGGCTCCTCCTCCGCAAACCGCCGCGCCTTCGCGCGCAACGCCTTCGTGGTAGCACAGTTGGGCCTGGCGCTCGTCTTGCTCACCGGCTCCGGCTTGCTGATTCGCAGCTTCGTACGGCTAATTGGCATCGATCCGGGATTTGCTACCGGCCATCTCTTGACCTTCAAGGTCGCGCTTCCCCCCTCCAAGTACGGTACCGACCAATTGTGCATGGCTTTCTTCCGGCAGCTTCTCGCCAGAATCTCCGCAGTCCCCGGCGTCCGCTCCGCTAGCATGGAAAGCTTTCCTCCGCTCACCGGCCTGGGCGCCGCCACCGCCGTCCATCTTCTCAGCCAGCCGCCGCTCGCGCTCTCCGATCTTCCCGTGGCCAACGTTGGCGTCGTCGGGCCGGACTATTTCGCCACAATGAATATTCCCCTGCGCGCCGGCCGATTATTCAACGCGCAAGAGCTGGCGGAAGAAAAGCACGTGACGATCATCAATCAGGCTTTCGCGGACAAATATCTCCAGGGGATCAATCCCCTCGGCCAGAAAGCCGCCATATACATGAAGAGTTTTGCGGAGAATGAGATCCAGCCGTCGGAAATCATCGGCGTCGTTGGCGACGTCCACCAGAGCGGACTCGACACTGCCCCCGAACCCACGGTTTATTGGCCGCACCCCGAGCTTGTGATGTCGGGAATGACGATTCTGGTGCGCACCTCGAACGATCCGCTCGCGATGGTGTCTCGAGCGCGCAACGAAGTTCAGCAGATCGATCCGGAGCTCCCCGTGGCCGCCGTCGCCACCATGGACCAGCTTCTCGCGGATTCCCTTTCCCGCTCGCGCTTCACCATGCTTCTTCTTGGGATCTTTGCCGCCGTCGCTCTGGTGCTTGCGTCGGTCGGCATCTACGGCTTAATCGCCTACAACGTCACGCAGCGCAGGCAGGAACTTGGCATTCGCATCGCCCTCGGCGCCCAGCGCCGCGATGTTCTGCGCCTCGTCCTGGTTCAGGGAACGCGGCTCACGCTCTTGGGCGTCGCCGTCGGCGTCCTTGCCGCCCTCGCCTTCTCGCGCCTCTTGGCCACGCTGCTCTTCGGCGTTAGCGCCACGGACCCGCTTACTTTTGCCGGCGTCTCCGCCCTGCTGGCATTTGTGGCTTTGCTGGCATGTTTCATCCCCGCGCGCAGCGCCACGCGCGTCGATCCCATCGTGGCCCTGCGCCACGAATAAAGCGTGGCCGCTCCGCGCCTCTTAATTTGGCTGTCTGAGGATGTAGATTACGGCCCGGCGGCAAAAGATCTTAGGCGAGATTTCTCAGCGTCTTCTCAATCAATCCCGCCGTCCCCTGGTAAGGATCGCCCGGGCTGTCCCATTCCATCGAAAAGTATCCTTTGTACCCGTGCCGTTTCGCAATTCCAAACGTTTTGGGAAGATCCACATGGGCGATTTTGTCCTTCCCATCGCCCACTTCCGTTTCTTTTACATGAGAGATGTTGTACGCGTGTCCGAACATTTCTTCGATCCCCTTGTAGGCGTACGCCTCTTCGTAAGCCGCCAGCGTATTCCCGAAATCCGGCAGCGCGTGCAGCCATGGGCTGTTCACTTTTTGGATGACTTTGACCAAGAAGAACGGGTCTTCACTCACCGCATTGTCGTTTTCCAAATTAACCACCACGTTCTTGGCCGCGCCATATTCCGCCACGCGCCTCAAACTCGCCGCCGTTCGTTCCACGTCCGGTTTCGAATCCTTCGCTTGCGGAATATTCGTCCGCACGCTCGGCGAACCGATCGCCACCGCCGCATCGATCCATTGTTTGCTGAAAGCAACGGCACGCTCCCGTTCCGCGTCGTCCACCGCATACGGGCTGTGCTCGCCGTCCACTGCAATGTTTACGATCGCTCCGCCCGCCTGGGCCACCGCGGCGCCGAGCTCCTCCAGGTGCGCCTTGTCCAGCGAACCGAAATGCGCGCTCCACGGCTCGATCTTCTTGATGTTGAATTTGGCGCCGATGTGCGCCGCGAAGTCTTTCAACTCCATCTTCCCGCTGCTGCCCTTTTCCTCGCCCCCGGCGATGAAATCACGGAAGGGATACGACGCAATCGCAATGCGCTCGCGTGCTGCAATCGGGAAGCGTATGCCCGGCCCCGCATCCGCTGCCAGTGCTGTTCCCATCCCCGCGAAAAGCGGCCACGCCGCCGGGCAAACAACCGCCCCTGCCGCTGAACCAGCAGCCTCCGCCAGAAATCGCCTTCGCGTAGTGATCGTCAAAGCCGCGCCAGTCTACCAGACTCACCCGCTGCCAGAAGCCAAAACTCCGCCGCGTCCTCGGCGAGCTCCACAATTCCACACGGTTGTCACCCCGTAGCCGCGGCCGGGATTTATCCCGACTCGGTCGCGAGGCCGGTACCTTTCTGATGCTTCAACTTACGCGCTTGTCCGGTGGCGCTGGCCGTCCGGGCTGCCCGCTATTCGTGTCTTTGTAGCCCCGGGCTTTCCCCCGGTGTTTGCGGGTCCCGACGGTTTGTGTCGGGAAGCCCGGCATCTTTCGATTCTTATCGTGGCACCGTCAATCCTGGCTGTGCGCGTAAGACCGCCCCACGCACAATCAAATAGCTACAACTCCTTATAGGGCCGGCGCCTTCTGGAACCCTCACTTCTTCACAAACAAAACGCAATAACTATCCTCCGGCCAGTCATCCACTATTTTCTCGACCTGCAACCCCGCCGCACTCAGCTCCTCGATCACCATCTTCTGGGGAATACCGTGTCCGCCCCGGTTGCTCGGGACACCTTCGACTGGTTCCAGCCCTGCCCGCGGCGCAAAATCAATAATCGCCAGTCGCCCTCCCGGCTTCAACGACCGCGCCAGGCTGGCATCGAACTCCACCGGCTTGGTCAGGTGATGGTACACGCGCCTCAGAAAAATCGCGTCGCAACATCCCGCCGGCAAATTCGTCTCCGCCTCCTTGCTTTCCACCACAATCACGTTCGCCAGCTTGCGCCGAGCAACCTCATCCCGCAACTCCCCAATCTTTTTCGCATCAATCTCCGTCGCAAACACCTTTCCGGATGCGCCCACGAGTTCCACCGCCGCAAACGTGTACTTCCCGTCCCCCGCCCCAATATCCGCCGCAATCGTCCCCGCTCTCCATCCCATCAACTCCGCCAGCCGCTTGACCTCCTCCGCCGCGTTCCCGCGCACCTGCACCGCAAATACCGCGGCCGCTGCGCACACCAGCCCCACCCGCAACAGCCTTTTCTTATTCATCGCAGTAATGCGGCTCCCCACAGCGAATGATTCTAACTCAGCGGGTGCTCCGTCCTTGGCACCCTTGCCAAAAGCGGTGGTTTCGCTTTCCAGCGGAATACGCTAGTGCAATCTCCCTTGTGGAATCGCAGAATGGGACACAATGTTGGACGCCAAAGACACAGAAACGATTTATGCGGATACCGGCGTCCGTGACAATCGCAAATGAGCAAACTCGTCCTCTCATCGTATGGGTTGGTGCCGGTGGGAGCAGGTGGTGGGATATCCGGGTTGCGAGAGCTTGCCGACACTTTCCATTCTAGGTTTCTCAAGACGGAAAAGTTGTACGACAAAGAGAAAACACCCGGGGGTGGGGGCACGCCCGTCCTTACTTCCTAATTTCATTACCTCGTCTCCGCATCGGACCGCAGGGCCATTGGCGGCTATAATGGGCTCCCAATTCAAAAGGAGCCACCGCGCATGCACTATCGCAAATTTGGCCGCACCGGATGGAATGTCAGTGAAATTGGTTACGGCATGTGGGGACTCGCCGGCTGGACTGGCTCCGACGAGGCCGAATCGCTCGACGCCCTGCAGCGCGCCGTCGATCTCGGCTGCAATTTCTTTGACACTGCGTGGGCCTACGGCGACGGTCGCAGCGAGCAAATCCTCGGAAGAGTTCTCCGCGCCAACGCCGGAAAGAAACTTTACGTCGCCACAAAAATCCCGCCCAAAAATCTTAAGTGGCCAAGCCGCCGCGATTTCACCCTCGACGATTGCTATCCGCCGGACCACATCGAAGCGTACGTCAACAAAAGCCTCGCCAATCTCGGCGTCGAAAAACTCGACCTCATCCAGTTTCACACCTGGGAGGACCGCTGGCTCAATGACGAACGTCTCCCGCGCGCCGTGGAAAAGTTGCACACCAGCGGCAAAGCCGAGGCCGTCGGCGTCAGTGTCAATCGCTGGGAACCTGGCAACGGCATCCGCGCCGTGCTCGAAGGCCTCGCCGACGCCGTCCAGGTTATCTACAACATCTTCGACCAGAATCCCGAGGACGCGCTCTTTCCCATCTGCCGCATGAAAAACGTCGCCGTGATCGCCCGCGTGCCGTTCGACGAAGGCACCCTGACCGGCACCCTGACCGTCGATAGCACCTGGCCAAAAGGCGATTGGCGCAACACCTACTTTGTCCCGGAAAACCTGAAAAACAGCGTCGCCCACGCCGAAGCCCTCCGGCCACTCGTTCCCGCGGGCAACTCCATGGCGCAGATGGCTCTGCGCTTCATCCTCACGAATCCCGACGTCAGCACCATCATTCCCGGCATGCGCAAACGCCGCAACGTCGAAGCCAACATCGCCGCCAGCACCCAGGGCCCCCTCCCCGCCCCCCTCCACAAACAACTCCGCACCCACCGCTGGGACCGCAATCCCACTTCTTGGTCGCAATGAAGCGAGGTGCCCGAGTGGTCGATTTTTAGTTGTTAGTTTTGAGTTGAAGAAACCGAAAGGATTCGGAGAGGAATCGGAAAGGAAGACAAAAAAGAAAAATTCAAAACCGTTTTCTCTTATTTCCCACTGACAACACAAAACTGATGACCGACAACTTCATCACGCAGTTTGTTTTAGAGCGCGCTCGACGAGCGTCAGGCAACGCTCGGCTTGTTCGCGCAGCAACTCATCGTGATCGCCGAGATCCCGCTGCATGCTGTGAAGCTCATCCGCGATCGCCAGCGCTGCCAGCACCGCGACTTTCTGCGTGTCCACCGTCTTCGTCACATCGGCAATCTCGTGCATCTTGTCGTCAACGTAGTTCGCGAGCTTCTGCACATACTTGCCATCCAGTTCCCCCTGGATGGAGTACGTTTGCCCGAAAATCTGCACTTTTACCGGTGCGCTCATATTTCACGATTGTAGCGCAGGGCGAAGCCTCGCGGAATATTTCTTCAACTGGCGCGGAGTTGTGCGCCAAGAGTTTTTCCGAGAGCGGAAATGATTTTGCCGCTGAAATCACTGATCTGCGCGTCAGTCAGTGTCGCTTCGCGGCTTTGAAGAGTCACGCGTACGAGCAGTGAATATTTTCCCGCAGGAACGTTTTTTCCGCGAAAAAGATCCGTTGCCTCGATCGAACGGATTTCGGCGATGCCCAGCGATTGAATCAATTTCGTAACGTCAGAAAACTTCGTGCCGTCGGCGAGCAGCAAGGAGAAATCACGCTCGACAGCGGGAAACCGCGGCAACGGCTCGTAACGGCGCGCTTCCTTTGCCGCCCGCATGGCCGCGTAAACCGGATCGAGTTCTAGTTCAGCCAGAAAAACATCCTGACGAAGTTTCAAATTTTCCGCGACGCGCCGGGCAAGCTGGCCTGCAACTCCGAGAGGTGTTTTAGAAATTGCATTACCGCCAAGTGCGCTGATGTTTCCGCAGCGGCCCGCGTGCATCCAGTTCGGCCCCCCGTCGCTCCACGTAAAACCCGCTGCGAGGGCGCCAATGGCGTCGAGATCTCCTTTGAGGTCGGCAAAAGAAAAATCGCGCGCGACATCGTAAAGGCCTTTTTCGCGGGCTTCACCGGTCGCGCCGATCGTCAGCACGCGCGTCTCGGCCGATTCGATTTTCTCGCCCGCCCTACCGGCGGGATCGTTCAAGCGATAGTGGCGGCCGATTTCGAACAGGCGGGCATTGCGCTGCCCGTGATTCAAATTCCATTCCAGGGCGGCGGCCATGGTTACAATTCCGGTCGAGCGCAGCACGTTGGCTTCTTCCGAGAGCGGATTCGAAAGCCGCGCCGGAGCGACACCTTCCGGACGGAATAGCGCATCACGCTCTTCGGCAACGTGAGGAATCGTCAGGATCTCTCGATAGCCCAGGCCGATGAGCCGCTCGCGCAAACGAGTTTCCGCTTCGTAGTGCGGAAGGCGCGCCGCGCCTTGCCGCGCTGCAGGAAGACGCGGCGGAAATTTATCGAGGCCATAAATGCGCGCGATCTCTTCGATGAGATCGATGTCGCGCTCGACTTCAGCGCGCCAGGAAGGTTGCGTGCATTCCCACGCCGCGAGAAGAGAGCCTTCCGCGCCGCGATTCTGATCGATTCGAACGGGCGCAAAGCCGAGCGCGCCGAGGCTCGCTTCGACTTCCTTGTCTGGGACGTCGGCACCCATCACGCGAAGAATTTCGGCGCGCGTCACGCGGATTTTCTTCGGCGCACGTTTGCCGGGATAGTTATCAACAACGCCAGCGAGCAACTCGCCGCCGGCCAGCTGCAGAATCAATTCAGCAGCGCGCCGGGAGGCCAACTCAGCCATTTCCGGATCGGCGCCGCGGCCAAAGCGCGTGGATGCTTCGGTGTGCAATTTCAGAAAACGGGCGGCGCGGCGAATCGCAACCGGCTCGAACCAGGCGCACTCGATCAAGACGTTTTTCGTGGAAAAGGATATTTCCGTTTCCGCGCCGCCCATGATTCCGCCAATGCCGATGGCGCGCGAGCCGTCGCCATCGCTGATCATGCAGATATTCGAATCGAGCTGGCGTTCCACGCCGTCGAGGGTGCGCATTTTTTCGCCGGGCTTGGCGCGGCGGACGGCAATTCTGTGGTCGCGAACCTTGTCGTAATCGAATGTGTGCAGCGGGTGGCCCAGTTCCAGCATCACGTAATTCGAAATATCTACAACGTTGCCGATGCTGGCGACACCGGAGGCTTCGAGGCGGTCTTTGAGCCATTTTGGGGAGGGCTGAATCTTAACGTTTCGAATGACACGAGCGGTGAAGCGGCCGCAGAGCTCGGGCGACTGGATTTCTACTTTTACGGCGTCGCTGGCTTTGGCCGCGGCCTCCTGTGGCTTCGGCGCAACGTGTTTCAGCGGCAGTTTGTAAATGGCGCCGACTTCGCGGGCAATGCCGTAATGGCCGAGACAATCCGGGCGATTCGAACTAACTTCCGTGTCGATCACGTGGCCATGAGGACTGTTTTCCACGCCAGCGATGTTTGTGCCGGAAAGGGCGAGGCGCGAGGCCAGTTCCGGCGGCGTCGCGGCAACCTCGACAAAATCTTTTAGCCAGTTGTAGACAACCCTCATGCGTCAGTCCTTGCCCGCTTGCAGATGACCGTAATAAAGACGGGTCAGATACTCCATTCGAACGGAGCCATCGCGCTGGTGC
>Ga0137394_10000522_pt1 | contig 26857 bp, 17 predicted proteins | sample czobulk116metaG_FD_108278 | JGI IMG/M metagenome (GOLD analysis project Ga0137394, IMG submission 108278) | Vadose zone soil microbial communities from Angelo Coast Range Reserve, California, USA - czobulk1.16 metaG | ecosystem: Environmental > Terrestrial > Soil > Vadose zone | place: USA...
ATCGCTCTTTGGCCTGTTCGCGGCGCTCGCGTTGGTGCTGGCGGCGGTGGGAATTTATGGCGTGATGGCGTATAGCGTGGCGCAGCGGACGCGCGAGATCGGCATCCGCATGGCCCTGGGTGCGCAGCGCGGCGACGTCGTAAAGCTCGTGCTCCGACAAGGCGTGCGCCACGCGGCCCTTGGAGTCTTTCTCGGACTTGCTGGAGCCTTCGCGTTGACGCGGCTGATGGCCACCTTGATTTACGGCGTGCGGCCGACGGACCCCATCACTTTTGCGGGTGTCGCTTTGATTCTTGCCGGCGTGGCACTGCTGGCATGCTACCTCCCGGCACGACGGGCAATACGCGTCGATCCCATGGTGGCGCTGCGTTACGAATGATTCAGTAACTCAAGCTAAGGCACTCCAGCTGGAAGGACGCTATGAGAAAGATGCGGGCATGGCTATTGCGATTTAGCGGACTGGTCCGCAAGCAGCGCCGAGACCAAGAATTTACCGCAGAGATGGAAAGCCATCTCCAGATGCACATCGAAGACAATCTGCGCGCGGGCATGAATGCCCGAGAGGCACGACGAGAGGCACTCATGAAACTCGGCGGCGTTGAACAGACCAAGGAAATTTATCGCGAGCGACGCGGCCTTCCGCTGCTTGAAACATTGTTTCAGGATTTGCGGTTCGCCACGCGAATGCTCCTGAAAAATCCCGGCTTCACGGCGATTGCCGTCTTGACCTTGGCGCTCGGCATCGGCGCCACCACGGCCATCTTCAGCGTGGTCTACGGCGTTCTCTTGCGTCCGCTTCCTTACCCGAATCCCGACCAGATCGTTCAGTTGTGGGAGGTTAGTTCGAAGGGCGGTCGGATGAACTTCCCGGAGCCGAATTTCATAGACCTCCGCAGCGCCTCCCAAACCCTCGAGGTTCTAGCCGAATGCAACGCTGGACCCTTCACTATTACTGGCGGGACGGAACCGACGCGAACTCTTGCCGCATCGGTTTCCCGGGATTTCTTCAAAGTGATGCGCGTCTCCCCGCTTCTCGGCAGAAGTTTCAGCCCGGAAGATCAGCGCGAAGGCGCAGCGCCCGTGTTGCTTGTTAGCCATGGCTATTGGCAGCAGCACCTCGGCGGTTCGAATGAACTTTCCAAGCTCAAGCTCGTCGCGGATCACCGCGTCTTTTCCGTCATCGGCGTAATGCCGGAAGGGTTCCGCTTTCCGGATGGAGCAGACCTGTGGGTGCCACGCGAACTCTATCCGCCAGACAACACCAGTCGCACGGCGCACAACTGGCACGTCTACGGCCGCGTGCGTGAGGGCGTCGCACTTTCGCAGGCGCGCGCTGAACTTTCCTCCATCGCTCACCGCTTGAAGCAGCAATACGGCCAGGACATTGACATGACCGACGTAGCAGCGGACCGTCTGAGAGACGCGATGACCTCCAGTATACGCACCGCCTTACTTCTACTGCTCGGTGCAGTCAGTTTTCTCTTGCTGGTGGCATGCGCCAACGTGGCCAATCTTCTTTTGGCGCAGGCGGCGCGCCGCGATCGTGAACTGGCTATCCGCGCGGCCCTTGGAGCCGACCGCCGCCGCCTGGTCTGGCAATTCCTAATCGAGTCGGCGTTGCTTTGCACCATAAGCGCAATCATCGGAGCGCTCGCGGCTCGCTGGGGCGTGAATGTTCTTTTGGCGCTGGCCCCCAAGAATCTGCCCCGCCTCGACGCCATCTCTCTCAACATGCCGGTGCTGCTGTTTTCTGTGGGCTTGTCGTGCGTCATGGCCACGGCCCTCGGCACCTTCACCGCAATTCGCGCGACCTCTGGTGATGTCCACGATGCTCTCGCCGAGGGTGGCCGCGAACAGATCGGCGGTCAGCGCATGCAGCGATTCGGCCAGACGATCGTTGCGGGACAACTCGCGATTACGCTGGTGTTGCTCGTCGGCGCCGGACTTCTCGGCCGCAGCCTGGTTCGTGTGCTCTCCGTGGAGCCGGGCTTTCGCACCGAACACGTGGTCACCATGGATCTTGCTTTTGCCCCGATCGGTGATAAAGACGCAGTAAAAGTGGTTCAAGTGAATAAGCTCAATAATTTGTTTACACGATTGCGTGCCATCCCGGGTGTTGAAGCAGTGGGGGGAGCCAACGCGTTGCCGCTCGTGAGTGACTTCCTCGCCGACGGAACTTTTCTCATACTCAATCCCCGCGATATACCCACGCGCATGGAAGACTTCGAGCGGCTGTTTCACAATCCTTCCATTACCGGCTACGCTGACTACTGTGTAGCCAGCGAGGACTACTTCCGCGTTCTGGCCATTCCGCTTCTGCGGGGCCGCCTGTTTGATGACCGCGATGGACTGAATTCGACTCACGTCGCCGTCATTAACGATGCTCTTGCGCGTACCCGTTGGCCAAACGAAGACCCCCTCGGCAAGACCATCGAATTCGGCAACATGGATGGCGACTTGCGCTTGCTTACCATCGTGGGCGTCGTCGGCGACGCGCGTAATCACAGCCTCGAAGCGCCTCCCAGCCCCACAGTCTACGTAAACTACCGTCAGCGGCCACAATCATCCGAGCTCTTCACAATTGTGATGCGCAGCAGCCTGCCGCCGGAAGCCGTGATTCCCGCCGCGCGCGAAATTGTCCGCAGCGTCGACGCGGACGTACCACCGCGGTTCCGCACGTTCGCCCAAGTTTTCACTTCTTTCCTGGCCGCACGGCGATTCAATCTCACTATGGTCTTGGCGTTCGCGGGAACGGCCTTGCTGCTCGCTGTCGCTGGCATCTACGGCGTGATGGCTTACAGCGTCGCGCGCCGCACGCGGGAAATCGGCGTCCGCATGGCCCTTGGAGCTGCCCGCGGCGACGTGCTCCGGCTCGTACTCGGTCAGGGCATGTGGACGACTGGGATCGGCGTGGCCATCGGGACTGCAGGTTCGCTCGCTTTGACTCGAACGATGGAGTCGCTGCTGTTCGGGGTAAGCCCCACCGATTCGCTGACTCTTGCTGGCGTCGCGCTGTTGCTCGCGGGTGTGTCGATGCTGGCTTGCTGGATCCCCACGCGACGCGCCATGCGCGTCGATCCCATCATCGCGCTACGCTACGAATAGCTCATGGTTCTACGAACCACAACGAACCATGAAAGAAGCGGCAAAATGTCTGCTGAAAACAAAGGGGTTACTTCTTCTTTCTAAGGAATGAAGAGTCAGTTTTCAACTGAAGACCAAAAAACTGAGGCTTGAAACTTTAGAATTGAAAAACTAGAAACTGAAGACTGAAGATTTTCTCTAGGGCTTTTTCTTTTTGAACAGCCCGCTGAGCGCGTTTATGGCGTCGGCAGGATTTTGCCCCGGCGGTTTGGTGGCGCCGGAAGAAGACATGCCGCCGAGACACCCTAGTTGCGATTTGAAGAGATCTTTTGCCAACCCGCCGACGTCGGGAATGAATTTCGGCTCGGCGGTCGTGCCCTGAATTTGAAAAGGAACTTTCAGACCGCCGCTACTGCTGCAACCGCCAGCGCTGCCACCGCCCCCGGTGATCGCACTGAGTACCCCGCCGAGCCCGCCACCCGCGCTATTTGCACCGGCCGCCGAGCCTGCCGAGCTGCTCGCCTCTTTCGTAAGCGTGGCGAGCATTTTGAAATCGAGAGCGTTCTTCGAGTCCACCGTACCCGCACCGGTGAGATTCCCAATCGTTGGAAGGACCGCAAGAAAGTTTTCCGCCTGAATGCCCGTGGGCGCCACGCGGAGATTCGACGTGACCTTCTCGATGTTCAGGTCCTTGCCTGTTTTGATTCCCGCAAGCGAGGCGACCGAAGACATTTTCGAGCCGAGATCGAAGCCCGCGAGCACGCCATTGAAAAGCCCGACATTGCCGGTAATCACGAGTCTGTTGGTCGGCCCGGTCAGATTGAGATCGGAATTGAGTGTGCCGGCGGCGAGAGAAGCGCCTTTGGGCAGATGGATGCCGATTGCGGGAAGAAACGCTTCGAGATCTTTCGCGGGCATGTCCTTGGCGTCGAGCTTGATGTTGACGACGGTGGCTTCACCGGCGGATTCGTACGTGCCGTGCAGGCGGGCAGCGGCGCTCCCGATATTGAGAGTCGAAGGATTGAGTACGCCGACGTTCTTGCGGAGATTGTATTTCGTATCGAAATTCACGGTCACGGGCACACCCGCGGGCGAGCCGCCGGCGACCAAGAGCGCCCTAGAAAACTTGACGTTGCCTTTGGTCTGGGCTTCGCCGCTTTGTGAGGAGAGATTGCCGTCCAGATCGAGAAGGCCGCCAAGACCCGCGGAAGAATCGAGGAAACCCGTGGAGGCAACGTCCAAGGCAGTGACGTTGAGCTTGGCATTGAGAGGAGTGAGTGCCGTGTCCGCTTGATCCACGGGGCCGAAAGTGCCGTCCAGCTTGAACTTGCCGCCGGCGGGCAGATCGGCGGTGACCGTGACCGGGAACTTAGAGATCAGCGAAACTTCGGAAGCGGTGACGTTGACGTGATCGTAGGCGCTGCGCTTCTGCGAATTCGTGGAGCCGACGATGACGCTGCCGTCAGTCAGCGTAAGTTTCTTGACGGAAACCTCCGCGGCGTTTGCCGTGCCGGAAGTTTTTTCGGCATGCGCCTCCTTGGCCTGGGACTTTGCGGCGGAAGCGCCAAGCGAAGAATAATTCCACACACCGGCGGCGTTGCGAAGCAGCGTCACCTGGGGACTGGCAATCGTGATGCCGGTAACATTGAGGGTCTTCGAGAAAATCAGCGGCATCATTTCGACGCCCACGTTCAGCGACTTAGCGGTGAGGAAAGGAGAGGGGCTGAATTTAGGGTCGTCGCCGATGGAGAGATTCTCCGCAGAGAGCGCGCCGTTGAGGAGCGAAAGACTAATGTTGCCTAATTGCACTTTGCGCCCCAGGGCCGCCGAAGCTTTCTCCTCAATAGTGGGTCGGAACTGATTAACGGGAATCAAGAACGGCGCCACGAGAACAATCACCACGAGCACACCCGCGACGATAAGGACAATCTTCAATGTCTTATTCATGACGACCTCCAAGGCGGGACGAAAGGGCGATCCCCCGAACGTGGAGAGGCGAGAATAGCACAATGACCTGTGACTCGCGCGCAGCAGCGCTTCGCCTCAGTGGCACAGCCAAACTCTTCTCCAGCGCGCGATCTTTGCGCGACGAATCCTGGCTGCGCTCTTATCTCTGGTGGCACAAGAGTGGCTGTGCGCTCATCTTTCCTAGGCGCGGGACATTCGGCGTGGGGGCATCCGCATCGTATCTGCGAAGAGTAAAGAAGACCCACGCCTGCACAACCCGCAAGGCCGGCTTCTAGATGTTTCTTGACGGCGACGCGCGATGCGGGGATAAGAGTGACTAAGATGGGTGGGCCATTCAGGAAAGCAGGCCCCCGAGAGGATCGAGGTGCATTATCTATACGGCACCGCCAACGGCTAGCCCGCTGGGAATTCTCCTGTTAGTCGCCGTGATATACCTGGTAGTCAAGAGTCCCAGGAAACTGCAAACTCTTGGCCGTATGGGGATTGCTTTCGTCGTGACCGTGCTGCTGTTCATCGTGCCGGGCGCAATCCTACGCAGGGGCGACCCGCAAGCCCTGGGAGCAATTAGCGGATTAGTTGCGCTGCTCGTTGCAGTGATTGCGGGGTGGTGGCACACCCGTGCTTTCAAACGTGGAAGCACGGAAACGTCAGAACGGCCGGATGCCAAGCCATAGCCTGCGTGGGCTTAGTGGCCGAGCCCCTGACCTTTCCACTGGATGGGCCATCAAGAATTAACATAAAGGATTTGCCACCTTTTCTGAGTTCGCATGCGTTCTGACCCGGGAGTGGTGGAAAGCGTGAATGGAGTGGGCATGGCAGCGTCATCAAGGTTGCGTGGAGCGCAGAGTGGGATCATCGAGCCAAAGATGGTGCGCATCCCGGAGGGTTGGTTTGGGATGGGATGCGAAAGCGGGCGGGATGACGAGAAGCCCGTGCACCGGGTGTGGGTGGATGCGTTCGAGCTGGCGGCTTACCAGGTGACGAACGTGGAGTATGGATGCTTCCTCGTGGCAACGGGTGGTGCCCCTCCGCGGTGCTGGAGTGATGCAAACTTCAGTCATCCGAAGATGCCGGTGGTAGCCGTGTCCTGGCGCGAGGCGGTCAATTACTGCGAGTGGCTGAGCGGCGTGACCGGCAAACGCTATCGTTTGCCGAGCGAGGCCGAATGGGAACGGGCGGCGCGCGGCGGCGCGGAAGGCTTTTTATACCCGTGGGGCGATGCCCCTCCGGAGATGGTTCCGGACTACGATAAGCGGTGGAAGTTGGGGCCCGAGCCGGTGGGACTTTATCCGCCGAATGCCTACGGGCTCTATAACCTCGGCGACAATGTCCATGAATGGTGCGCGGATTGGTACGACGACGGCTGCTACGGACGCTCAACGGAACGAAATCCGCTGGGGCCGAAGAGCGGCAGCCGCAAGGCTTCGCGGGGCGGCTCGTGGCGGCATCATATTAAGGTCACGCGCACGGCGGCACGTTCCAGCATTCCACCGGAGTTCCAATATGCGGATTATGGATTCCGAATTGCGCGGTCCCCGGCTACCTGAGAATGCAGGGACAATTTGTCTGCTCCGCGCAAAAAATTCCGCGCGCAAATTCGGCGGGCGTGGCACGAGGCTACAAGAACGAGGTCTGGGTTCATGTTAGGATGACTACATGCGGCACGGTTCAATGGCTTTGCGCCTGATTGCGCTGTGGGTGACCGTCGCCGCAAACGCAGCGGCGCAGCAAGAGCCAAAGTCACAAGACCTTCCCAATGCGCCAGCGGCAAAACAGGAAGGCACGCCACCGAAGCGCCAAAATCGCTTCAACACAACCATCGAAGTTCTCGGACGGCGGTCGATTGTCTTTCCGGAAATTGCCACCGATCCGAATCCCCTTGGCGCCAAAAGGAAATTCAATCTCTTCATAGATCAAAGCATCGCTCCGTTCCACTTTGTGACCTCGGCCGCGGGCGCGGGAATCGATCAAGCCAGAAATGCGTTGCCCGGTTATGGCCAGGGAATGAGCGGATACGGCACGCGTTTCGGGTCTTCGCTGGCGACGACCACATCGAACAGTTTTTTCGGAACGTTTGTCCTTTCGTCAATGCTGCGGCGGGATCCAAGATACTTCGTAACGCTGCATGGCGGCTTCGGGCATCGTGTGGCGTACGCCCTGAGCCGCATCGTGGTAGCACGTACGGATGACGGCAAGTTGGGCGCGAATTGGCCGGGGATGATCGCGCCGCTGCTGGCCGAAAGTCTGGCGAACAGTTATCTGCCGGTGAAAGAACAAACGGCTGGACGGACCTTTCAGCGCTACGGATTGCGGATCGGCCTAAACACCGCCAGCAACGCACTCCGGGAATACTGGCCGACGATTTTTCGCAGTCTGCGCATCACGAAGATCGCTCCGGGGCTGAAATCGGACCCGGCGGTAAGGACGCCAGCGGCGACCCGGCCGTCCCCCTGACGAAGACAGCGGAACGGAAAAGTGCGAGAAGATCCAATTGGACTCGTTTTGAGTCGATCTGAACCGAGAACCACTACATTTTCACTACACTGATCGTGGCACAGGTGCCCGAGTGGCGGAACAGGCAGAACCCTCCGGACTCATCCAGGTATTCTGTTTTGATTCGAATGGTGGGCCTGGCCAGGTTCGAACTGGCGACCTAGAGGTTAGGAACCCCTCGCTCTATCCATCTGAGCTACAGGCCCTCACGAAGATTCTAGCACTGTACCCAAATCTGTACCCAACCCAGGCTCTTTTGGATACAAATACGCCAAGTTATGCCTAGTGTTCACCTTCACAATCTAGAGTTTCGAGGCGCTCAATCCAATTGCTGCGACGTCCCGCCCAGGCACGACATCGACTTGCAAACTTGGATCGGCGGCCGGCACGTAGGTCACGGGCAGCCCGAGTTCGCGTCGGATGATATTGCAGCCCTGCGCGATCGCACTCGCCTTGTAAAATGCGATTTCGCGGTTGCCGCCCTGACGGCCAAAGCCGCAGTCGCTCGACACGATCAGGCGCTCAGCCGGGATGTACTTCAGCGCCTTGCGGATCTCGGCGGCCACGTCTTCCGGTCGATCTGCCTGAAGCGTGCGATGACTGACGGCGCCCAGGCAGATCTTCTTCTTCAGACCGTGCTTGAACGGTTCGAACAGTTCGAGATCCTTCTGGTTGCGATCCTTCATCTCGAGTGTCCACACGTCGCCACGGCACCGCTCCAGATAGATCTCGATGGACTTGGCGTAGCTCGTGTCCTCCATCACTCGCTGCATGTTCGGGTTGCCCCAGCAGGTGTGGATCCACAACTCGACGTCATCAAGGCCCTGGACCTCGCGATTGAACGCGTCGACCATGAACTTTACCTCTTCGTGGTCTTTGCCGTAGGTGTTGGCCATGAAGTGGAACGTCGGCTCCTCGACCTGGATGCACCGGCAACCCGCAGCGCGCAGCGCGAGCAATTCCTTATTCATCGCTTCTGCCATATCCCAGATCACTTGGCGCTTGTCCTTGTACTTGGGCGTGTGAATATCCAGGAATAGCGCCATCACCTGCGAGCTGCACGTGCCGAACTTTACCGGTTTGCGAGTTTTTGCCTGCGAGATGCGCCACAACTTCGCGTAGTCGAGTGACCTGTGCTCGATCTTGTCGACGATGTGCGGCCATCGCCAGCCAGTGTAGATCTCGTTCAGCAGCGTGCCGGGTGGATAGTGGAGCCAAGGCGCGGTGGTCTGCTCCGGCTGCAAATGGTCCCCTTCAAAGCCGGCCCAACGCTGCAAGGGATAGTGATGCCATGAGCGGCCTGCCACGTCCTCATCGAGGTGAAAGTCGCCGTGCGTGAGGATGTCGAGCCCAGCGCGCTCCTGATCGCTGATCACGACCGCCAGCGCGTCTTGAAACTTCTCGCGAAAGCGGATATCGAGCATGCAGGTGTCAAGCGGGCGGCCCCACATGCTCACGTCGAACCAGCGAGGTCGCGGAAACGAGCCCGTGACAGTGCTTGGAAGAATCAGGTTGGCGGTGCCGGTGAACATGGGTTCCTCCGATCGGCATTCTACATCCACTCATGTTCGGTCGGGAGTCAACGCAGCTGCAGGTGGCCAACCCAACGGTAAGCCTCTCTGGTAGCCTTAATTCCCGAATGACGTACATCAACCGTCTATGGATTTCAAGTTTCCGATTACCAGATGGGAGTTAGTTGTCGCTGCGATGCTGGTAAAGGTCATGCTTCGCTCTGAGTCTGTTCCAACTCCGCGGAAGATCGTAGGCAATTATCGGAAATTACTGATCGGCGCCGCTTAGCCAGCTTGCGGCAGGCAGCCCGAAAAGGAGTTGACGACTCTATCGGAATCCGATATAACGGATACTGATTATGCCGGAAGATTTCAACCAGTTTCTGCCCCTCTCGCCAGCGGTCTTGCATATCCTGCTTGCACTTGCCAGCGATGACCGCCACGGATACGGAATCATGCAGGAAATTGCCCGGCAATCAGCAGGTCGATATAAGTTGGGACCAGGCACTTTGTACGAGAATCTAAGTAAATTATTGGATCAGCACATTGTCGAGGAATCTCAACGTTCTGCAGGCCACGATCCCAGGCGACGTTACTACAAACTTACCCGATTTGGCCGACGCTTACTGTCCACTGAAATCGCCAGACTGGAAAGCGTGATCGCCGAAGCGAAGTCACATCTGGGAATTCGCCCAAGGAGGGCGTGATGCTCCGTAGCCTGTATCGTTGTCTCGTTTGGTCGCATCCGGCGTCATTCCGGATGCGGTTCGAGGAAGAAATGCTCTGGGTCTTCGATGAAGCAGCAGATACCTGGGGAGCGGCTTCACTCGTTGTTGATGCTGGTTCCTCACTTATTCGGCAATGGCTAACACGGCTGGAAGTCTGGAAATGGATAGCAGCGAGTGCTGCCGGAATTGCCCTCCTCGTCATTGCCTTCGGAAGTTTTCTACCGTGGGACAGGGCTTGGGGTCGTTAGCACAGGGTACGACGTCTCAGACGACCGCGAGAACACTTTGGAAAATGTGAGTCCCTGATGAACTGGCGACTCAGAACCATCGTCAAAGTTACGGTACTTCTGCTCGCCGCGCTCCTCGTGTCCGGCATCGTCTATGAGCAATTCGGACGCAGGCGGGATCGAAGGCGCCTTCCGCAAATCGGCAAGTCCGTGGATATCGGAGGTCGCACTCTCAACATTCTTTGCTCGGGGACAGGTGGACCACCTGTCATTTTCGAGTCTGGGGGGGACGGACCAGGTCTTGGCTGGGAACCCATGCAGACGGAAGTTGCCAGGTTCACACAGGCATGCTGGTATGACAGGGCCGGTATAGGCTGGAGCGACCCGGGTCCCTTCCCGAGAACGAGCGAGGCAATCGCCAGGGACCTTCACGAACTGCTGAAGCACGCAGGTGTGCCGGCGCCATATGTACTTACTGGCGCATCGTTCGGCGGTTTGAATTCGCGGGTGTACGCCGGGCTCTTCCCCAACGAAGTGATAGGAATAGTCCTCGTTGATTCTGCGCATGAAGACGAACCCCAACGCGCACCCAAGTTCTATCTCGGTCGTACCGCCCCGCGATTCCTCTGGCACCCATTCCATGATGCGTTCCAGATGGCTGCACTCGTGGGGTTGCTCCGGCTCACCCAGTCATCCCCTGCGCAGAGCAAATATCTGCCACAGATGAGTCGCGCGGAGATAATTGCAGCACTCAGACAACAACCAAAGTCGATCGTGAATAACATCTCGACTGGAATTGTCCTGCCCGAAAGCTACGACGAGGCCAGGTCTGTCAGAAGTCTCGGAGACCGTTCCCTGATTGTCTTGACAGCAGGAAGGCCTTTCGATTTTGGAGACCCGGAACTAAATAGACAGGCCGCGGCGTATCAACAGGTGTGGATTCATGAAATGCAAGCGAGCTTGGCACGACTTTCCACACATGGACGCCAGGTCGTTGTAGAGAACAGCAACCACGGTAGTATTCCCCCAGATCTGGTGATCGCGGCGATCCGCGACGTCGTTACCGAGATCCGGCACGAACCGTCAAACCATTAGGTCGCTACTCACTGCCGACTACATCAGAATCGACCGCTGAAAGTCCTGATGCCCAAGGGAGTAAAGAGTATTGTAGTAAATTCGTAGTAGTTGGTTCAGACGCCGCCACATCAGGCCCTAACGCTTCAAAACCTCTGCGTGTAACTGCCTAAGAAATATAGTAGAGTGCGAAGTTTTCAGAACGGGTCAGGAAAGTCTGCGAGTTTAGGAAACCAATGCTCTATCCATCTGAGCTACAGCCCCTCATCAAAAGACTACTATATTTTTACTATAATGCACCCCTAGACTGGTCCATTGGTCTTTCGAAAAAGTTCTCGAACTCCATGATTTCAAACGAGAAAGACGATAATTGCGAGAACAACCACAGACCAGGGACAGCGGTTCCTAAACAGTTTGTCGGCGGTTCGGATCCGCCCAGCCCCGCCAGGAAAAAGTTTTCAGTGATTGGTCTTCAGTGTGCAGTTCCACGAACAGACCTATAAGGAGAGGTTGTGGATGGCGCGGGCGCCTTTCGTCAATAAGACTTCTGCATCGGCCGGATGCTGATGTCGGTGACTTCGGCGGTGCGCGGCAAACGGAGCGAGTGGGTCACCATTTCCGCTACATCTTGCGCTTGCATCAGCAAGTTTGGCTGGTAGGCGCGGCCTTCCTTCTCGAAAAGTTTCGCGATGCGCGGCGTGGCGGTGCGGCCAGGGTAAACGCTCAGGACGCGAATGCCGTCGATGTTCACTTCATCGCGCAAGCTGTCGGCGATCGATCGAAACGCATGCTGAGTCGCGGAAAACTGTCCGGAGGTGGCCGGGGAACGGAGTCCCGCGGAGGAGTTGATGAACACGATTTGGCCGGCGCTCTTGCGCAGCATGGGCAGCGTGGTCTGGATCAAGGCGTAGTGGCCGCGCACGTTCGAACGGTACATCAAGTCGAAATCGGCGAGCGAAGCATTTTCCAGCGGGCCGTGGAAGATGGCGCCACCGCAGAGCACCAAAATATTCACGTGGCCAAAATCTTTCTGAAGCCTCTCGCCGAGGTCGCGGATGTCCTCATCCTTGGTTAGGTCCGCCGGACACGCGTGGCCGCGCGAACCGAGGGCGTGCACTTGCTTCGCAACATCTTCCAGGAGTTCGCGGCGCCGGGCCACCAGGCAGACTTCGGCTCCGTTCCCGGCCAGCGAGAGAGCAATGGCTTTGCCGATGCCGCTGCTGGCCCCGGTCACCACGGCGACTTGATCTTTGAGACTCTCCATGACTTGTGTTGTGGCCTCCGCCGGCTTGTCGCCGAAATTGTGCTTTGCAGAATACCATTGGTGCAACGCAGCGTCGTGTTTCGAAACGATCTTCCGCTCAGTCGACCGGCTTGACGTCCTCCATGAGAGCGAAAAAACCTTCGGCGAGTGTGGGGTGGATGTAAACGGCGCCTTTCAAGAGTGTGTACGGCTGATTCGCAAGCATGAGGGTGCCGAGGATTTGCACAAGCTCGCCGCCTTCGGATGCAAGGATGGAGGCTCCAAGAATGCGGTCGTTAGAAGCGTCGACAACAATTTTCATTAGCCCGGCCGTTTCGCCGCGCTCGATGGCGCGCGCCACGCGTATCATCGGGCATTTTCCGATTTTTAGCTTAAGGCCTTTGGCGCGAGCTTCTTTCTCAGTCATGCCGACACCGCCGAGTTGCGGATCGGTGAAAACGCAGTACGGCACGTGGCGGTTTTGGATCGAAAGATTCTTCCCTTCCACCAAATTGCCGTAAACAATTTGGAAATCGTTATAGGAGATGTGCGTGAAAGCCGGGCCACCCTTGCAATCGCCGAGGGCCCAAACACCGGGAACGTTTGTCTCGAGCCGGCCGTTCACTTTGATAAAGCCGCCCTTGTCGGTTTCAATCCCAGCTTTATCGAGACCGAGATCATTGGTATTCGGGCTGCGCCCGGTGGCGATTAAGAGGTGCGAGCCGGTGACGTTCGAAGAACCGGCCGTTGTTTCGAATGAGAGGGTGACGGATCTGTTTTCGCTCTGAACGCGCGTGGTGCGGGTGTTAAGCGAGAATTGTATTCCTTCGGCTTCGAGTGCTTTCTGCAGCTCGGCGGCAATTTCTGGATCTTCGCGAGGAACAATTTGTTTGGCGGTCTGAAGAACGGTCACGCGGCTGCCGTAGCGGCGAAACATTTGTCCAAATTCCAGGCCGATGTAGCCACCGCCGAGAATGAGGAGATACTCGGGGAGAGCCGTAAGCTGCATGACGGATTCGTTGGTGAGATAGGACACGGTGTCGAGGCCGGGAATCGCAGAAATCTTCGGGCGGCCGCCGGTGTTGATAAAAATTTTCTCGCTTTCGAGAAAGTCATCGCCAACCTTGAGTTGATGCGGGCCAACAAAACGGGCATGGCCGCGATGGAGACGAAGGCTGGCGCGCTTATCGACTTGTTTCTGCTGGCCACCGCGAAAGCTCAGAACGACTTCGTCTTTCTGAGCAACAATTTTAGCGAGATCAACGCTGACGCTCGACGCGTTGACACCCCAGCGCGCGGCATTTCGCGCATAGTGAGCGACCTGTGCGCGGTGGACCATGGTCTTGGTAGGCGTGCAGCCCACGTTTATGCAGGTGCCGCCCAGGTCCTTCTTCTCGATCAGTGCTACAGACCATCCTAAATCAGCGAGCCGATAAGCAAGCGGGTTGCCGCCTTGGCCGGAGCCGATGATGATGGCGTCGTATTTCATGAAGATCCTCCGCTGAGAAAGCGCGCCAGAACAATACATCGGATGCTCGAAGAGTGTATGAAAATTGAAGAAATTCCCCCGATGACGAACTTCGCGGCGCGGAACGCAGTCCTCCGCGTAGCGTGACTGAATCCTTCCGTATGGCGTTAGCATGCTCAGAATAATTGCTGCAGAGGCCCTGAGAAGTGCGAGAATGCCGCTGGACCATCCGCATTGCCCGCACGCTGCGAGGAAACCGCGACCGCGGGACTGAACATCGCAAAGAATTTCCACGGGGTGCCGCTGATGGGACAAGCAGTGGACGTGCACCGACTGCACTTCGCGTTTACGGTAACGTTTCATTACATTTTTCCACAGTTGACGATGGGGCTTGCGCTGCTGCTCGTCTACTTGAAGACCAAAGCGCTGCGGACCGGCGATGAACATTACAATCGCGCGGCTCGATTTTGGGCGCGGATCTTCGGGATCAATTTTGCTCTCGGCGTGGTCACGGGCATCCCTATGGAATTTCAGTTTGGGACGAACTGGGCAGCGTTTTCGAAAACAGCGGGAGGGGTGATCGGGCAGACCTTGGCGATGGAAGGCGTGTTTTCTTTTTTTCTCGAATCGAGCTTCCTGGGCTTGTTCCTGTTTGGTGAAAGGAAGCTCGGCCAAATCGGACACTGGGTGGCGGCGTTTCTGGTTTTTCTGGGCTCCTGGCTTTCAGGCTATCTCATCGTTGCCACGGACGCCTGGATGCAGCATCCCGTTGGTTATCGGTTGGGCGTCGGCGGTGCGATCGAACTCTCCAGCTTCTGGGGTCTGCTGCTGAACAAATGGGCGCTGTGGCAGTACGCGCACACGATGCTGGGAGCGGTGCAAACCGGCTGCTTCGTCATGGCAGGGGTCGGCGCTTTTTATTTGCTGACGAAGCGCGATGAAACTTACGGCCGCACTTTTGTGCGGGCGGGCGTATTGGTAGGAACGGTTGCAGCGATCCTGCAGCTCTTCCCCACCGGCGACATGCAAGGAAAGTTGGTTGCGTACAATCAGCAGCCGACGCTGGCGGCGATGGAAGGACTTTTTGAATCGCAGGAAGGGGCGCCGCTGGCAATCCTCGGACAACCGGATGTGGAAAAAAGAAAACTCGACAACCCTCTGGAAGTTCCCAATATGCTGAGTTTTCTGACTTACAGGCAGTGGCGTGCTAACGTGAAGGGCTTATCCGATTTTCCTCAAACAGAATGGCCAGACCAGATCCCGTTGCTCTATTACAGCTATCACGTGATGGTGGGTCTCGGGACCATCTTCATTGCCGTGATGGTTCTGGCTTCGCTGCTGCTGTGGCGCGGAAAACTGTACAGCTCCCGTGGAATGTTGTGGACGCTGATGGTTTGCGAGCCGTTTCCTTATATTGCAAACACGGCAGGATGGATGACCGCTGAACTGGGGCGGCAGCCCTGGTTGATCTACGGATTGATGCGCACCGCCAGCGGTGTCTCTCCGCGCGTGGCGGCGGGCAACGCCTGGTTCACGCTGATTGGCTTCATGGGGATGTACACCGTGCTGGCGATCCTGTGGCTATTCCTGATTTACCGCGAGATCGAACTCGGGCCGGAACCCGGCGGGCATCTGCAAAAAGACCATGCTGCCGTGTTGGCGGCGGGCTGAAGAAGGCGCGATGGGAACCATCTGGTTCTGGTTAGTAGCGATTATGATCGCGATATACGTGCTCCTGGACGGGTTTGACCTGGGCGCAGGGGCGATTCACCTTTTTGTGGCAAAAACAGATGAAGAGCGGCGGCAAGTGCTGGCCAGCATTGGCCCGGTCTGGGACGGAAACGAAGTGTGGTTGATTGCGGCGGGTGGAACTTTGTACTTCGCCTTCCCCACTCTCTACGCCAGCGCCTTCAGCGGGTTTTATCTGCCGCTGATGATCGTTCTCTGGCTTCTGATTCTCCGCGGAGCGTCCATCGAGTTTCGGAATCACATCAAGAGCGCGGTTTGGGATCCCTTGTGGGACTTCCTCTTCTGCGCATCCAGCTTACTGCTCGCTGTGTTTTTCGGGGCGGCGCTGGGCAACGTGGTGCGCGGTGTGCCGCTGGATGCGAGCGGTTATTTCTTCGAGCCGCTGTGGACCAATTTCCAGCTCGGTGACGAAACCGGCATCCTCGATTGGTACACCATCCTCGTGGGAGTCTTGGCTCTGTTCGCGCTGATGATGCACGGCGGACTGTGGGTGCAGATGAAAACCGGCGGCGACGTCAATGCGCGCGCGGGAAGACTGGCTGGCCGGGCGTGGTGGGGCGTCGTGGTTCTAACCGCGCTGGTGACTGCCCTCACGTTCCGCATTCAGCCACAGGTAAGAGAAAATTTCACGACCCGGCCGTGGGGATTCGTTTTTCCGCTGCTTGCAGTGGCGGGGCTGGCAGGCGTCATTTTTGAATTGCGAAGGCACCATGAGCGCAAAGCGTTCTTGGCGTCCTGTGGCTATCTGGCGGGCATGCTCACGAGCGTCGTGTTCGGCGTGTATCCGATGGTGTTGCCCGCGCGGAATCCGGAGTATTCCTTGACGGTGACGACTGCTAAGGCGGGCGCCTATGGACTGAAGGTTGGGCTGGTCTGGTGGGTCCTCGGAATGATCCTGGGAGCGGGCTACTTTACGTTTGTCTACCGCTCTTTTGCGGGAAAAGTTGTCGTAGACAAAGACTCGCACGGCTACTGAAACGTCATACGCATGAATTTGACTGACCTTGTGGCATAATTCCAGCCAATATGAACACTTCCTTTAGGATTTCCACGAGAAACAGCGTGCTTAGGTTTGTGGCTGCCGGCGGATTGGTCCTCCCCGCAGCATTTATTGGGGAGACCAGCAGCGCACAAGAGGCAAAAGCCCAACTCGATCCCGCTGCGCAGCAGGAACTGAAAGCGGGGCAGGAAGCTCTCGTGGCTCGTCACTACGCCGATGCGGAGAGGGCCTTCCGCAAAGCGAACAAGATTCAACATGAATCGTGCCTCGCTTGTTACCTAGGTTTGGCCCAAGCGCTCGCAAGCCTCGACGAGAAAAAAGACGCCCTGGGCGCTGCCGACAAAGCAATGAAGCTCGCCACCAACGACGTGGAACGCGCGCAAGTGCATAGTCTGCGCGGGTTCACTCTTGCCTCCGCTGGCTCCGACGCCAAGACCCTTAAGGAAGAGGAGTCTGAATATCGGCAGGCATTGCAGCTGGACTCCACGGTAACCGAATACCATCTGCGGCTCGGCATGACTCTCATGAAAGAGTCGCAGGATGACGAAGGAAAGAAGGAAATCGACCAGTATCTGCTACTCGACCCTCGGGGCCGATACACGGAATACGCCCGGAAGCTGATGGACAATCCAAGGCGCGCGCGCGCGGACTATGCACCGGAATTCAGTGTCAGGACGCTTCAGGGAGAAACTGTTTCCCTGAGCGGGCTGACGGGAAAATTTATCGTTCTCGATTTTTGGGCCACGTGGTGCCCGCCTTGCCGCGCCTCCGTTGGCGAACTCAAAGAACTCACCCGGAAATATCCGCGGGACAGAGTCGTTCTGATCAGTGTAAGCGCAGACAAGGAAGAGGATAAGTGGCGTGAATTTGTCGCCAAGAAAGAGATGGATTGGCACCAGTATCGCGATCCCGAGGGATCCATTCAAAGAACGTTCGGGATTCACGCCTTCCCCACGTACATCGTCATCGACCCCGAGGGAATTGTTCGCCAGAGGATTGTTGGTGAGAATCCGCAACAATCAATCGTAGCGCGACTGAAGAGCGTGCTGGCAACGTTGACAGCGGACAAAGGGAAAGCCTGAAAGCTGGCTGGCACTTCGGTAGTTCACGAAGCAGCTGTGGTCGCAACGCCAAAAGAGAAATGCTATTCAAGCTTGCGGCTTCATGAGAAAATCTTTGAAGCAGCTCGCGGGCTGCCGGCGCATGAAAGAGACTCAGAAAACGCGAATGAGTCAACAAGGCGTGGCGATGCTTGCCATGGTGGCGATCTTCGCCATGTTAAGCGGTCCTCTATGTCTGCCCCTGTGCACGGGAATCGCCTGCCCTCCGCAATTCTCTCTGCAGCCCTCACAAGAAGTGAAGTGTCACGGCGGCGCCGGAGCACATCTGGGCGCAACAGCTACTTATCTCACAGCCCCTAAGAGATGCGGGCGGGGCGAACTGCCAGCCGTAACCAAGCAATCCATCAGTCGGGTACGCGACGACTTTTCGCAGAAGGCCGCGAAGAGCGACTTCCAAGGAGCGCAATCCACTTCTCAAGTCCCAACCCTTGGTGCCAAGTGCGGATGGGATTGTAAGGCCCCGCCGCAATTGAATCTTTCCGTACGAACAGTCCGCTTGCGAATCTAGAAATTGTTCCAACCGTAAAAGATCGTCCCTGGCGAATTCCGCCCGATGCAGAATTTCGCCTGCCCGCCGTCTTAGTCGAACACAAACACGGCGGCGGTTTGACACCGCCACCGCAAAGGATCGTTATTCGGAGGCTGCCATGAGTGAATCGAGGCGTAAGTTTTTTTATGATGCGGCAATTCTGGGAGCAGGGTTGTTTGGATTGGGCGAAGATCTGCAGGCGCGAGGCTACGGAATTCGGGGTGAGTCCCGGGCCCCCCGAAGGGAACGGGGGAACACTCCAGTCGTGGGCGGCGAAAAAAAGAGCGCACAGCCGAAGATGCCCGGTCTCTCCATGCGCACTCCGGACGTGGCGGACTTGCCGCACGAAATGGATGGCAATGTGAAGGTCTTCCAACTCGTCGGCGAACCGGTGAAGAAAAAAATCGCGCCGTTCAAGACCATCGACGCTTGGGGTTACAACGGAAGCTGCCCCGGGCCGACGATTCAGGTGCAGCAGGGCGATCGCGTGCGTGTGGTGTTCGAGAATCGCCTGCCGGAGTCGACTTCCCTGCACTGGCATGGCCTGGAAATTCCCATCGAGCAGGACGGCGTACCCTTTATCAGCCAGAAGCCCGTCGCTCCCGGTGAAAAGTACGTTTACGAATTCACGGTGCACCAGGAAGGCACCTTCTTCTACCACGCGCACAGCGCCATGCAGGAGATGATGGGGCAGATCGGATTTTTCGTGGCGCATCCGGAAAAAGATGACAAGCCGCGCGTGGATCATGACTATGGACTGATTCTGCAGGAATGGGCCATCCTGCCCAGCAATACCATTCCGAACACGGCGGCGATGGAATTCAACTGGCTGACGTTCAACGGCGTTTCCGCGCCGATGACGACGCCGCTACTCGCGCGGCTGGGAAGCAGGGTGCGGCTGCGCATCCTCAATCTCGGAATGGATCATCATCCGGTGCACCTGCACGGGCATCAGTTCGTCGTCACGGGCACGGAAGGCGGACGCGCGCCGGAGTCAACGTGGTGCCCGATGAACACGGTGCTCGTTGGCGTGGCGCAGGCCCGCGTCATCGAGTTCGAAGCGAAATACCCCGGCGCTTGGATGATCCACTGCCACCTGCCACACCACATGATGAACAGCATGATGGACTTGATGCGCGACAGGCAAATCCAGACCGCCGACCAGACCGAGGCAAAGGCCATGGGCCAGATGGAGTCGCTCGCGAGAAGCGTGCCGTTCCAACACGTGCATCCTTCCCCGGTGGCCTCAAACGCTGAGAGCGTGCCGGGTTTTCCGCAGGACGCCTTCATGGAAATGGGGATGGACGAAGTGGTGGAAAAGCCCGAGACGTATGGCCTGCCGAAAAATTGGAGCGCGGGAATGATGGGAATGATGACGATGGTGCGGGTTCTACCGGACCATGAATATGACGCAATTCTATCGCGCAGGAACGCGGGAAGAACGGCGATGCCGGATGAGCACGGCCATGAATCGTAAGAAAAGGGAAGAAGATTTAACGCAGAGGGCACAGAGAACACGGAGTTCACAGGGAAGAAGAGGAAACAACATGCGAGTCAGAGGTAAATTCGGAACGATGATGATTATGAGTGTGCTGGCAGCTGGCGCCGCGCGAGCGCAGGAAATGCAGATGCCCAAGCAGGAACAGCATCATCAGATGGAGATGGCGCCGGTAAAAGGGGAATATCCACGGATGGGGAGAGCGCAGGAAAATGCGAAGGGCGCGCTGGTCACGCTCGAGCAGGTGCAGAAGATCGCCGGCGAATCGAATCCGACGCTGCGGCAAGCGGAGGCGGAGATTCGCGCCGCCAAGGCGCGCCAGCAACAGTCGGGTCTTTATCCGAATCCAACGGTAGCTTACACGAGCGATGAAATCCGTGGGGGATCGGTGGGCGGCGGGAAGCAGGGCTTTTTTTTGGAGCAGACGTTGGTCATGGGCGGAAAACTCGGCCTGAGCCGGGAGGTTTTCGGAAAAGAAGTGAAACTCGCGGAGATCGAAGCGCAAGAACAGAAAATGCGTGTGCAAAGTGCCGTGAAGATGGCGTTTCTGCGCGTGCTGGCCGCTCAGGAATTGCTCTATGCGCGGCGCGACATGGCTATGATCGCGCAAGATTCCGCGGAGACTCAGCGGCGACTGATGAATACCGGCCAGGCTGACGAAACCGAAGTACTTGACGCAGAAGTGGGAGCACAAAGGATGCGCATGGCCGCGCGGATGCAAGAGAACACGCTGCGCGAAGAGTGGCGCTCACTCGCGGCGGTGATCGGGCAGCCGGATCTGCCGTTGACGACGGTGGCTGGCGATCTGGAAAAAGGATGGCCGGAGGTGAATGAAGAAGAAGCTGTGGACACGATCGCGAAGAAAGGTCCTGCCGTTCGAATTGCTGAGGCGGCGGAAGCACGGGCGCAAACCGTTCTGAGCCGTGCCAGGCGTGAGGCGATTCCCGATATCCAAGTCCGTGCTGGCATGGAATACAACAACGAAACGCTTGGCAGCGCTCCGTTTGCAAAAGGCTGGGAAGGAATTGCGGAAGTCGCCGTGCAGATTCCGCTCTTCAATCGAAACCAGGGAAATGTGGCGGCGGCCCGAGCTGATATCGAGCGCGCTGGGCTAGAAAAGAAGCGCATTGCGCTCACGCTGCGCGAGCGCGCGGCATCGGCCGTCGATCAATACGCCAACGCGCGGTTAATGGCCATGGAGTATCGCGAGGAGATGCTTCCACGCGCAAAAAAAGCTTATGGCCTGATGGTGGAGAGATACGGCCAGATGCTGGCGTCTTATCCCCGCGTCCTGGATGCCCGACAAAAACTCTTCGAATTGCAGATTGAGTACATCTCCGCGCTCGAAGGCGTGTGGACCAACGGCATCGCGTTAGAAGGGTTTCTGCTCACGGATGGACTCGAGGCTCCCGCGCGCCCCGGCGAAATTGACCGCCCTGTCCGCGAAACCAACGTGCCCATGCCGGAGCGCACCATGTCTCCCAGGGAATCGATGCGCAACCCCTGATTTGTGTCGCCGCCGGGTAACCCGGCGACTGCGGCAGAATGTTAAAGAGGGGAGGGTCTCTCTCCGGAGACCGCGCTCCCACCGTATCGAGTGCGAAACACTGGTACGGCAGTAGCGTTGACCAACAGAAAATTCAATGCGTACCGTGGAGGATAGGGCGCCCGGGTGTCGGTGGAGGCATTTCCGCTGATTAAGACCAGGAAATGGACGATGGAAGGTCTCGAAGTGTTGTCAGGTTCCCTTCCTTTACGAGGCCATTTCGCTCGATTGGGACTTGGATTGCTAGTGCCGCCTTCGCTCTGGCGACAGATCGATTGAACGATGCAAACTGTAACAAAAGCCGGAAGATACGAAATCGTTGGTGAACTGGGTCGCGGCGCGATGGGCGTCGTTTACAAAGCTATGGATCCGGTGATCGGGCGCACGGTTGCGGTCAAGACCATCCGGTTGAGCGAGGAAGGCACGGGGCTCTCGAGGCCCGAACTCCTCACGCGATTCCAAACTGAAGCGCGCGCCGCAGGTTTGCTGACGCATCCGAACATCGTGGTGGTGTTCGACGCCGGCGAAGAAGACGGCTTGTACTACATCACTATGGAGTTGGTGGAGGGTAAGAGCCTGCAAGCGCTGCTCGATGGCGGCCACGCGTTTCCCCTGCCGCGCACGCTGCGCATCATGGATCAGACTTGCAGTGCGCTGCAATTCGCGCATGAACGCAACGTCGTTCACCGCGACATCAAGCCCGCGAACCTCATGCTCACGGCTGACGATACCGTCAAGGTTACGGACTTCGGCACCGCAAAGATTCTGCAGTTCGGTACCGTCCAGCAAACCGCGCACGTCATGGGCACCCCGAGCTACATGTCACCGGAACAAGTGAAGGGCCGCGCCGTCGATGGCCGGAGCGACATCTTTTCGCTGGGCGTCATGCTCTACGAAATGGTGACCGGCGAAAAACCTTTCCCGGGTCAGAACATCACCACGGTGATCTATAAGATCGTCAACGAAGATCCCGTCCCGCCACGACAGATTGATCCATCGATTCATCCCGGGATCAGCGCGGTGGTCATGAGGGCGCTCGAGAAAGAGCCCGACCAGAGATACCAGAATTGCCGCGAGATGCTAGAAGATCTGCGGAACTACAGAACGCTCGCACCAAGCGGCGGCCATCCACAATCGACGATGGTCATAGGCGGGGGTTCGCCTGCGGCGACCCTGGTATCCGCGAATGCGGCAGGCCGAGGTCTCACCGGCGAAGATCAAACCGTCGTCGCGACGGCGCGCTCCTTGAACGCGCGGGCATCGGCTCCAGGGCAAACTCCCGTCGTACGGCGAACCGGAACCATCGCGCGCGCGCCGGAGGTCCCCAAGAAGAAAAATGTCCTCGGAACGATCCTCGCGGCGTTGCTGCTTCTAGGCGTCATTATTTATGGAGCAAATAAGATAAAACCGGTCTTTGACGCCGCACGCGAACTTCATGACGCACAGAAGAAGGGCAGCAGCTTGCCCCCCGCGGCGCCAGCGGCATCAGAAACCACTTCCGGCAGCCCGGCGGCAAGTCCCGCCGGAATGGATAATTCTGCGCAACCTAAGGATGCAGCGGCTGCGGCAGGAGCAGGTGCGGAGGCAAAACCGCTCGAGTCCAAACCCGCGGAAATCGTCCCCGAGAAAGTGGCGCCCAAGAAAACGGAGAATCCTCTTAGCCCCAAAGTGGCGGAATACAAGGGCAGGGTCGAAGAGGCCGTTTCCGAAAAAGGATTAAGCGGCCACGTGAAAGTTCAAGCTGCCGGCAACACGCTCACGCTCGTGGGAAAGCTCCGGCCAGCAGAACACGGCGCACTCTTGAAATTGTTGCGGAACGCCCCGTCGAGTGTCCGGGTTATCGATCACCTCGAGTACGACGACACACCGGTGGCCGTCACCGGTAATCCTGACGTGGGCTCGCATCCAGTTCCGCCGGCAGGGCTCGGAGCGATTCATGTCGTCACCGACGTGATCGGCGCTACTGCAGTACTGCGCGGTCCTGCAGGCCATGTCCTGAACAAGTGCGAAACGCCCTGCAGCTTCAACAATTTGTCTCCTCTGCGCTACAGCCTTGAGGTGCAAAAGGAAGGCTATCAATCCGTTCAAACCGCGCTGCAAGTAAAGAGTGGCGAGGCTCAAGACCAGAAGATCAAACTCGAATCGCTTGCCAAAGGGATTTTCATCAGCAGTCAGCCGCCGGGAGCCGACGTTTTCATCAACGACGCGAAACAATCGGGTCAGACGCCTGTGACGCTGCCGCTCGCGCCCGGCCAGTACAATCTCGTCTTGCGGCTGCAGGGTTATGAGCCTTACGCCGGAGGCATTCAGGTCAAAGACAATATCCAAACGCAACTCAGCGTACCGCTCAGCGAAAAATCCGCAAGCCGCGTGGCCTGGGCGCAAGTGAGCACGAATCCTAAAGGCGCGGAAATCTTTGTGGACGGAACCTCTATTGGGCAGTTCACGCCCGCTCGCGTGCAGGTGTCCGCCGGGATGCACACGGTGACCCTGCGGTTGAATGGGTTTCAGCAGGCGAAGAGGACCGTTCAAGTGAGCGAAGGTGGAACGGTAACAATTGACGAATCGCTCCATCAAAAATAGACCATACTACCGTCAGGAAACCCGCAATCGCCCGCGACAAACTATTCGGAGGGTCTACCCAAACCGTAACATTTAGTTACATGGACCTATATCGAGTCCTAGAACTTTCGATGATTCTAATTCAAGACAAAGGACTTAGGGCCATCCGCTTCGGGCGGGAGGCGTGCTTGCTTTATTGGTGGGGACCGTCGGCCTTGGCACGAGGCTATCGCGAGACTGAAGGCGGACTCCCCCGTCGCGGCGGGAACGAACTGTGGAAAACACCTGGAGACTCCTTTGGTCCTAAGGGCCATACTACCGGTCCATGAAGTAAAGCGCGAGGCGCCGTCTTTGCAAGCCAGCCCGGATAGCACGCCGCGTACCTCGCTGCGCCAGCTTGCCAATGCCGTCTCCCGAGTTCCCGCGGGCACAACGGACCACAATGCCATCGAAGTTCTTCGTGCACTCCGAAACCTGCACCTGCTCATGCGATCGGAACGCCTTTACCAGAAGGACCATCCGCGCAGGCTCGACAGTCTGGACGGTGCTTACGATTCCATCCGCAATGCTACCGAAATTCTGGGCGGACTGGAGATTCGAGTGGAACGCGGCGGGTTGGTTGTGCCAAGGATCGGTGACGCCCACTTGCCGGACACGCGAGGAGAAATGCAGGCGCTCGCAACCGACCTGCAGCGCGCCGGAATTCACGCGCTGGTCTTCTCGAAAAAATTCCATGTAGGCGAACTGGACACGCTCGCACGACTCGTGAAGGCATCGTTGCTAAGATCGGAAGAGCCGGCGAACGGCCAGGGCAATGCCTGGTGGCCGGCGCGACTTCTGGAGAACCGCGTGGAAGGGATTTCCGTCAATACCCAGACGGAGCGCAGGGTGGACACGGTACTGGCGAGTCTCATCGCCGCGCTCGTGGCGTTCGGAGGACATTCCCCGCGCGAGACGGCCGATGCGCCCATCCAGGTGCCGGACTTTGATGATCTTGTTGCGAGCCTGCGGCTCCTTGCGCGGCTGACTCCGCCTCTTGAAAGCGCGCGGGGCCTTTCCCCGGAAGAAGCAGCGCGCGCCATTCACGGCGCGATGGAAGAAGCCAGCCGCGACAGCGTGTGCATGCTGCTCAGTTCCGTCTCCCAGTATGGGCCGCGTGAAGGCGAACGGCCGCAACCCTATTTGTTGCGCCTCTCTGAAAACATCATTTTTGAATTTCTCAGCGCGGAGTTCTCCAGCGGCTCGCTTACCCCCTTATCCGTCAGGCCGACGTTCTATCGCTTGAGCGATATCGTCGTCGAGGCCGGCGGTTATTCTGGCCCCCATTCTTCGCAGCATCTCTCGTCGCTCGCGGTCACCTGGGCAACGGACACGCACCGCGAGCAACTGATCGATCGATTCTGGCTGGAACTTTCTCCCCGGGAAAAATCCGCTGTTTTGCGTGGCCCGGATGTCTGGTGCGTTCCGGTCGCGGCGCTGCGCCACACCCTCGGGCAACTTGCCGAAGCCGGCGCCGACGCTCCTCGCCGCGAAGCGCGCAATATTGTCCTCAATTATGCGCGCCGCATCGAACATGCGGACCCTTCGGCGAGGCGCTCCGTTGCCGCCGGGCTGAATGAATTGTCTTCGATTATCGAATCCCTCTGGCCGAATCAGTTGCCGGAAGACCTGAGCCGCGGGGCCATGAAAGCACTGGACACAGAGAAGGCTCCGGAAACCGCCGCCCTGCTAGCGGCCTTTGTCGAATCACTCGGCCGCATTGCCGTGAGTCGCGCCGACTATTCCGGTTTCGAATCCATCCTGACCGGTCTGGAGCGCGTGCCTCAGGATAAGGAGCACGATCACCTGGCGGCGCTGGCAAACCGCCTGGTTGCACAGGATCGCTGGCTCCTGCTGGTGGACGCTGCCTTGGCTAACCGGGCCCTCGATCCAGTCTTGCCCCGGCTTCTACAGCGCGATCCCGAGCGGCTGCTCGACCGCATGACGTTGCTCCTTACAGAGCCACGGGGCGCGGAAATAGTGCCGGCAATGGCGCGGCTGTTGCGGACGATCGGCGTGCCGGTTCTGAATCTTCTCGAAACGCGGCTCTACGAAGCCCGCCGCCAGCGCGTGACCGCAGCTATCAAGCTTCTGGCTGCTGCGGACCCCGAGCGGCTGCTGCGGGGCCTCGCACGCGCCATGGCAAGTTGGGAATGGAACCTTCAGGATTTGGCGGTCAGCGAACTTTCGCGGCCAAACAATTCGGCATCGGCGCTGAGCACCGCTTTCGTCTTCTCCGCTATCCTTGCCGACGCGCATCCCATGGTCGTTCCCATGATGATCGACCAGCTCGGCCTGGCGCAGGAAACCACGGCTGTGCCGCAACTTATGGAAATCGCCGCTGGTGAACACGAGGTTTTGCGTGACCAGTTTGTGCGCATTAAGGCCATCGAAGCGCTTGGGCGCATGCGGGCTTCGGAAGCCGCCGAGCTTCTTCGCTCCTTGGCGGAGACCCGTGAGGGTCTCACCTATGCGGAACCTGCCGGCTTGCGCGCCGCAGCGGAAGATGCGCTGGCGGTGATCGAGAATCGCCCCTCGTTCAAGCAGGCGGTGGCGGCGTTTGGAGCGCCGGGACAGTCGAGTTCCAGTTACGTCATCCCACGCCGCTACGTTCGAGTTCCACTTGACTCACCGCTTCGCGCGCACATCGACGGCGCACCGGCAGGCCTCGCTCGTGTAAAAACAATCAGCTTGGGCGGCGCCTATCTGGAATCCCCCAGGAAACTCAGTGTCGGCGACTCCATCAAGCTTGAAGTCCGCTCCGGTCTCCGCAAGATCAATTTCACCGCCGTCGTCCGCAATATCGGACCGGACGGCAGCGGCGTCGAATTCGTGCACATGCGCGATGAAGACCGCGAGAAGCTCCGCAAGCTCGTGCAGCGCCATCTCCAGCTTTAGCCGCCTTTTCTCACGAGGGGCAGGCGAGTGAGCGATTCAGGCTTTGTGTTGGTGGGTTTTCTCTGCTGAATTGCTTTTTGCCTATTTGGGAGGCTATCGGTCGTTCCGAGTCCCGTTGG
>Ga0137394_10000523_pt1 | contig 26846 bp, 27 predicted proteins | sample czobulk116metaG_FD_108278 | JGI IMG/M metagenome (GOLD analysis project Ga0137394, IMG submission 108278) | Vadose zone soil microbial communities from Angelo Coast Range Reserve, California, USA - czobulk1.16 metaG | ecosystem: Environmental > Terrestrial > Soil > Vadose zone | place: USA...
AGGGATACTTGTAATTTATCGGGACGCGGCTCTGAAGTTGCGGTGCTGCCGCCGAGAAAAATCGAGTGCCACCAGTGGGATTCTGCATCGTCGCGTTGGTCACGCTTAGATTGGTATTGAATCCGGAACCAAGAAAGATGTCATTCTCGGCGTTACCGAACTCCTGACCGTTGTGGTAAAACATCCCGAAGCCTGCACGGATGGAGTTCTTGCCGTTCTTCCAGGGGTCCCAAGCCAAGCCCAGCCGGGGAGCAATGCCCCGTTGTATTCCTTGCCGACCTTTTCACCGAACGGGGACTTGTGGCCCGTAACCCCGGCCGGCGGATGCGGAAAGATGTAACCGTTCAGCGGATCGAAATTCGGGTTGCAGGCGCTGACAATTTGGCCCGATGTATTCAAGCTCGTGTCCAGCTGGCCGGCCTTAATACCAGCCGCATTACCCAAAACGCAAGGGGCCTTCGTCGGATCGTAGAACGCCGGATCGAATTGGCCCAGCATGCCATTGGCATCGGTCGGCTGACGGAAAAACGAGTGACGGAAGCCATAGGTGATGGTCAAGTTTGATTTTACGCGCCAGTTATCTTGTGCGTAGTACTCGAACTGGTTGTCCATGATGTTGGCCGTTAGGTCTAGGGCGCTCTGTGAAAAGGTCCCTACACGTCCCAGCAGGAAGTTCGCCCAATTCTGTTCAAAATTGAAGGTGCAGTTTGGGATGTTCGTAGTGTTGCAAGCATTCGGATTACCGTTGGCGTTGATTGCAAACGTTGCCGCGTTGTTGCCGCCGGCATTTTCGTTCTTGTTGTAGTGATAGTAGACGGCACCGAACTTGAATGTGTGCCCGCCCATGATTTTGGTAACGTTGCCGAAGGCGGAGTGATTGCGGTTGTAGTCGATATAAGGTCCGCAGTCGCGGACGGCGCATCCAAAGATGCCCCGGATATACTACCGGGGGAAGAACGAGTCAAGCTCCTAAATCGATTTTGCCGGACGCGGCTTCAGCCGGATCGTCGGTGTCCTTTTTTCGCAAGCCCCGGTCCTCGCACCTGCCGTCGTGCCCCCGTCCCAAGCTCCAACGTGTTGCCTGCCGAATGCTTCGGCGCTCATTCGCCTCGAATGGCGGGAGATGACACGCTGCATGCAAGAGCAACCTCCTGTGGTAGGCTGTGCCGCATTGGAAACCTCAGGCGGAGAAAACGCATGACCACTGGCACGGCCGCGTTTCCAGTTTTGCGATGGGTCGGGTTGGTGTGGATGGTGGTGTGGCTTCCCGCCTACATGCGCGTATGGGGGTGGGCGAATCTTCTGCATTTGTGTGACGTCGCCGTGATCCTTGGATGCGCGGGATTGTGGTGGGGAAGTTCCTTGTTGATTTCCAGCCAGGCGGTCAGCTCGCTGGCGGCGGGGCTCTTTTGGTCCATCGACATTGGATGGCGGTTCGTAACAGGACGATTTCTGGTCGGCGGGACGGAGTACATGTGGGATACACGGGTACCGATTTGGGTGCGGCTGCTTTCGACCTTTCACATCGGTCTTCCCGTGGCGCTGCTCTGGGCCATGCGGAAAATAGGATACGACCGCCGCGCTCTGGCGTTGCAGGCAGCGATTGCGGCGGGGCTTTTTGTCGCCTCGCGGTTCTTGCCCTCGGGATTCAATATGAACTATGTGTATCAAGATCCTCTCTTCCATCGCTCCTGGGGGCCTGCTCCTGTGCACATCGCCGTGATTTTTGTTGGAGCAGTCGCGCTTGTTTATTGGCCGACCCATCTTCTCTTGAGCTGGATGTTTCCGGTGGCAAGCGCTGCGAAATGAAGTGAAGAGGCAGGGACATCAGGAGCGGGAGAAAATGGGCACGGACGCAGAAAAGAATCGAGAGAAATACCTTGCCATGCTGAAGACAGCCGTGGAAGAGGCGCGCATTGGGCTCCGGGAAGGAGGAATTCCCATCGGAGCGGCGCTATTCGAACGCGAAGGAAAACTTCTTGGACGTGGCCACAACCGCAGAGTGCAAGAGGGCGATCCTTCCGCGCATGGCGAAACGGATGCTTTTCGAAAAGCGGGCCGGCAGCGGAGTTACCGCGACAAAATCATGGTGGCGACGCTGGCCCCGTGCTGGTATTGCAGCGGCCTGATCCGCCAGTTTGGGATTGGCACCGTAGTGGTCGGCGAGTCCGTGAACTTCCGCGGCGGCATCAATTGGCTGCGTGAGAACGGCACGGAAGTGTTCGACGCCCATTCCGACGAATGCGTCCAGATGCTTGCCAAATATGTGGCGGAGCACCCGGAAGTATGGCGAGAAGATATCGGAGAAGAATGATTTGCGGTCCAGCCGCGTGTGCCGCCCGCGATACACTTCTCCCCTCCCGCACCCGCCCAACGGCGTCAGGATCTCATACGGCCCAGGTTTGCTGCCGGCAAGGAGGGTCTTCTTCTCGAGTTACTTCTCCATTTCGGAGGTCCAATTGAGAAGGACGGTGAGCGGCGCGGAATTGGCTTCGTCCACTCTCGTGGCAATCAGGAATTTCTGCCCGTCGCCACTGACATCGTAGGAGAAGAAGTCCTGCGCGGAAACCGGTTGCCGCCGGTGAGTCTGAAACAGAACAGTCGGGAAGCCGGCTTCGAAGCTGGCCCCCGCTGTCACCGCCACGGCCATCAACTTTCCTTCCGCCGAAAGGTAGAACAACTCCCTACCGTCCTGGCGCCATCTGGGCTCCTGTCCTCCTGCGCTCGACACCTGCCACTTGCCGTTGGCAGTCGGAAAAGCAGACACATAGATCTCCATCCTTCCCGTTTCATTCGAGGCATACGCCACCCATCGGCCATCGGGGGAAAACTGTGCGTTCCGCGCCGTCCACTTTGCCTGCAACAGCGGCTTGGCTACGCGCTCCGACCAGGAGAAGTACCACAGCTCAATTCCCTTCCTGATCAGCGCATACTTGCCGTCGCGTGACCAGTCCCAGGCATTCGCCAGCAAACCGGGGCCCAAATCGGCCACCTCTTCCTCGAAGCCGGAACCATCGGCGTTCTTCAGATAAAAGTGGAAGCCGAGCTGCTTGCGGTTCGAAGTGAACAGGATCTGTTTACCATCGGGACTCCAGATCGGTGCCTCATCCAACGACGGATCAAACGTCAGACGCGTCACCATACGCCGGACCGGCTCGTGGACCCAGATATCAATGTTCCGTCCGTCCGTGTCGGTCTGGTCGGTGGCGATCCTGCGCCCGTCCGGTGAGAGACGCACATTGTTGTAAGACCCAGGCACTCCGACAGCGCCCGCCGGCTTTCCACTTCGATCAAACCACATCAATTGCGAAAGGGCCGCGCCTTTTCCCGTCTGCGTGACCAGGACGCCCCCGCTGGAGACACTGAAAACAGCCCGGTCCACCAGAGGGGTATACAGAACGTCATCGTTCAAGGTGCGCGGCTCGCCGCTCAGAACGTAGCGCCGCCGGTCGAACGGTTGCGCCACCAGCGCGTTATCTCGCAGGTACAGCAGGTAGCCTGGCTCGGCATAGGCTGCGTTCGCGCTCGTATTAACCAGCAAGCGTGTTTCCTGCGAATCGAGAGAGCCCAGAAAAATGGCGTTATATTCTAGTTGGCCGCTGAAATTCGATGCCAAATAGAGAAAATGTTTCCCGTCCGGAAGGAATACCGGCCAGCGATGGCTGGCTTGAAAGCGTGAGCTGTCTGGCTTGGTCAATTCAACCGGAGAGCCTCCCCACGAAGACACTCGGAACAAACCCTGCAGTGCGTCGGGCGTGAACAAGATCACTCCGTCGCGGTTCCACGCGCCGCCACGCCCGTTGGGGGCGTCGCACAGCACCTGAGTCTGTCCTCCTGACGCATCCACTTTCTTGAGTTTGCCGTCAGCGAAGAACCCGATGAATTTGCCGTCCGGTGACCAGAATGGGTAGGACGCGCCTTGCGTCCCAGCCAAAGAATTGGTCTGCCGGCCCCCGACTTCATTGGTCCAGAGCACGTAGTTGTTCGCCTGCGCGGAATAGGCGACAATCGCCAGCGTGCGCCCATCCGGCGATAGCGCTAGGTCGTTTGCGGCGAATGGCACGGGGCTGTGGAAATACATCGGGGGCACGCGCCGGTTGCTTTCTTTCCACCAGGCCGCGCCGCCAGCCGCTGCCAACAGAAAAAAAGTGGCGGCCAACAGCCCACTGGCGCGCTGCCATTTTGTGCGCCCGACCGGAGCGCGCCCCGCTACTCCGGTTTGCGAACCGCTCTCCGCAATCCACTTTAGTTCGCTTGCCAAGTCACTCGCGCTTTGCCACCGTTCATCAGGGAGTTTTGACAGGCATTTCTTTACGGCGTGCTCTAGCGCCGGTGGCGTCATCGGTTTTGCTGCGCTGATCATCTCCGGCTCCTTCTCCAAGATCGCCGACGCTACGCTCAACTGACTCTTCCCCTCAAACGCTCGCTTTCCGGTGACCATCTCATACAACACCGCACCCAACGAAAAGATGTCACTCCGGCCATCCAGTTCTCTCCCTTCCACCTGCTCCGGCGACATGTATTGGAACGTCCCGACAATGGCGCCTTGTTCGGTGGCGGGCGATTGCTTCACCGCCATCGCCGTCAGCGTAGCCACGCTGGCCAACGGCGCAGCCGGCTTGGCGAGCCCGAAGTCCAGTAGCTTCGCGCCCGTCGTCGTTAGCATGATGTTGCCCGGCTTGAAATCGCGATGGACCACGCCGCTGCGATGCGCTCTGTCCAACGCACCCGCGATTTGCACTCCATACTTCAGGACTTGGTCGAGGGGCAGCGGTCCCTTTTCGAGCCGCTTTGCCAGCGTCTCCCCTTCCACGCACTCCATCACAAGATAGTCGATGCCATCCTGACTGCCGACGTCATGCAGCACACAAATGTGCGGATGATTCAGGCTGGAAATGGTCTTAGCTTCGCGTTCGAAGCGTTGCTTTCGAACGGGATCGGCGGAAAATTGCTCCGGCAGTATCTTAATCGCGACAGTCCGCTCCAGCCGCGTGTCGCGCGCGCGATAGACTTCGCCCATCCCGCCCGCGCCGAGCGGCGCCGTGATTTCATAGGGGCCAAGCCGAGTGCCCGGAGCGAGAGGCATAGTTGGCCGTGATTATAACCCCAGGAAACCTTCGTCCGGTACATTCGCCCTAACGTGGACGTGCAACGGGCTTTTCGGAAACGGGTTCAAGTACCCACTACGGGAACGTCGGCGATGGACTTCTCGCGCCTTCAGTGGTATCTCTATGGCGGTTCCGGCATTGAAAAGTGCCGGACCATTCTCGGGCACAATCGCGAATTGGGGAAACGTATCTTTTTTCATCGGATGCAATCGGGGATCTCTTGCAGAAGTGTCGCGGGCTCAGCGAGTCGGAGGGATTCATGTTTGAGACGCCTGAAGAAATCAAGGAAAAAGGTTCGAAAGGGCTGTGGATCGGCATCGCGGTGGCTGTCGCCGTGGTTGCGGTTGGGGCGTATTTCTTCATCAGGTCCAGGGGCGTCGCAATCAAGCAAGCATCTGCAGCCAGCGCGCCCGCTGTGGTCAAGGGGAACGCCGATCCTGTCCACGATTTGAAGATCCAGCGCGCAACGATGAACAAGGATCGCAACGGCACGATGGCCGTCTGGCTCGTGACCATCGAGAATAAATCCTCGCAGTACAGCTACAGCAAGATCTCGTATGAAACCACCTATGTCGGCGCCGACAATACCGCAATTCTGATCAACAAGGGCACCATTCCGGCCACCATCGGCCCCGGCGAACAGAGAAATTCCGAAATCAATGACGCGCTCTACCCGGCGGGCACGGCGTGGTACAGAGTTCGAATCACTGGCGCGACTCCCGCGGCTCAATAGCCGGGAGTTCGTTTCGAATCGGGAACGATGGCCGCTTCCATAGATGAATTCCCGCTCGGTGAAATACCAGAGAAGTTGAATATTGCCGGGCACTTCGTGGATGCCCCGGCCGCGTCGCACCCCGGGCGCCCCGCCATCGTTGGCGAACCGCGCGAAGTAACCTACGGCCAACTGGCCGCACTCGCCAATCGCGTGGGGAATGCGCTGCGCGCACAAGGCGTTTCCCGCGGCGATCGCGTTCTGATTGTGCTGCCGGATTCGGTCGAGTTTGTGGCCACGTTTTTTGGCGCCGCAAAAATCGGCGCGGTGGCTGTGCCCGTGAATCCCGTCGCGCGATCTTCCGATTACATTCATTATCTTGAAAATAGCGAGCCGCGGGCAGTGATTATTCATTCGAACGCGCTTGCGGAATTTTTGCCGGCTTCGAACGTGCGCCCGCAAATACCGATTGTGGTCGTCGGCAAGGAAAGAATGGATTCGAACGGCGTGTTTTGTGCGAAGTGGAGTGCGTGGACAGCGGCGGCCAGCGAAGAGCTTGCCGCGGCGAACACTTCGCCTCACGATCCAGCATTTATGCTTTACACCTCCGGCAGCGGCGGTACGCCCAAAGCGGCGGTGCACCGCCATGCGGACATGTTGGTCACCAGCCGGAATTATGCGCGCGCCGTGCTGGGTCTGCGCGCCGACGACTTGACGTTCTCTGTTTCGAAGCTGTTTTTTGCTTATGGACTGGGAAACGGGATGTATTTCCCGCTTTCGGTGGGTGCACGAACGGTGTTGAATCCAGAGCGAACCAACGTGGCGCATGTGGTCGAGATGGTGGCGCGCCACCGGCCGACCGTTTTCTTCGCGGTGCCGACTCTTTATGCCGCGGTCTTGCGGGAGGCGGAGCGGCCAGGCCACCGCGCGGATTTTTCTTCCGTCCGTATGTGCGTATCGGCCGGTGAAGCGTTGCCCGCTGAAATCTTCAACGCGTGGAAGCGGCAATTCGCAATCGAAATCCTCGACGGCATTGGCTCGACCGAGATGCTGCACATGTTCATCTCCAGCCGTCCGGGGGAATGCAGGCCGGGGAGCTGTGGTTTCCCCGTGCCGGGTTACGAAGCCAAGATCGTGGATGACAACGGAGAATCGGTGCGTGACGGCGAGATCGGCAATCTCTGGGTGCGTGGCGCGAGCGCGTTTGCGGAGTATTGGCGGATCCCCGAATTGACGGCGCGCACGAAACGCGGGGATTGGATCGCGACCGGCGACAAATTCTTTTGCGATTCGAATGGATACTTCCACTACTGCGGGCGCGCGGACGACATGCTGAAAGTCGCGGGCATGTGGGTTTCACCGGCGGAGGTGGAGAACGCGTTACTGGGGCACCCCCACGTCGCCGAAGCCGCCGTGGTCGGCGCGACCGACGAGCGTGGCCTGGCGTATTCCGTGGCCCACATCGTGTTGCGCGGAAATGTCCAAGGCTCGGAGGAGCTGGCCGCCGAAATTTGCGAGCACGTCAAAGCGCGGCTTGTATCGTACAAAGTGCCGCGCGAAGTTCGATTTTGCAGCGAGTTGCCCAAAACCGTGACGGGGAAAATTCAGCGCTTCAAGCTGCGCGGCACCCCGAGTGATCGATGATCGCAAACCGTGAGCGGCATTCCCAATGGTTTGGAAATTCCAGGAGATGCCGGTCGGTCATGAGAGGAAAGGCGTCCAGTCCGTAGGGGGAAATTCAACGTTCCAGAATTTGGGCATGGCGAAGGGAAAAGCGATACCCACTTCATTTTTACCGATGGGCTTTTCCCGCACATGCACGACACGGCATTCCTGCTCCTTAGCGGTGGCCCAGTTTCGCAGTACGAGTTTTTGACCCGGCTGGACTCTCATGGCAAGGGCGATAAGGCCGCCATGGGCGTTGATCTGCAGAGTGGTGGTCTCTTCGTTGATGGGCGCGTCGCCCGCAAACTGCGCGCGAACCTGCAGGAGAACGCGCTGCGTGCGGCGCGCTTCGGCGCTTGTGCCGGGAGTTTTCTCATTTTCTCTGGACATTGCCATTCCAGCTTAACAGTATCTTTCATTTTGTAATTCCTAATCCTCATGCGAAATCGAAATAATTGTCGTAAGAAGAAGCGATGGCGCGAACCTCCGCGAGAGTTTGGTCGCGCATGAGTTTGCCGTCTTCGAGAATTGTTTCGAGGGCATTGTTGGACGGGATGGGAGCGCCTTCTACGATTTCGATAGTGGCGAAATCCTTGCCGTTTTGGATGAGGTTGAAGCGGCCGCCTTTGCTGGCTTTGCTGGGATCGGTTTTGGGATTTTTGTAAACGTTGTGCCATTGGCCGTTGCGGTCGATGGCGGAACATTTCAACGCGAATTTGAGCGTGTCGCGGTTGACTTGTTGCAGCAGCGCGCCGCCCATGCCGTAGCTCCAGATGTCCTGCGACCAGCCTTTGCGAGTAAGCTGCGCGGTAATGTTCTGAATGGTGTAGAAGTTGACGCCGTCGCCCTGGATGAAGCGCACGCACGGAACGGTGGTCTTCCAGCCTTTGCGGTTTACTTCGTAGCCGAATTTCTCGCCGACAATTTTGAAGAGTTCTTCAAGGACGGTGACGGCTTCACCGGAATCAGGGCGGATCACCAAGGTGCCTGCGCGCTGAAGAACTTTTTCGCGCAGCGCGCCGCCCCAGAGGTTCCGCACCGCGTTGTAGATGTCATAGGAATCGCTGACGCACGCGACAATTCCTTCGGGGCAGTTTGCAAGAATGTTCGCGTAGGCGTCGAGCTCATGCGCTTCGCCCCACGCAGTGATTGTGGAATGCTCGGAAGCAGGGATGCTATAGGCGGCGCAGTTCGTAGGATCTGTCGCGGAGAGATCAGCAGAATAGAACTGGTTGAGAAGCTGAATGGCGGCAAGCGTGTCCGTACCGAGAAAATTGAGGAGATGCGCTGCACCGCCAATGGCTGCAGATTCCTTGGAAGAGACGCCGCGGAATCCGAAGTCGTGCAGCTTGAAGGGAAGAAGCGAAGGATCGCCGCTGCGAACGAGAGCTTTGCCAATGACCTGCTTGATCGCACGAGAGAGCGTGGCAACGGTGATCGGATACCAGACTTGAACGAGAAGCGTTTCGGCCCAGTTGGTGAGCCAGTAGAACTCCGGGTCGGTGTTTTCGATGGTGATAAGCGCGTTGTGAGTCTTGACGACGGTGCCTTCCTTGACGGCGCGGATGCGGAGAGGCAGTTGCCCGCCGTGCTTCGCATAGAGAGATTTGAAACCCTCGTAGTTGAAAGTCTTGGGATGACCGGAGAAATGAGCGTGGGCGATGCGGCGGGCTTCTTCAACATCGTCGAGGGTGAAGACCTGGCCGGCAAAATTGGATTTGATGATGTATTGCAGCATGGCGAGCATGGTTTCTCCGAACATGCCGCCGCGGGATTCGAGGTAGGAATAGATGTGGCGCGTGTCCGGGGGATATTGCCACCAGTGGGTGAGCTTGTAGGAGTCCGTGTTGAGGATGGGATTCAGCCGCAGCGACTGCATGGGGCTCCTTGGGATTGGCGATGAGAGAGTGAGCGGGCTTGACGACTGCTCACGGGAATCAGAATAGCAGGGAAAACAGCGATGCGGTTTGCCCATTCGTAGATGCAAAAACCGCACCGATAAAACCACAGGGTGCGGCACTTGGCCGATTGGAACACCCAGAGGCTTGGGCTAAGATGCGCGTTACAGGGACCATCCTTGTTTTAGCCACTAAAGAAGGCGGTAAGGAATGGATTCCGAGCGCCGTCGTGCTCCACGCTATCCCATTATCGCAGATGCTGAAATAGCCGAAATCGTATCCGACACAAAACTGAGCGCCAGGACCAGCGATTTGAGTGCCGGCGGATGCTTTCTCGACATGCTGAATCCGTCGCCAGAAGGCACGGAGATCCGGGTCAGAATCTCGCACGCAAACACGACATTCTCCGCGCTGGGAAGAGTGGTGTTTCTGTTCCCCAATATGGGAATGGGGTGATGTTTACGAGCGTCGACGCGAATCAGCAAGCAGTTCTGCAAAAGTGGCTCGAAGAGTTGAGTCGCAGCGAAGGATAGAGGGAACTACCAATTCGGCCGCGCCGCGAAATCAACGAACAACTGTTTGCGCGGCACGTGCGAGTTTTTGAAGTGAACAGCTTCGCGGCAAACGTGGCGCGTGCCGAATCGTTAAGGTCAGATAAACGGGAAACATTCTAAGAGACCGCACCGATAAAACCGGAGGGTGCGGTGCGCGCGTGCGCCCGAATAAGATGGAAGCGCGACGGACATGGTGTCCGCCACGCTTCTCCGGGGTGAGGAGAGAGTGCCTCTGATGTTGGCGAATCTCCCAGGCGTCAGCTACGAGAGAGAGCCGAAAAGATTCCGGGAGACAAGAAGCACGATCCGGGACTGGCAGCATTTTCTCACAGAGTGATTGCGGTGCGTAGTTCAATACAGCACAGAAACGCCCGATCGAATGTTCGATGGAGTTGTCAAGCCCATATTTCATCACCGAAGAGTGCAATAACCGCACAAGGGGCAGCGAGGCGTACACGAAAATCGAAATTAGAAACTAGAAAATGGAAAAGAGGCAGAGAGGTCGCGCTAAAGCGCGCCCCTACACAGAAAAAAGGGCTCAGAGGACATTCACGGCGCGGGCGGCGAGGAGGGCAACGATGGTCAAGGAGATCAGGGACTGGAGCATCATGCCCACTTTGGCCCAGCGCGAGAGGGCCGCGGTATCGGTGGGAGAGAAAGCCGTACTGGTATTGAAGGCAAGGAAGAGGTAGTCCATGAACTGGGGTGTCCAGGAGTGATCGCCGCCTTCCTGGGTCAACATCTGCGGGAAAAGAAACGAGCTTTTCAGGCGGCCCTTAGCGCGGTCGCGGCCCAGCGGACCGCCAGCGTCAAGCTTCCAGTACCAGAGCGCGAACACCAAAATGTTGGTGATCCAGAGTGCGCAGGCCGAGCGCAGCATGGCCGTCGGTGGCTCACGATGCGCTGGAATCCCTTGGATCAGAAAAACCAGCGAAACAATCATGGCGAGGGTGATTACGCCATTGGCCGCAAAGGTGAGAAACCGAGTTACGTCGTGACGGCCACGGTGATAGGAAACCACTATGGGGATCAGCAACACGAAGATGATTGCCAGCAGCAGCCAACCTGGACCAACGGAAAGCGGTTCCGGCAAGGCCCAGTAGACTCCGGCGGCAGCTAGCATCGCTACGAACGCGGGCCAGCGAGGTTCACGGATGATTTGGCTGCTCATGACGGTGTAGCGAAGTACGCGGGTGGAGTTTAGTACAGTTTTCGTTGCGCCTCAAAAGGATGGGGCGCCTCGCTCTTCTCCGACCCGTTCCCGAGATGATCCTGATCCCGTCGGGTCAAGCCGGGCCAGGCGGGAAAGGGGAAGCGGGCCGGGCACCCGGATTTCTCGCCAGCACCCGGCCGAACTCTCGCCAGATGTCACTTTGCAGTGAAAAGTACTTGACATGGCCAACTGAAGAGAATAGGTTGGGGGCACGGCGGAGAGAGTAGAGACACAAATTACAATGTTGAAAAAGATTGTGGCGATCATCGCGATTTTCGTCTGCACTGCGGTGGCGTGGGCCATTCTCGGGTCCACCATTTTTTACAGAACGTATAACGCGGAGTCGGGGCTGTCTGGGCGCGTGGCTTCGACGTGGGGAGCGCCGCAAGGGCAGGCGCCGCCGGCGATCGCGCGCGAATGGCAGGAAGAAAAGACCGTCGAGGTGGAAGAGAAGGGAAAGAAAACCACGCGCACGGAAAGGCAGACTCACTCGGAGGCGGTGAAGATTGACGCGAGCCGCGTTGCGGCGACCTTGCACATCGATTACCGGCAAAAAGGGCTGCTATGGTTCAGCACGTACAAGGTGGATTTCGACGGAGCTTACACGTTTCAGAATCCCACTGCGCGGGAAGAAGAGTTTGTGTTTCAACTGCCGTTTCCGGCGCAGCAGGCGGTGTACGACAACGTGCAACTGCTTTTGGACGACAAGCCTCTGGCTGTGATGTTCAGCGGATCGCAAGCGGTGGCGCGGGCGCGCCTGGCGGCCGGTGCGAAGTCCGTGCTGCACGCGGCCTATCGCTCGCAGGGGCTGGACAGTTGGCGATACACCTTCGCGCGCGAGAACGCAGACGGCAGCCGGAAGGAGATTTCGCAGGCGCGCGACTTCCACCTGCTGGTGAAAACGGATTTTTCCGGTTTTGATTTCCCGGACAATTCGCTTTCGCCGACCGAAAAACGGCAGACGGCGAACGGCTGGGAGCTGGAGTGGAACTATCAGAATCTGGTGTCCGGATTCGACATCGCGTTGAAGATGCCGCAGAAGTTGCAACCCGGTCCGCTGGCGGGACGAATCAGCTATTTCGGCCCCGTCTCGCTGTTCTTCTTTTTCTTTCTGGTATTCATTCTATCCACGCTGCGCGGCAACGATCTGCACCCCATGAACTATTTTTTCCTGGCATGCGCGTTCTTTGCATTTCATCTGCTGCTGGCTTATCTGGCGGATCATATTTCGATTCATGCGGCGTTCGTGATTTCGTCGATTGTTTCGATTGCGCTGGTCGTCAGTTACTTGCGGCTGGTGGTGGATTTGCGATTCGCGGTGGTGGATGCGGGACTGACGCAGCTGATCTATCTGGTGCTGTTTTCGTACGCGTTCTTCTTCGAAGGGCTTACGGGATTGGCGGTGACGATTGGAGCGAACATCACGCTCTTCGTGGTGATGCAAATGACGGGACGAATTCGCTGGGAAGAGAAGTTCAGCCCATCGTTGTCGCGCAAGAGTGCATTACCCGCGTGATCCAAAGATGCAACGCCAGCACCCTGGAAACCGCAGGGTCGATTGAATAAGAGCGGCACCCGGCACCCAAATTCGTCGTAACGCTGTACCTCCGGGCCAGACTTCATTAGAGGGTTTACCCGATGGGCTTTTGCTTCGGGGCCGCCAGACGGCAACTCGCTCGAGGAAATGAGGGAGGAGTACGAGCGGCTGCCCGATAAAGAATTGGCAGCCATGTTTGCGCTGCACACCCTAACGCCAACAAGGCAAAAGTCTAAATAATCCAGGCTGCTCCACCGCGCAAGGGCCGCGTGGCCCCATTGCCGTCTGGCCCTTTTTCCCGACTAATCCAACTCCCGTTGCGATAGGCGATTGCCGTTGGTCATGCCCATGATCGTGGCAACGAGCCACAGCGCGGCCGCATAGACGGCGTACCACAGCGATTCTTGCGCGGCGGTAACGCGAACGCGACACATTCGAGAAAATATATCGCGTAAACCGCTGGTTCCGTCGACGACGCCGGTTAAGGCGATTCCAACGACGCTTGGACCAAGAAGCATGGCGGGAAACATCATCAGACCCGCAAATTCTGGTACCGCCTCGGCGCGCAGGACGTGTGGCGTATTTGGGTCCCTCAGGAGTTCCAGGTCACTCGGGACAGTTGCTTTTTGCGGGACTCCCACTCGGCGCCGGAGAGGAGGCGCGGGGCGACATCGATCAGGCGAGGGGTGAGTTTGAAGACGCCCGCGGCGGTCCATGGGCGGCCGTCACGGGTGCGATACTCGCGGACGTTCAGGGCATCCGCCATACTGGTGAACGAGAGGTCCTGGACAATCATTTCGGCCAGAAATTTGAGAGTTTGCATTTCCAGGGGATCGTCTTCCAAGTGGCGACAGTCGGAGGCAATGCGAAGGCCGAAGGGGATTTCCTCGGAGGCGGCGGGAGCTTCCCGTTCTTCGGGCTGGGCAGAAATCTCCACTTCGCGTTCCCATTCCAGGGCGACCAGGCTCCAACCGGCATCGTGCATTTGCGACAGGTAAACGGAAGTCGGCAAGATGCTGACCTTCTCTCGCATACGATCGATCTTTTTCACAGTAGCCTCCCTGACGGGCGTTTTCAGTCGCGATGGCGGAATTTCCCGCGGGAAGTCAGGGCAATCTTCGTGCCGTAGGCGGGAAGAGGAGAAGCCGCAGAATCAAAAAGACTTCTGGCAAAAGGCAGAATCGAGTCCGGGTCGCCAACGTTCGCTGGCGGGATGAAAGTGTCGCGTTGCCGGACACTTCGGAAGGCGCGCGGCAGCCGGGCCGACCCCACAGGTGGAGGAGAGCTGCCGGTTTGACCGCCTGTTAGTTCCTGGTAAGTACAGGGAGAAATCGGGAGCGAAAAGGTATGCGCGAAAGGTAAAATCACAACGGAGAGATTCCTGGGAGGGGTGATGCCGAAAAAACCGACCGTCGATGATGCGAGGTTGATACTCGAACTCTACGACCTGAGGCGAGAACCAGAGTTGCGGAAAGCGAGGCAATGGTGGCTGATTACGTTCTGGCCGAAAAGTGCGGATGACTTCGTGAAAGTGGCGACGGCCATGGGGTCGCAAGAAAACAACTGGCTGAGACAGGTGGGCAGCTACTGGGGAATCGCCGTCTCGTTTGTCTTGAACAAGATCGTGAGTGAAAAGCTTTTCTTTCAACTGGCATTTTGCGGAGAGCTTTACTTCATCTTTGCAAAAGTGCACCCGTTCCTGGCGGAGATTCGCGAGAAGATGAATAATCCGGATCTCTTTGTAGCGATGGAAAAGGCCATCCTGGGATCGAAGCTGGCCCGGACGCAATTTGAAAAAGTTGAAGCGCGCGTGTCGGCAATGCGGCAGCAGAAATGAGCTTGCAAGCCAGTACGGTAGTCCGGAAGCGGCGGACGTGCTTCGCCATCGTGTGCCTGGCAGCGACCGCCGCGCTGTTTCAAGCCGGAGCGATGGCGAAGGCGGCGGGCAATTGCACTCCGGGAACAACATTGCGCTTGAGCGCGCCCGAGTCAAGCCAGGGGAGTTTGCTGCTGATAGAAGTGAAAAGCGCAAAGCCCCTGGCGGAAGTGCAAGGAGATTGGGACGGGCGAACTGTCCCGTTCTGGCGCGAGTCCGCAAGTGAAACCCAACGAAAAGGTTTGCTAGCGGTTGACCTCGAAAAGGCGCCCGGCGAATACGATTTGAAGTTAACCGGGCAAACGGCGAGCGGCGAGAAAATTAGCTGCAGCGCGAGAGTGACGGTGAGGAAAGGCCGGTTCGCGACGGAGAAATTGCAGGTTGGGAAACAATTCGTCGAGCCCAGCCCGGAACAAATCAAGCGCGCGGACGAAGAGCGCCAGAAGTTGCGCGATATTTTTGACCGCATGACGGCAGAGCGCCTGTGGGACGGAAAGTTTCGAATACCTCTGGAGGGCGCGACAACGGGCTCGAATTTTGGGAGACGGCGGATTCTGAACGGGAATCCCGGGTCACCACATAGCGGGGTGGATTTGCCGGGTGCAACCGGAACCCCGGTACACGCCGCGCAGCGCGGGCGCGTGGTGCTGGCTGAAGAATTGTTCTTTGCCGGGAATACAGTGGTGGTGGATCACGGTCAAGGGATTTACACGCTTTATGGGCACCTCTCCGAGATCGACGTGAAGGTGGGAGACGAATTGGAGGCCGGCGCCGTGCTGGGGAAAGTCGGAGCGACGGGACGCGTCACGGGACCGCACCTGCATTGGGGACTGACGGTGGAAAGGGCGCGGGTGAACCCGCTGCAACTCGTAAGGTTATTAGGAAACTCATCGGGTGCGGCGGCTAGGCAAAAGTCTTCTAAGCGGCGAACAAATTGAAACGAATGCGCCGGTTGGGACACTAGAGAAGGACAGGCCGGCGCTACGAACTGCACAGAAGGCGGAGAACCGCAGTTCGTGGAGGCGAAAATGGGCGAACCGGCCAACAATCTCGAGATTGCACGGAGATATCTGCAGGCCCTCGAACAGGGAGCGGCGGGAGCAGAGTTCAGTAAGCTTTTTTCTCCTGACGTACTCTTGGAGGAATTCCCGAGCTTGCTGACGCCCCTCGGCAAGAAGCGAGACTTAGCTGCAGCCCTGGAGGGGGCGGAACGGGGCAAAAAGGTAATGTCCCGGCAGATGTATAAGATAAAGCAGGAAATAGCGGACAACGGCCGAGTGGCGCTGGAAGTTGAGTGGGTCGGAACATTGGCTGTCCCCTTTGGATCTATTCCAGCGGGGGGCAGATGAAGGCTTTTTTTGCAGTGTTTCTGGAGTTCCGGGAAGGGAAGATCATCTGGTAGCGCACCGGCCAAGAACGTGGGGGAAGTACCGGGGAAGTACCAGGGTACTATTATGGAATCCATTTTTGTGGTACCGTTCAGCCATTGTCCTCGAAGAGATATGCAGGCAGTATGGGGTTGTGTGGGCAAGGTTCGTGCTAGTCACCTCCGTTCTGTTGTTCTGTCGCTTTAGCACCCTGCTGACACGGCACAGTCGTCGGACAATCGTCGATAGAAGTTAATCGAAAGCACCGTGCACTCATAATTCAGATTTGAGGTCGAGGCCGAAATGTCCCTGCTTCACTTTCGTTGCAAAGAACGCCGGCGAACGCTACGAGTGGCACTAACGGTGCCGTTGACGATCCACGGGAAAACGGATTCGGGCGAAAAGTTCAGCGCGCAGACCCATTCGCAGTCGGTGAACCGGCACGGAGCCTTATTCCAGCTGGAAGAGATCGTATTGGTGGGGCAAACGCTGATCCTGATGAATGATAGCACCGCGCAGTCGATGGAAAGCCGCGTTGTCTCCATCCACCGGGCTCGCGACGGCAAGCAGTATATCGGAGTGGAGTTTATCTCACCCGAAACGAATTTCTGGCACATGCAGTTCCCGATTCCGGGTGCAAAACCGCTGCGCCGGATAGTTCCCAACAAGGCCTCCGCGTAAAGCGGGGAGCGGCATTGCTGCTCCTCGTTTCAACTCCTCTTTAGATTCCCAATGTGCATATTCGCCGCCTTGCGTTCGGACCAGACGAGCGTCAATCTCCACAGGCTGAAGGTGCGGTCAAGTGGCGTGGGATCTCAACACAGAGTCCACAGAGAGCACATAGAAGAGGGATGCTTCACTCCCGATGGTCGTTCAGGATGGACAAAACATTTTGACCTTCTTTAGCATCAGCACTTATAGGAAGTAATGGGGAGGGGATCCCGGCAATGCCGTTTGCAAAGAGTGCTGTTTTGGTTCACCCCATGAGGCTAGTAAGGCGAGGGATTGAGAGAGCTACTTTGGCAGCATTCAGTACGTTTCGCCGCTCACCCGCTGTTGCCGGATTCGCAGTTTTAACTCTGGTGATGACCGGAGCCGCCTCCTTAGTTCGTGCACAGCGGGACACGGCGATCGCTAATGGCGAGTTACCGCATTCCGCTTCGTCACCAGCTTCAGCCAGGCGATCTACTGAAGACTTGGCTGCGCTCGGGAAGCGCATTTTCCACGACACGCCGAACGAGGCAAGGCTCTACGTGGGAGCTCGCCTGGCTTGCAACAGTTGCCATATAAACGACGGCACAACTCCGTATGCCGCTCCCATGACCGGAATCGCACCGCTGTTTCCAGAGTTCAGTCAGCGCGCCAAACGAATGATTTCTCTGAGAGAACGCATCGACGAATGTTTTATCCGTAGTGAAAATGGGCGTCCGCTTCCGGAAGACGCAAAAGAAATGACGGCGCTGGTCGCCTACATCGAATCTCTATCCGGGCAGAATGACGGCGGCGCAGAGCCTTCCGGCCGTGGCCTAGTGAAACTTCCAGCCCTGAGCGGTAGTCCGCAGAGAGGAGAGGCGATATTCGCGGCGCAGTGCGCCGTGTGTCACGGCTCCGAGGGGAACGGCGTCGGTTCGACCTTCCCTCCGCTCTGGGGTCAGGAATCATTTAACGATGGGGCTGGCATGTACGGGATAGAAAACATGGCCGCTTTTGTGGTCAGGAATATGCCGCAGACGAATCCGGGGTCGTTGACGCCGCAGCAGGCGTTCGACGTATCTTCTTATATCCACACCAAGCCGCGCCCCAAATACAATCCCGCATTCGACAAATACTAATTCGACGCCCTCGGGCGGTTTTGCGAAAAAATCGGCCTGCTCCGTTCGAAATGGCGGGGGTGGGATTCCCGGTCAGCGGGAGTTGGCTAGGTAGGTGGCTACGACGGAGGCGCAGGATTCGATGAATTGTTGTTCGGGTTGGGTGAAGGTGTTGGCGAAGTAGCTTTCGATGTCGAGTTCGGCGGCTAGTTCTTTGTTTACGAAGATGGGGACGACAATTTCGGACTTCACCAGGGATGAGCCGGCGAGATAACGGGGATCGGCGGAGACGTCCTGGACGACGATGACTTTGCCGGTGGTGGCTGCGGCGCCACAGAGTCCGGTGTCGAGGGGAATGCGGGCGTTGGGTGTGAAGCTGCCGGCGTAAGGACCGACGATGAGGAAGTTGGAGTGGGCGGGATCGACGAGATAAAAGCCTGTCCAGTTGTAGCGGGTCATTTTCTGGTGGAGGCGCTTGGCCATCTGTTCCATAAGGGAGTGGGCGGTAGGAGCGGTTTTGGCAAACTCTTGAAATTCCTGCGGAAGCTCTTTATGCGCTGGAGTCATCTTTTCTTGGTTTCATAATGAGAGTTATTCTTCCGTACGCGCATCAGGTTACACGAATGGGTGGAGCCGATAACGAAGAGAAAATGGATTGGGCGAGCGATGATTTCCTCTGCCCCATTCGGAGGAGAGGCAAGAGGGCATGATGCATCGTGCCCAGGCCATGGCGAACGCGCTGAAAAGAATCGGGCTGATTTCGGATACCCACGGCTTACTGCGCGAGGAAGCAGTGGAGGCCTTGCGCGGGTCGGAGCTGATCATTCACGCGGGGGACGTGGGGAAGGCGGAGATTTTGGAAGCGTTGAAAAAGATTGCGCCGGTTGTAGCGGTGCGCGGAAACGTGGATACGGAGCCGTGGGCGCAGGCGTTGCCGGAGACGGCTGTGACGGAAGCGGGCGCGGCCACGATCTACGTCCTGCACGATGTGAAGGCCCTGGATTTGAATCCTGCCGCTTCCGGTTTTCAGATCGTCGTCAGCGGCCATTCCCATAAACCCGGAAAGTCGGAACGCGATGGGGTGCTGTACATCAACCCAGGCAGCGCCGGACCGCCGAGATTTCAGCTACCGGTCACGGTGGCACGCCTCCGATTAGGAGGGATGCCCTACAAGGTGGAATTCGTGAATCTCGAGGAATCCCGGTAACCCGAAAGGGCCCCCAGACGTCAATTCTTGCAGAATCACTCCAGGAGGTGTCGTGTACAGACGCCCAGGGCATCAACTCTGCGCTGGGATCTGGTGTCGTCGATGTCGACAAGTGCGGCTATCCCGTCACTCATTGAATTTCCTATGCTTAACAAGACCAGAGTGGCCAGCGCGCGTTCTGTTCTGACCAATCTGGCGTCATTCGTCAAACGCTGCCGGCACGGCCTACACGCCTAGCGACTCGGCACTTTAACCAATATCTCGGCGGCCCGCGCTCGACCGCAGCCGGAGAGTTCTCTGGCGGAATGGCTCGCCCAGCCCACTCCCTCCGACAGGAGGAGTGGGCTTTTGCATTTCGTTCGCGGACAGCCCCACTTCGAGTGCTCCTTCGCTTTGACCTACCATGACTTATGCTATGGAGCAGTAGCCCACGCAAGGCCGTCGACGCCCGGAGTGAGGTCAATAGGCTGCTGCATTTTCCAGGAGTGTAGGTCGAGGACCGCGATTTTCCCGGCACCGGTCCCGCTGACGTAGGCGATTTCCCCGCCCGGTCGAATCAGGATTTCCGACGATCTCTCCGGAACGTCCAGCGAACGCACCACTTTCAGCGTTTGCAAATCAACAACATGGAGATGATTTGCTACAAGGCTGACCGCCAGGAGCCACCGCCCATCGGGAGTCGGCGCCGACGCATACGCCACATTCGGCAATTCGATCCAGTTCGCGATTTTGTTCGTCGCCGTATCTATGACAGCGATGCGTGGCGCGTCCTGGTCGTGGGTGAAAACGCGGCTGCCGTCGGGAGACATGGAAATGCGCTGGACACTTTTTGCCACGGGAATCGTCGTGACGAGACTGCGCTTCGCGAGATCGAGCACACTCACGCTGCCGGCGCCCACGTTGGCCGTGTAGGCGCGGCGGCCGTCGCGTGATAGAACCAGCATGTGGGATTGCGGTTCGCCGGTCGGAATTTCCGCGAGGACCTTGCGTGTGGAAGGATCGATGACGTCGACGGCGTTCGCCATCTCGGCGGTGACGTAGAGCAGACCGTCCGGCCCGAATTCGGCGCGGTGCGGGCGGAGCGGTTTGCCCAGATCGATCGTGGCAGCGAGTTTGCGCTCCTGCAGATCAATCACGTCAATGGTGCTGCCGTCCGTCCCGGGCCTGCCGACGCCGGAGTTTCCGTAGATCGGAACGTAAGCGAAGCGGCTGTCTTTCGACACGATGACTTCATGGCCGTTCACCCCTACAGAGATTCTTGCCAGTTCGCGGCGATTGTCGGGATCAACGACCAGTAAGGTGTGCTCCTTCTGATTCGCCACGACCAGCAGACCGCCCGCCGGCGGCGGTGGCTTTGCGTCACGGAGCTCCGCTGAACCGGCAATCATCATGGAAATAACGAGCAATGACGAGCGTACGAGCATGGACCACCTCGATGGAACATTTTTCTCGTTCGAATGCGCAGAAACTCAGCGGAGTATATCTTTTCCCGGACTCAGCGGCTACGCCGGGGTTTCTTTTTCGCTGGTTTTTTGTCTCTCGTCTTGCGCGCCAAAGGCTTTGCGCTGGAAACCGCATCGCGGGTTTTCCTCGGAAGCTTCGCGAAAACCATGTCATAAGAATCGCGCACCAAGCGCGCGAGTTCCTCCGGCGGCAAGGCGTCCCTGGTTTGCAGCGCGACCCATTGTGCTCGCGCCAGGTAAGGCGCGGGAATGATGTTGGGCCGCTCCGTGAGTTCTGCGAAATTTTCCGGAGACGCTTTGAACGAGAGACACACCGGGGCCGGCTCCAGAGGCGTCACGGCAAACATCTTCCCTCCCACCTTGAATAGCAGGTCGTAGCCCCACTGGATCTGTTCCGTCGTGCCAGGGAAAGAAAGGCAAAGCTCGCGCAGCCGATCGACGTTCATGAGCAAGATTCTAGGACAAATAGAGTGCTGGCCTCAATGGATGAGACGACATCTCTCGCGACGGCACTCTCAGGTCATCGTTCCCAGGCGATCTCCTTCACCGGGCCAATAACAAAGATATAAGAAAGAGCGGCCAGCAGTGCCACGACAGCCATAATCACGAAAGCCACGAAGAATCGTCCGGTGTAATCGATAACGAATCCGGTCACTGCCGGTGCGATGACGCCTGCAAAATTTCCAACGAAATTCTGCAAGCCCGTCCAGCGGCCGGCCATTTTCGGCCCGGCCAGAGTTTGCGTGATCGCCCAGATATTGGATCCGCACATGCCGCCGGCCGCGAACGCTAGTAGCAGCAGAATCACGGAAACCATGGGACCGGCGAGGGCGGAGCCCAGGAGCAGTAGCCCGGCACTCCCCGCTCCCGCACCCGCAAAAGTCTTGCGAACGAGAGTCGGCGTTCCGCCGGCGGCGATCCACCGGTCGGAGATCCAGCCGAAAAGCAGCGCGGCAGCCGCGTAGCACAAGTATCCCAGGCCGCCAATTTTGGCCATCGTTCCCATCGAAAAGTGACGCTCACGCACCAGATAAAACGGCAGCCAGGTGATCTCGAAGTACAGCACGTAGTTCGCGCCAAAAAGGCCCCCGCAGGTCCCCCACATCGATCGTTGCTTCAGGATTTCGAGGAATCCTGCGCTGCTTTGCTCCACGGGCGAAACGGCCGTGCTTCTTCGCGGCATCCATGCGAACCAGGGGATCAGCCAGGCCATGCTGACGACCCCAAGCACGATGAAGAAGAGGCGCCATCCGTATCGCGCCATGAGCGTGCCGCCGAGAAACGTCCCCAGAGCCGGGCCGCATCCAACTCCGGCAGCGATGAGTGCGTTTGCGAATCCACGCCCAACTTCCGGAACATACTGGGCCAGGATCTTCCCGTTGCACGGATAAGCGACGGATTCGCCTATCCCCAGCATGAGGCGCGCGGCGAGCAATGCCGCGAAGGTGTGCAAGCCGCCGGTGACGGCCGTCGCGCCGGACCAAAGGAAAAAGCCCAGAGCCATCACCCATCTGACATCAAAGCGGTCTACCAGCCAGCCGGAAACTGGGAGGAAGAGACAGTAGGTCCAGAAAAAGGAGGACAACAGAATGCCGAGCTGGGAGGCCGATAAGCCCAGCTCGTCTTTCAGCAACGATGCAGCGATGGAGAGGTTGCCGCGGTCAATGTAATTGATAAGGACGGAGAGGGCTAGAAGCGCGATCACGTTGGTGATCGGACGCGCAAGCCTGTTGTTCTCGTTGGCGGGTGCGGAGGGCAAGTGTCGACGCCGGACATTCTCGCCGCCGGGTTGGGTTCTTGCAAGCGGCTTCTTCGGGTCCGAACGTTAGTCTTCTGATTGTGGAAATCGAAGAGGTCTCTCTGCCAAGCACAGGCGCTTTCGGAAACGTTTTGGAAGTGGCGAGACCTGGGTGGCGCGAAAAGGGAGACGGAGGAAAAAGTACAAGGCGAGAGGCCCCGACTGCGGAGCCGAGGCCCTCGCCAGGTTAGAGGGGTTACTTGCCGCCCCAGCGGTAGACGATGCCCGATTCGATTCGGGCGTTATTCTGTCTGACGCCGCCGAAGTGGGTGTACAGATACTCGACTTGGATCAATCGCAGGGCGACGTGCTCCGTCAGCTTGTAGTCAGCGCCGCCTCCCAGCGACATCGCGAAGGAGTTTGCGGTGCCACCGCCACTGCCTCCGAAATGCTGCCCGCCGAACAGTACCTGGGCGAATGGAGACAGAGGACTAGAGGAACGATAGGTTGCCCTTGGCCCAAACAGGAAGTTGACCGCATGGGCGCTCGTGCCTGACGGCAAGCCGGTCACTCTGCAGTAACCAAAATCTCCTACCACACCGAACCAGTCATTCAGGTTCCCCGTGGCTGAGCCGCCAAAACCCTGACAGCTAGTCCCACCGGGGTTGAGCCGGAGGTACTGGTACCCGCCGAATGCTTCGGCCTTGGGGTATTCCTGAGACCTAACTGGAGCCGCAACAACTAGGATAAGTACTCCAAGAATCAGTAAGTTACGCATCTTTCCTCCTGGTGTGACGTCAAGCTGGGATACTCCTATCATCCCGGGTTGGCCCTCGCTCTTCAAGCCTATCCCTGCCCTTGTACCGTATTGGGCAATAGGGGACCTTGCGGCCAAGGGATCTCCAAGGGAGGCCCTGTTTGCCATGGTTTTTCAGCTGTGGATATCGCTTTCGCGCCGTCGGCTCGGAAACAGCTTCAGTGCAGAGGGCTGGGCACGGAGCAGGTCGGCGGCAAATGCTTCGTCAAGGAGTGCCAGGAAGCGCCGGTATCGCGGCGGGCGACAATCGCGCCCTCATCCGCGCGAATCAGTCGTTTCCTTTCAGATATTTGTCGAACCACGCTACCGTGCGCCGGATCGAATCGATCTGGTTCTCACGTTTTTCGAAGCCGTGGCCTTCGTTCGGGTAGTAGTGCGCATCCACCGTCTTCCCATCCTTCTTCAGCAGCGTGACAACTTGCTCCGCCTCCTCTTTGGGAACGCGCGGATCGTTGTCGCCCTGCAAGACCAGTAGCGGCGCCTTCACACTGTGGATGTAAGTGATGGGAGAAGCTGCATCGTAAGCGGCGCGATCTTTCACTGGATCGCCCAGCAGGCTCTTTTCATATTCTTGCAGCATGGGATCTTCATGGTTCAGCATAGTCATCCAGTTAATGATGCCGTACATCTCCACGCCAGCGGCCCAGATGTCCGGAGTCCTGCCGATCGCCATCAGCGTCATGAATCCGCCGTAGGAACCGCCGGTGATCCCGATTTTCCTGGGATTCACGTAACCGGTAGCTTCCAGGAATTTGGCTGCGTAAACCTCATCCTGCAAATCTCCGCCGCCCAGGTCCTTGTAGTTGGCCTTTTGAAACTCCATGCCATACCCCGTCGAACCACGCACGTTGGGCTCGATGCAGACGTATCCCCGGGACACGAAGGCGGCCACACGCGGGCTCCAGTAATCTCCGGACTGCCCCGTCGGCCCGCCGTGCGGCAAGACCAGCGCGGGGTTCGAGCCGTCGCGTTTCAGGTTGAAGGGAATCCATAGCAGCGCGCTGATCGTTTTTCCATCGAATGATTTGTAGCTGATGACCTGCGAGGGCGATCGTGGCGCGGAGTTCAAACTCGCGATGGCGGAGTATGTCAGCTGTCTTGATTTCCGAGATGACACGTCGTAGACCCAAAAATCCCCCGGCTCTACTGAGCTCTCGTGCGACAACAGCAGCCGTTCTCCGGACGGCGAAAAGGAGTTCGGGTAGGCGGCAAAACCGTTCACGCCTCCAGCCACTGGGATTTTCTCTGAGCGCATCGTGGCCACTTCTGCCATGTACGCATCTACGCGGCCGTCCGCGTTTACCGTAAAAGTTAGCCGCTTGCCATCGGGAGAGAAGTCGCCCGAACTGGCCTCCCACTTGGTGTCCGTGACCCACGCAAGCTTTTTCCCCGCGATGTCCAGGAGCGCGACATTTTGGCAGCCGCTCTTCTCGTTGGAAGTAATCAAAAGCGTCTTGCCATCCTTGGACAACGAAGATGCTATGTTGAGCACATGGCCTTGGTGCGCGGTCAGGTTTGTGGCTTTTCCACTTGCGACGTCAATCGCATAGATGTCGGCGTCCGTAAAGCTCACTTCCAGGCGGTTGGCGTACAGTGTTTTTCCGTCGGGGCTCCAGGCCACCGATTGCCAAAGATGATTTGGAGTGCTTTCGTGGGTGAGTGGCGTCATCTTCCGCGTGGCCCAGTCCATCAACGTAATGTCGTACACCGTGGCTTCCTTTGGTTTGGTATTCAGCGCGATGGTCTTCCCGTCGGGCGACCATCGGGGGCTCTCTTCGCGAATCTCGGGAGTGTTGCTCAGGTTGAGCACTCCACCCCCGCTGCTCGGGATGGCGAAGACATCCCACAATTCGTTTCCGCCGGTGTCTTGTTGAAAGACGATCCACTTACCGTCGGGAGACCAGGTTTCGCCGTACTGCCTTTCGTCCGACTGCGCCAGTTGTATCGGCCATCCCCCGTCTGCGTTCACTTTCCACAAATTCGATCGGCCGGAGATGTCGGTGGTGAACGCAATCTCTTTGCCGTCCGGGGACCACGACGCGCTGGAAACGCTGCGCGTGAAGTAGAGATCATCAATCGGAATGGGGCGTGCATTCGGATTGGGCGCCGACGTGATTGTCTTTGGATCGTTGATTTGCCGCGTGTCCGGGCCCGATGATTGAGCAACCGCAGAACCACAAATGAACAGAGCCGACAAGCAAACCCAGTTACTCCGCCTGGTTTTCATCCTGTCCTCTTTTCCTATTTCCAAACAGTTAGAATCGAACCCATGACGAGATAGCAAACCAGTTGGTAACTCGTGTTGATGGCAAAAAGCTTCATGCTCTGCTTCATGAACAGCGCGCCAGTGAATTGCACGGTGGCGACGAAACCGAGCCAAATATGGAAACTAGCTATGATTCCGAAATGGAGGTCTTCTCCCCGCAGCCCATGGAGGATCAAGGCCAACGTGAAGGCGGAAACTAAGCTGGCTACAAAGGAGCCACCGTAAGCGGGTCCGGCACTCTTCTGCATTTCCTGTACCTTGGCTTTGTCGTCCGGGTCGTAGCCCATCTCGCGCATCCACGGCTTCGCGAAAAGAATCGGCGAGTACCACAGAAATCCCACCACCATCGCGGATATCGCGGCGACCAGAATCGCCAGCCAATTCAAGTTGTGCATGTGCATGAAGGAACTCCTTCGAATGGAGAATCAGGGAAACAGGTGGCGGTATCCTATGACGCGCTTCGCTGGGATGCAAAGGAAAATAGGCGGAGGAAATCTTTTATGGTTTGCTGCGGCCCGCTGTCCCGCCTCTCTCCTCCTCGATCATTTCGGTCCATAGTCTCAGAGTTAGGTCCTCGCGTTCTGGATTTCCGAGCTGCCAGCGAAGTTCGTTTTCGTAACGCTCTTTGAGGACTTTCAAGTCCAGCGGGATGGAGTGAGCCAGGTGCTTTACGTTATCGCGGTCCCGCTGGATTTTGCGTTCGAGCTTTGATAACGCCAGATCGTAGGGATCGAGCGCGCAGATCCGCAGATGCCTGTAAGCGCCCGGGAACATTTCGGTGAGCCGGTCTTCGTGGTCCTCCGGCACCTTGGCTACACCGACGTAATCCAGATAGATCTTGTGCTTCATGTGAAGCCTACTGCCTCGGGCGCCAAGTTCCAGCAACGGTGTGCGTTGTTCGCGCGGGGCGATCGGCAGCACATCGAGGTCGGAAGTCGCCCGCGCTAATCCATAAAGAATGGTCACCACGAATCCGCCCATGCAGTCCAAACGCGTTTGTTCCGTCGCTTCCTGATCGAGTTCACCCAGGAAGGAATGCCATGGTTCTGGTGCCTTGCGAGAGCGTGGCATGAGGGAGATTCTCCGCCTTCATGTCTGTCAGCAGATTCCAATGGGCGGCTTCGGCGGGGCGGTTCGATCGAAGCCATTTTCTCTCCGCTTCCGTCAGGGAATCGTGGCAAAGAGTATCTTCCTTGGCAAGTCGCGAGCGTTCGAGCACACCCAGGTATTCCCGAAGCCTTCCAGAACGGTGCGGTTCGCTCGTCTTGGACGCAAGTTGAGAAGCCAAGGTCACGACAAATCCGAGCCGGTTCTGCCGGTCAAGTAGCTTTGCGTTCTGCACCACCCAATCCCAATCCATGTCCGCGTACGCGAGAGCCAGCCACGGCAAGCCTTCCGTCACTCTGTTATCGAGGTTCGCTGCATTGAGGGCGGTGAGCAGAACCTCGGCAGGATTGCGGCGCGCTTTTGCCCGCAAGTGAGCGAATCCTGGAAGGACGGCCGCGCTTGCTAGTGGGCCCTGCGGAATTCCACATAATCGCGTCCGGCGTAGAGCCGGTAGCTTCCCGCGGTGGCCGAGGAAAGCACTTGCAGCGGCACGGGTCGCTTCATTTC
>Ga0137394_10000524_pt1 | contig 26820 bp, 27 predicted proteins | sample czobulk116metaG_FD_108278 | JGI IMG/M metagenome (GOLD analysis project Ga0137394, IMG submission 108278) | Vadose zone soil microbial communities from Angelo Coast Range Reserve, California, USA - czobulk1.16 metaG | ecosystem: Environmental > Terrestrial > Soil > Vadose zone | place: USA...
CGATCGGGAATCTCGACGCGGTCACGAAGGTGCGGAGCGGCGGGCACTTCAGCAGACGACGGCATGCCACGATTCTAGCTCGACTTGACCAGCGCATGATTCTTGCTCCAGTCTGGCTTCCGCGCATTTCCACGAAATGTAAGGAGCTCAACGGATCAACCGCGCCGGATGGGCTGGCGGATGTCTACGATCTCGACGAGCGCATGGAGCGGATCGGCCGAGCCGGCGTCACGACGCGCCGCAGCCGTCGACTGCAGCTGACCGCTGGCCCGCTGCCGCCCGCTTCACGAACGACCGCGGGCTACGGCATGGCCGCGCCGGTTCGGCTCAGAACCGAGGCTGCGGGAGCGGATCGGCGCGCCGGGAAAGGCAGCCGTCACGTCGCGGCGCGTCAGCTCGCGCCAGTGGCCAGGCTCGAGCGCTCCCAGCTCGAGCCCGCCGAATTTCACACGCTTCAAACGCGTCACCTGGTGACCAACCGCTGCGAACAGGCGCCGGAGCTCGCGGTTCCTGCCAGCCCGCAGCTCGACGATCAAATGCGACTCGCGCCGCGACGCCCTGCGTAGCGTGGCCATCGCCGCGCGGAGATGATCGCGGCCCGACGTCACACCTGACTCGAGCGTCGCCAGCTCGTCATGCGTCACCTCCCCGCGGACGGTGACGGCGTAGACGCGCGGAACGGCGCTCGCGGGGTCGGCCATCCAGTTCGCCAGCCGCGTGTCGGTGGTCAGGATCAGAAGACCGGTCGTGGCGAAATCCAGCCGGCCGACAGCGACGAGACCGCGGGCTTCATCGCCGATGACGTCGAACACGGTCCTTCTTCTCTCCGGATCGCGACGGGTCGTGACCACGCCGCGCGGTTTGTGAAAGAGAATGGTGCGCCACGCCGCGCGCTCCTGCGGTTCATCGTCGATCGTAATGCGCGCGTGCTCGGGGACGATCGGTTGCGCCGGATCGTGGACGAGCCGGCCGTCCACGCGGACACGCCCCGCCCGGATCGCGTCCGCCGCCTGCGCGCGGGAAAGGATGCCGAGCTTCGACAGCGCGCGATTCAGCGGAACGCACCCGACTCGCCCCACCTGACCCACCCGATCCTCCCGACGCTCCCGACCTTCCCGACCCACCCGCCCCTTTCGACCCCGCCCCAGCCGCCGCACGCGACCCACCCGACCTACCGCCCCTGCCTGCTGGCCTTGCCCGCCGCCTCCACCAGCGTCCTGTACAACGCGCGCGTGATGTCCGCCGTGAGCGCGGACCCCCGCTCCGGATCCTGCAACCCGCGGACGAGCACCACGAGCGCGAACGGCCGATCGGCGTACACGATCGCCGCGTCGTGCTGGATGCGCGTGATCTCCCCGGTCTTGTGCGCGACCGCGATGCCCGGCGGCAGGCCGGCCGGAATCCGGTCGTTGAACGTCTGGCGCTTCAGGATCGCGATCATCTCGCCGCTCGACGCCTTGTCAACGGCGCGGCCCTGCGCGAGGGCCTCCATCAGCGCCAGCAGCGCCCGCGCCGTGGTCGTGTTGTTGAGCCCCTTCTCGAACGCTTTGTCGTCCTCCACGCCCCGGAGCACGTGCATCCCTGTGGCGCCAAGCGCATCGGCCGTGCGCTGAATGTTCTTCGCGCCGAGGCGCTCGATGACGAGATTCGTCGCGAAATTGCTGCTGACCGTGATCATCGCATCGGCGAGCTCGCGGTACGACATGCGGCCACCAATGCGCTTGTAGACGTCGGCGTCGGAGTCGCCCCCCGCATCGAGCTTGTAGGGGCTGCCGTCGACGATGCTGTGGAACTCGTTGACGACTGGAATCTGGTCGTCGAGCCTGAGTGCGCCCTCGCGCGCCTGGCGGAAGAGCTCGATGAGGACCGGGATCTTCATCGTGCTGGCGGCGTGATACTCGACGTCCGGCTGGATCAGCAGCTCGTCGCGCCCGTCGAGTGTCCGGAACGCCACCGCCACGTCGGCGCCGCTTTTCTTGATCAGTGCCTCGATGTCAGCGCGCGTACCCCTGCCGACTCCGCGCGCCGCATGTCGGCGGGTCTGGCCGTAGCCCGCGAGCGTGCAAGCAGGCGAAGGCCGAACCGACTGCGCTGAGGGCGCCAACCGGGCCGCGCGGGACGGCTTCGCGACAGTCGCCCCGATCTCGGCGCTGACAGGCTGGCCGGGCACGCTGAACACAACGGCCGTGACCGCGCCGATGATCGCCGGGCATCTCTGCAGCATGCGGAGATTCTATCGATACGCGCCGCAATCTGTGGCATCTTGTTCAGATGCACGCTGTCCGTCTTGCAGGACTCCTTGCCGCCGCACTCGCCTCGGGCGCCTGTTTTCAGATGACGACTACGCTCAAGGTGAACGGCGATGGCAGCGGCACGATCGATCACCGCATGGTGTACTCCGCTGCGGCGATCGCGCAGCTCCGGCAGTTCGCGATGTTCGGCGGCAGAGGCGGGCAGAGCTTCGATCCGCTGTCGGAGCAGCAGGCCCGCGACATGACCGCGAGCATCGGTCCCGGCGTCACTTACGTCACGTCGACGCCGATCACCTCCGCGACCGGCCAGGGTCGCGAGACGACGTTCGCGTTCACCGACGTCAGCCAGCTGCGAATCTCGACGCAGCCGGCGGCTCCGGCCGGCATCTCGGTCAAGACCCCCGGCCTCAGCACCGAGTCCGAGTCGATCACCTTTTCGCTGACGCGCGAGCCTGGCGGCAACAGGGTGCTGCACATCCACGTCCCGGAGCCGAACTTCCTCGACGCGCTCGGGTCTCCCGCGGCTGCCGGACAGATCGACATGATCAAAACGACGCTGGCGGGCGCCCAGGTGCTGCTGATGGCCGAGCCCGCGGGCACGGTCGTGCGCACGAGCAGCCCGTATGTCGAGGGGCGGCGCGTCACGCTGCTCGAGGTCGATCTCGACCAGTTGTTGAAGGATGAAACGCTGATGCCGCGCCTGCAGGCGGCCAAAACGCCGGACGAAGCGAACGCGATCGTGAAGAGCGCCACCGGCTTGAAGATCAACCTCGAACACGACATCACGATCGAGTTCACGCCAGCGAAATAATCTCGACCTCGGTGGTCCCGTTCGCAATCGTCAGGCGCGCGACGCTCGGTTGCAGATCGAACCGCCGCGGCCCCGCGGCGCCTGGATTGCACCCGATGCGCCCGTCGCCGTCGCGCAGCAGCGCGGCACGGTGCGTGTGGCCGAAGATCACGACGTCGCCCGGGTAGCGCGCGAGCACGAGCGCGGGCGTCGGCCGGCCGATCTCGTGCCCGTGGCTGACGTGGATCGTGATGCCGCCGATCGTCGCCACACGCTCACGCGCCAGCGCGGGATCGCGCGGATCGTCGACGTTGCCGTACACCGCCTCGACCGGCGCGATTGCCGCCAGGCCGTCGAGCACCGCGCGCCCGCCGACGTCGCCCGCGTGAAGAATCAGCCGCACGCCGGCGAACGCCTTGGCGATCTCCGGGCGCAGCAGCCCGTGCGTGTCGGAGATCAGGCCGACCACGTATACTGCACGGCTCATGTCCGATCGGCTGTTCACGCCGCGCTTCTTCGTCATGTGCGGCTTCACCTTCACCGTGTTCCTGTCTGAATTCCAGCTGCTGCCCACCGCGCCGTTTCGTATTCAGGCGCTCGGCGGCAGCACGTTCGCGTCGGGGCTCTTTCTTGGCTGTCTGACCTACGCGTCGGCGACCTCGGCGCCGTTCACCGGCGCCGTCGCGGATCGCATCGGCCACCGCCGCGCGCTGATGATCGCCAGCGCGGTCTCCTTTCTCTGCGCCATCGGCTACGGGCTCACTTCCAGATATCCGGTGATGCTCGCGCTCGTGACCGTCCACGGCGTGTTCTGGTCCGGCCTGCTGTCGGCGTCGGCCGCGTATCTCACCAACCTGCTGCCCGAGCGCCGCCGCGCGGAAGGCATCGGTTACTGGGGCATGTCCAGCATCGCCGCGGTCGCCGTGGCGCCGCCGCTCGGCTTCTGGATCATGCAGCACGGCGGCTGGCGCTGGATCTGCATTTCGTGCGCCGCGCTGAACGCGCTGATGGGTTGCATTGCGTTCGCGCTGACCGACGCGGACGTAATCGGGCCGACACATGGGTCGGTCTCTACGAGCAATGCACGGCACGCACCGGCTCCGATCATCGGCGCACGGCACGCGTTGGCTACTGCATACCCGGCAGGCGTGGACCCGCGAGTCCGGCGGCTCATCGAATGGCGCGTGATGCTGCTGTCGGTGACGCTCTTCCTTTATTCGTTCGGCTACGGCGCGATCACCAGCTTCAGCGCGATGTACGCCGACGCGCTTGGCATCTCGCCCAAGAGCATCTATTTGACGATGCTGGCGATTGTGATCCTGCTGACGCGACCGCTTTCCGGTGCGCTGGCCGATCGCATCGGCTACCGGCGCGTCTTCATCCCGTGCCTCGCGCTCATCGCGATCGGGCTGGCCCTGCTGGCGTCCGGCTCGACGCTCACGTGGCTCGTCGCGTCGGCAATTTTCTTCGGCCTCGGCTTCGGCACCGCCTATCCGGTGTTTGTCGCCTACGTGATGCGCGACATCTCCGCCACGCGCCGCGGCGCGGCGTTCGGCGCGATTCTCGCGGCGTTCGACACCGGCATCGGCACCGGATCGACGACGGTCGGCTGGCTGATTCAGCGGTTCGGCTTCCCGGCGGCGTTCGGTGCCGCCGCGCTGCTCTCCGCCATCTCGCTTCCCTACTTCCTCGTCGTCGATCGGAGACTGCGGTGAAGGGAGCGGAGCTGCTTCTCTATGTGTTCCCGTTGCCTCCGTGTCCTCCATTTCCGTTGCCTCCGCCCGCTCTGTTTTCTCGCCGGTAGCGGCGCAGCGCCGGCGTGGCAGCGGCGACCCAGCCGGTCGCGATCAGGCACCCGAGGCCGCCGCTGATCACCGAGAACGGCGCGCCGAGCCAGTTCGCGACCGCGCCTGCCTCGAGCTCGCCGAGCTGCGGTCCGCCCATGAAGAACACCATGTTGATGCCCATCATCCGGCCGCGGAGCCGATCAGGCGTCTCGAGCTGGCGCACGATGTTGCGGATGACCATGCTCACGGTGTCGGTGGCGCCGGTCATGGCGAGGCAGAAGAAGGTGAGCCAGAACACGCGTGAGATCCCGAACACCAGGGTCGCCAGGCCGTAGCCGGCGACCGCCCAGAGCAGCGTCGGCCCGCGCCGCTTGATCTTGTCGGTCAGGGGGACCATGACCGCGCTGGTTGCCATCGCGCCGACTGCAGGCGCCGCGTACAGCCAGCCGTACCCCGTCGCGCCGACGCGCAGGATGTCCTGCGCGAAGATCGGCAGCAGCGCCGTCGCCGACGAAAAGAAGGTCGCGAAGAAATCCAGAAGCATCGTCGATCGGATGAGCGGCGAGCGGAAGACGAACCGCAACCCTTCGAGCGCCGCGTGCAGCGACACGTCGTCTCGTGACCCGCCTTCGGAGGGCGAGCGGGCCGGCACGTCGCGCATCATCAGCAGCGCGACGATGACGAACGCGAACGAGATGGCGTTGGCGACATAGACCCAGCCGACGCCGGTGGCCGCGATCACCAGGCCGCCGAGCGAAGGGCCGGCGACCGACGCCGTCTGAAACATGATCGTGTTCAGGCTGATCGCGTTGGGCAGATGCTCGCGCGGCACGAGCGTGGGCATCAGCGCGCCGCGCGCCGGTAGATCGAAGGCGCCGACCGCCGATCCGAGGGCGGCGAGCACGTAGAGCGGCCACACGTGCGCGAGCCCGCGAAACGTGAGGGTCGCGAGGGCGACGGCGACGATCGTCGCCGCGAATTGCGTGAACAGCATCAGCCTGCGGCGATCCCACGCGTCGGCGACCACGCCGCTGATCATCGAGAACACCGTGATGGGCACGACGCGGACCAGGCCGACCATGCCGAGCGCCAGCCCTTTGCGGTCCGGCGGCACGAGCAGCGACACGTGCCACAGCAGCGCCGCGTTCTGCATCATCGAGCCGGTGAACGAGACGAAGAGGCCGATCCAGATCAGCCGGTAGTTGCGGTGTTGCAGAGCGACGAAGGATTGGCGCGAGATCAAGGCGCTATGAGTGCCCCAGGACGGGGTGCGGCTGATACGGCTCTTCGAGGAAGGCCATCTCGTCCGGCTCGAGGCGCATGTCGAGCGCCGCCACCGCTTCGTCGAGGTGCGGCAGCTTCGAGGCGCCGATGATCGGCGCGGTCACGCCGGGCTTCGCGAGCAGCCACGCCAGCGCGATCTGCGCCGGTTTCACGCCCCGCTTGCGCGCGAGCGCCACGGCACGATCGGCGACCGTGAAGTCGCCCTCGGCGTAGTAGAGCTTGTGGGCGAAGTCGTCGGTCTGCGCCCGGACGGTCTCACCGCGTCCGGCGCCGCGCCGGTTGCCGGCCAGGAATCCGCGCGCGAGCGGACTCCATGGGATCACCCCGATACCTTCCTCGCGGCAGAGCGGCAGCATCTCGCGCTCTTCCTCGCGATACACGAGGTTGTAGTGGTTCTGCATCGAGACGAACCGCGTCCAGCCGTGCGCGACGGAGGTGTCGAGCATCTTCATGAACTGCCACGCGAACATGCTCGACGCGCCGATATAGCGCGCCTTGCCGGATTTGACGATGTCGTGCAGCCCCTCGAGGGTTTCCTCGATCGGCGTCTCGCGATCGAAGCGGTGGATTTGATAGAGGTCGACGTAGTCGGTGTCCAGGCGCTGGAGCGACGCATCGATCGCGTCGAGGAGGTGCTTGCGCGACAGCCCGCCACTATTGGGGCCGTCGACGAGGGGATAGAACACCTTCGTCGCGATCACCACTTGATCGCGCTGCGTGAACGCCTTCAGCGCGCGGCCGAGCACCTGCTCGCTGACGCCGCGCGAATACATGTCGGCGGTGTCGAAGAAATTGATGCCGTGCTCGAGCGCGCACGTGATGAACGGCCGGCTGCTGGCTTCATCCAGCACCCACGGCCGCCATTCCGGCGTGCCATAGGTCATCGCGCCAAGACAGAGTCGCGAGACCTTGAGGCCGGTCTTGCCGAGACGAACGAAGTCCATACGTTTAACCGCAGAGATCGCAGAGCGAGGGTTGTTCTCGGCGCGCGGTGCGTGCTCTGCGTTGCTTTCCGTCACTTGACGTCGAGGAGCTCGACGTCGAACACCAGCGTCGCGTTCGGCGGGATGGCGCCGCCGGCGCCGCGCGCGCCATAGCCGAGCTGCGACGGGATGACGAGCGTGCGCTGGCCGCCGACCTTCATGCCGGCGACGCCCTGATCCCATCCCTGAATCACCATGCCCGCGCCCAGCTTGAACTGGAACGGATCGTTGCGATCGCGGGAGCTGTCGAACTTCTTGCCGTGCTTATCGGGTTTGCCCGGGTCGTGCAGCCATCCCGTGTAGTGCACCGTGACGTTCTTGCCGGCCATGGCTTCGGCGCCGGTGCCGACCTTGCCGTCCGAGATCTGCAGGCTCGTGATGTTGTCCATAAGAGAGCGAGTATACAGCCCCCGACGTCCGACGCCGAACGCGCGGCGCTCGCCGAGAAAAACCGTGGCTGCGTGTTCTTCGAGCTCTGCGCTGGCCGTCGTTTACGTGACGAGGAGGAGCTTCCCGATGTGGACGCCCGATTCCATGACGCGGTGGGCCTCGGCGGCCTCGCGGAGCGGAAACGTGGCGTAGATGATCGGTCGGACGGCGCCCGATTCGATCAGCGGCCAGACGTGCTCCCGGACGGCGGCGGCAATCGCGCCTTTTTCGGCCACCGGCCGCGGGCGCAGCGACGAGCCCGTGATTGTGAGGCGCCGCTGCATGATCGTCTGGATGTTCAGCTCGGCCTTCGCGCCTTTCAACGTCGCGATCTCGACGAGCCGTCCTTCGACGGCGAGCGCCTCGATGTTGCGTGGAAAGTAATCGCCGCCGACCATGTCCAGGATGACGTCGACGCCGCGACCACCCGTCAACTCGGCTGCAACGGCCACGAAGTCCGCGTGGCGATAGTTGATCGCCCGCTCGGCACCGAGCCGTTCGCACGCCGCGCATTTTTCGGCCGATCCCGCCGTCGCGAAGACGCGCGACCCCCGCGCGCGCGCGAGCTGAATGGCCGTGGTGCCGATGCCGCTCGACCCGCCGTGCACGAGGAGCGATTCGCGCCGCCGCAAACGGCCCCGATCGAAGACGTTGGTCCAGACGGTGAAAAATGTCTCCGGTATCCCGGCGGCTACCACCACGTCGAGCCCGCGCGGCACCGGCAGGCATTGTGGCGCCGGCGCCACGCAGTACTCCGCGTACCCGCCGCCGGCGACCAGCGCGCACACGGCGTCGCCCACCTTCAACTCGTGCACATCGGAACCGACCTGCTCGATCGTGCCCGCGACCTCGAGGCCCGGGATGTCCGACGCCCCCGGCGGCGGTGGATAGCGGCCAAGACGCTGGAACACGTCGGGGCGATTGACGCCGGCCGCGTACACCTCGATCAGCACCTCGCGTGCAGCCGGCATCGGCTTCGGTCGCTCGACCGGGACGAGCACCGTAGGCCCGCCCGGCTCGCGAATCTCGATCGCCATCATGGCCGGTCTTTTCGTGTCTTTCGTGTTTTCGCGTCCTTCATGGGGAGGTTCTCCTGTTCCTCAAGGATCTTCGCCGAAGGCCGCTGCGGTCGTCGCTGGTTCGAGCACCACGGATGCGAGCGCGATCCCGAGGGCGAGGGCGAGCGTGAACACGGAGGGCAGCGCGCGCGTGCCGGCGAGGATGACCGCGTCGGCAAACAGCAGCATTGCCGCAATCAGATCCAGCAGCTTCGTCGCGCGCGACGTCCGCCGCCGCTCGATCGTCAGATACGGCACGTTCATCCACTCGGTGAAGACGAGGTGGAGGCGCAGGACGCAGCCGATGGTCGCCACCGCTCCGAGCGCGAGAAAGATCGACACGGTGATCGGTGTTTCGATCCATTCCTTGATCCGCCAGGCCAGCACCGCGCCGACGATGTACAACAGCGCGAGCACCATCTGATGCACGCGCCACCACGTGGCATGAGCTGCCGGGCGCGGGGTCTCGCTGACAGCGGTCAGCGCGCCCACGATCTCCGCGGCCGATCCGAATCGCTCCGCCGGCGCTTTCTTCAGGCATCGCGAAATGATCTCGGCCAGACCGCTCGAGAGCTCGGGGCAGCGCGCGGCGATCGGCCGCGCGTCGCTCTCGAGGACGCGGGCCACCACTGCCAGCGTCGACGACCCCTCGAACGGGTGCACGCCGCACGCGTATTCGTACAGCAGGACGCCGAAGGCGAAGACATCCGCCCGCGCGTCGACGGGCAGACCTTTGATCTGTTCCGGCGCCATGTACGCCGGGGTTCCCACCATGACGCCGGGCTGCGTCACCCGCGGCATGGGGGCGGCGTGCGCCGGGTCGAATTGCGCCAGGCCAAAGTCCAGAATTTTCAGCCGGCCGTCGCGGCCGCGCTTCACGTTGTCGGGCTTGAGATCGCGATGGACGATGCCGCTCGCGTGAGCGGACGCCAGCGCCGCGGCGAGCTCCTGCGCCGTCCGCATGACGTCGGCGGATGATGGGCGCCGGCCGGATCGGATTTCCTCCCCGAGCGTGTGGCCGTCGACGAACTCGGTGACGATGAACAGATCGCCGTCGATCTCTTCCAGCGCATACACCGTGCAGATGCCGGGATGGGTAAGCCCGGCGGCGGCGCGTGCTTCGCGCTTGAGGCGCTCGCGCTGCGCCGGCTCGCGGACGAGGTGCGGCGCCAGCGCCTTGAGCGCGACGGTTCGCCCGAGGCGCGCGTCGGACGCCAGATACACGCAGCCCATGCCGCCGCGGCCGATCTCGCGCACGATCGTGTAGGCGCCCACCACCGCGCCCGCCGCCAGGGGTTCTTCCTCCAGCAGATCGGGCGCGCGATCCACGATGGGATCGGAAAGAAACACGCCCGCGCGCGAATGATGCTCGACGAGCGACAGCACCTCGTCGCGGACGATCGGATCGTCCCCCGCCTCGCGCGCAACCCAGCTCTCGACGCCCGCCGGATCGCGATCGAGCGCGGCTTCGAAGAGATCGCGCACCCGCCGCCGCTGGTCGGAGGTCATGGGCGCGACTCGCTCAGCTCGCGAAAGAGCCAGGCGCGCGCCAGGGCCCAGCGCCGCTTCAAGGTGGCGGGCGACAGGCCGAGCGCATCGGCCGTGTCCTCGATGCTGAGCCCCGCGAAGTAGCGAAGCTCCACGATGCGCGCCTGCTGGGCATCGAGGGCCTCGAGACGCGTCAGTGCGTCATCGAGCGCGGGCAGCATGCCCTGCGGCTCGGCGGCCATGACGAGCGCGTCGGTGATGGAAACACGATCGAGGCCGGCCCACCGCTTCTGCGCGCCGCGCGCGCGCGCGCGCTCGACGAGAATCTGCCGCATCGATCGCGCGGCGATCGCCACGAAATGCCGCTTGTCGTGCCACGGCGTCTTGGGGCCTGCGAGCCGGAGGTAAGCCTCGTGCACGAGGGCGGTGGCCTGCAGCGTCTGCCCCGGGCGCTCGCGCCGCATGTACGCCGCTGCGAGGCGGCGAAGCTCGTCGTAGACGAGCGGGGCGAGCTCCTCGGCCCGAGGCGGTTCGCGGTCGTTGGCGGTCATGAGCCGGTTTCCTTGCGGTCTGCGCATTATCGGGTGAACTGATGCCGGAACCAAGTCAAGAGGGAGCCCTGCCGATCGACGTCCCGTCGCCGTTCACCACGCGGCCGCGAATCGGCCTGCGATGGAGGTTCTGATGCAAAGCGCCATGAGAAGCCTGCTCGTTGCCGCGTCGCTGCTGGTGGCCGCGCCCGCCGGGGCGCAGCCCGCGGCAGGAAACAACATCGAAGTCGGCGGCGGCCTCGGAGGCCTGGTGTCCTGGTGGACTCGGCCGCTGCCCGGCGGCGATCTGCGCGTCACCTTCCCTGTCAACCACCGGTTCGCGATCGACGCGCTGGTCGCGATGACGCCCACGCAGGACAAGGAAACCTACGGCATCTACGGCGCTATCGTGAAACAACGGATCGGCGCGCGCGCGGCGTCGGATCTGCAGCCCTTCGTCAGCTACGGCGTCATCGGCGTTTTCGCACGCACCCACGTGGACGAGTACCGCTACACCACCGCCGCAGGCGCGACGGTCGTCAGTCCGGGGTACGACGACACATTCGTCTCGCCGCCGCTCATCGGCATGCTCGGCGGCGGCGTGGAACGGCGGGTGCACCGTCGCTTGTCCGTGCGCGTCGAAGCCCAGGCGGTGATGGCGCTGGTGGTACCGATCGGCGTGCGCATGGCGGCGGGCGTTTCCGTTCCGATCGGCCGGCTGGCGCACGCGCCGGCGGGGGTCGTCCCGCCATAGTCGACGCGCTATGCTGCACGGGTGGTCGTCATTCTGATCGCCGTCGCGGGCGCGGGCAAGACCACCATCGGCCGCGCGCTGGCCGGCGAGCTCGGGTGGCGATTCATCGACGGCGACGATTGGCACACGCCCGCGGCCGTGGCGAAAATGCGCGGTGGCATCGCGCTCACCGATGCCGATCGCGCGCCGTGGCTCGCGGCGCTGCACCGGATCATCGCCGCGGCGCTGGATCGACGCGAGCACCTGGTCCTCGCCTGCTCGGCGCTGCACGAACGATACCGCGTCGCGCTTCGCGGAACGCTCCCGTCCGTTCGCTTCGTCTACCTGAGTGCGGACGAAGCCACGCTGCGCCGGCGCCTCGAGGACCCCGCCGGCCATTTCGCTGGTGCGAGGCTCCTTACCAACCAGCTCGCCGAGCTCGAAGAGACGGCCGACGCGTCGGCCATCGACGCGACGCTGCCGCCGGAACGGATCCTCGCGACCATCCGCGATGAGTTCGGGCTGTGAGCAATTCGACCCTTGGGCATTTCTTCTCTGCGGCCCCGGTGGTCTCTGCGTTGAATGTGATGTGTTCACAAGCTAGCAGGCTCGACGAACTCGCGCGCGCGGAGCGCGAGGACGGTGTAACGGCGCCGCAGCGCATCGACGCGCCGGGCGTATTCGATCTTGGGAAAGTCGCGGCGCAGGTAGCGCTCGCGCAGGCAGCGGATCTCGTACTTGTAGAGATCGCGGACGAAGTCGCGCACGAGCTCGGGCCGCGTGTGCGCGGTCGGCCGCACGCCATGACGCAACAGATGCTGGAGGACGTCCGGACGGTACAGGAAGCCTCCTTCGTCAGGCATCGAGCGTCGCTTTGACGGCATCGAGCGAGGGATGGATCCGGATGATGTGCCGCGGCCGCGCCAGCGCGTGAGCCAGCGGCGCCGGCTTGTCCAGTGGGCGCCCGACGATCGGATCGACGATCTCGGCGAACTTCGCCGGATGCGCCGTCGCCAGAAAAATCCCGAGTCGCCTGACCTGCCCCACCTGCCCCAACCGCCCTCCCTGTCCCACCAGCCCCTGATATGCAATCGCGCTGTGGGGATCGAGAAGATATCCACGCTCCTCGTACACGCGTCGGATCGTCGCGCACACCTCGCCGTCGGTAAACCTGGTGCCACCGATATCGCGGCGCATGGCATCGAGATCGGCGCCGTACAGCCACGTCATGCGCTCGAAGTTGCTGGGGTGGCCGACGTCCATCGCGTTCGCGACGGTCGGCACCGACGGGCGCGGTTCGAACCGGCCGGTGTCGAGATACGCGGGCACCACGTCGTTGACGTTGGTGGCCGCGACGAACCGCGCGACTGCCAGGCCGGCGCGCTTCGCCAGAAGACCTGCGGTCAGGTTGCCGAAGTTCCCGCTTGGCGTCGAGAACACGATCTTCGCGTCCTGCCCCTCCCGCCCTTCCAGCCTTGCCTGCCCGCCAATCTGCGCAACGGCGTGGAAATAGTAGATCGACTGCGGGAGCAGGCGGCCCACGTTCACCGAGTTGGCGGAGGTCAGCCGCATGCGCCGTCGCAGATCGACGTCACCGAACGCTTCGCGCGTCAGCCGGTGACAGTCATCGAAGCTGCCGGCCACGGCGTACGCGCGCACATTCCCGCGCTCGCCGTTGAACATCGTCAACTGCGCCTCCTGCGTGGGGCTGACGCGGCCGTCCGGATACAGGATGACAACGCGCGTGTTGGGCACGCGGTGGAAGGCGTGCGCCACGGCGCTGCCCGTGTCGCCCGACGTCGCAACGAGGACCGTGAGCGGTTCACCGCCGCGGTGCAGCGCGGCCATCAGGCGCGCCATCACGCGCGCGCCGACGTCCTTGAACGCGAGGGTCGGACCATGAAACAGCTCGAGCGCGAAGACGCGCGGCTCGACCTCGACGAGCGGGATTGGAAAATTCAGCGCTTCGACGACGACCGCTTCGAGCGTCGCGGGATCGATATCGCCGCGCGTGAACGGCCGCAACGCGCGCAGGCCGATCTCGGTCAGGGTGCGGCGCGGCAGCCGCGCCAGCTCGGCGGCGGCCCACGGTTCGATTGTTTCGGGCATGTAGAGCCCGCCGTCCCGCGCAAGGCCTTCGTAGAGCGCGCTCGTGAATGAAGCCGGCTCGCCGCCTCGGGTCGTTACGAAGCGCACGTCGACACCACACGCGCGCCGTGGGGAGCGATCGGCGACACGTAGGTCTGCGGCTCGCCGCCGATGTGCCGCCTGACCGCCGCGCTCATCGCGGTCGCGACCGCCTGCGCCGTCGTGAGGTCGCGGCACAGCGCGAAGAGGGACGGCCCCGAGCCGGACAGGCTGCAGCCGAGCGCCCCGGCGCCGGTCGCCGCCTGTTTGATGGCGGCAAGACCGGGAATCAGCGCCGCGCGCCGCGGCTCGGCGATCGTGTCCTCGAGCGCACGCGCGAGCAGCGCGAAATCGGCGCGATGCAGCGCGTCGACGAGCGCGCCGAGGTTTGCCCACTGGCGGATCGCATCGGCGAGGGGCACGTGCGTGCCGAGCAGCGCGCGGGCGCGCGCAGTCTCGATTTCGAGGTCGGGATGCACGACCACCGCCGTGAGTCCCGGCGGCACCGGCAGCCGGACGACGTCGGGCGGGTTCGGCACGCGCACGAGGACGAACCCGCCGTACACCGCGGGGGCGATGTTGTCGCCGTGCGCCGACCCGGCGCCAACGCGCTCGCCTTCGAACGCGCAGGCCATCAGCATCTCGAGGGGCGTGTGCGCGTCGAGCAGCGCGTCCACCGCGACCACCGCCGCCACCGCGCTCGCGGCGCTGCCGCCCAGACCGCTCGACAGCGGCAGCCCCTTGCGGATCGTCAGCGCGAGGCCGCGACGCTCGCCGAGGATCGCCAGCAGCGCCTGCGCCGCTACGCTGGCGGTGTTCTTCGCGGGGTCGCGGGGCAGCCGCCCGCTGTCGCCGAGGATGTCGTCGATGCAAACGCCGTCGCCCGCGACGAGGCGCGCCGTGACCTCGTCCCCCGGATCCTGGAGCGCGAAGCCGAGGACATCAAATCCGCATGCGACGTTCGACACCGTCGCCGGCGCAAAGGCAGTGACCGACTGCATGGGCCCGTTCATCTTAACTTGTCACCGCTGCTTCGTGTTCTTCCGGGCCTTCGTGTTTTCGTGGTGATCCGCCGTGGCAACTATCGACGGTACCGCTCGCGAATCGTGGGAATGAGGTACTCCCGAAACGCGCGATCGAAGTCGAACCGCGGATCGAAGCCCCAGTCGCGGCGCGCGGCGGAGTCATCCACCGCGGCCGGCCAGGAGTCAACGATCTCCTGCCGCTTGGCGTCGACCTTGAACCCGATCCTGGCGCTCGGAAACGCTGCGACGACGACGTCGCGGATCTCGGTCGCGGACGGGTTGAACGCCGTGAGGTTGTAGGCGCTCCGCGTCAGCCGGGCACGGGGCGCAGCGGCCAGCGTCAGCAGCGCGTCCACGCCGTCCGGCATCGCCATGAACGGGATGGTCGTGTCGGGCCGCACGAAACACTCATACGGCTCACCCCTCGCCGCCGCATGAATCATCTCCGGGGCGTAATCCGACGTACCGCCCGACGGCAGCGTGACGGCCGAAATCAGTCCCGGAAAACGGACGCTACGGAAATCGACGCGGGCGATGGCGTCGGCCGACAACTGCTTGTAGTGCCGCGCGTAGTAGTGCCCCAGCTGTTCGCAATACAGCTTGTTGCATCCGTACATCGTGTTCGGATGCGCGAACTGATCCTCTTTGACGGCGCCGGCGCGCTGCTTCGTCTCGAGATCCGGCAGGCCGTACGCGGCAATCGAGGAGGGATAGATGAAGGTGACCGGCCGGCCGTGCGATTCGCCCTGATGCTGCGCGAACTCGAGCAGGTTCAGCGTGCCATCGACGTTGACGTGGTGCGCGGCGACCGGGGTGAACTCGGATCGCGTCGAGAGCAACGCCGCGAGATGAAACACGCGGTCGACCTCGAACTCGGCCAGCATGCGCTCGAGCAGGCTCAGATCGGTGATGGATCCCGTGAACTCCCGCGCGACCAGCGGCGCGAGCGACGCATCGAGCGGGCTGACATCGAGGGTGATGATCGGTGAGCCGGTGCCGAAGAGACGCGTGACGAGGCCGTGGCCGATTTCACCGCCGGCCCCGGTGATGAGGACGACCGGCTTACGCATTCACCTTCGCCACGTCGCCATCCCGTCCGTCCACCCCCTCCCGCCCTTCCCGCCCTTCCTGCCCTGCTCGGCCAGCCGTCATCAGCATGTTGATCGACGTGTAGATGACCACGACCACGACGAGCCATCGGACCGCCGTGACCGACATCGACTTCACGATCAGGCCGGCGATCAGGGCCGCCGGCAGCCCGCCGAGCGCGAGGCCGAGCGCCGCCTGCACGTGATAGGTCCGGGTGTTGACGAAGCGCAGGCTGGCGATCGGCATCAGGAACGCGCAGGAGCCCATCATGATCGGATACGCCGCCGTGGGGTTCATGCCGAGCAGGTAGATCAGAATCATGCACGGCGCATAGAGCCCGATCCCGAGCATCATCAGCGCGCCGAGGACGAAGTTGCCGGCGAGACCGATGGCGAGACGCGTGCCCGTGAGGTCCAGCGTTTCGCCGCCTTTCGGAAAGAGGTCGAGCTGCGTCATCAGCATCAGCATGGCGGCGCCCATCAGCGCGATGCCCATGCCGATCTGGATCTTGTGCCGCGGCCAGTGCACGACGACGCCGGCGCCGAGCCAGGAGCCGATGCACGCCGCGACGATCATCAGCACGAGCGTTGTCGGATCCACCGGCACGATGCTCGTGTAGATGAATGCCTGCGCGATGGTTGACAGCGCGTGGCCGACGTTGAGTGTGCCGGGCATCAGCTTCACCGGCACCATCCTGCGCAGCTTGTAGACTGCCGTCGTCGTCGCGAAAGAACCGATGCCGAGCGTGTCGAAGAAGGCGGTGACGAAGCCGATCGCGGTCTGGAGCACCGTCGGCACCGCGAATCCACCGCGAATGATGGCGACGGCGTAGACGACGAGGACGATGCCGAGGCCGACGAACAGCAGCGTCTTAGCGTCCATGGACGAATTCGTTCGTGTAGGTTTTCGACACGTCGATCACGGCCGTGCGGACTTTCTCCATCGAGCCGGCGAGCAGCGTCCGCGTCGCGTCGGCCCCGTCGGCGGCCATGACGCCGTCGGGCGAGAACATCGGCATCGAGCTCTTCAACGCCTCCACATACAGCGCATCGTCGTCGCCACGGAATGGTTTCGGCATTTTGTCGGCGATCTGCTGCGGCGTGTGCGTCTGCATCCATGCGAGCGTCCGCGTCATCACCCGCGCCAGCCGCGCGGTGGTGTCCCGGTTCGCGCGGATCCAGTCGCCGCTCGAGTACAACACCGCTCCCGGATAGGTGCTGGTGCCGAACGCGTCGTTGACGCCTGCGGCCGTGCGCAGATCCGCGAGTACGCGCGCGGCCGGATTGCGGCGGGCGACCAGAGTGAACGCCGGGTCGGCCATCATGGCCGCGTCGACCTTCCCGTGCTCCATCGCGGCGACCGCGGTGGCGGCGCTGCCAATCGCGGTGATGCTCACCGAATCAACCGGCACTCCATGCCGCGTGAGCATCGACGTCAGCATCATCTGAGACGAGGAGCCCGCCGTCGTGACCCCGGCGATCCGGCCCTTCAGATCTTCGACCCGCGTGATCTCGGGACGGTGTGGAGAGGTAACGAGGATCATCCCGGGAAACCGCAGCATCGCGACGAATGCGACGAGCTCGCGTCCTTCGGCGGCCATCTGGATCGTGTGATCGTAGAAGCCGGAGACGACGTCCGCGCTGCCGCCGACGAGCGCCTGCAGCGCCTTCGCCCCGCCCGCGAAGTCCTGCAGCTCGGCGTCGATGCCTTCCTCGCCATACAGCCCCAGCTCCTGCGCGAGCGTGGTCGGCAGGTACACCATCTGGGTTTGCCCGCCGACGGCTATGCGGACGTGGCGGGCCGCCCGATCGCCTTGCCGCGCGCAGCCCGAGGCCGCGGCCACATAGGACACAAAGGTTACAAAGGACACAAAGACGAGGAACGGCCTTGGTGTTTTTGTCATGCCTTCCACCGAAGTAACCATCGTTCGAGCCGCGTCACGCCCGCGCTGACGATCACGACAATGGCGCCGAGCACCGTCATGCCGGCAAAGACGCCTGTCGTGTCGAAGGTGCCCTCCGCCTGCGAGATCACGTACCCGAGACCGCGCGTCGCGCCGAGATACTCTCCCACAACCGCCCCCACCATCGCGAATCCAAGGCTCGTCTGGAGGCTGGAGAAGATCCACGTGAGCGCGCTCGGGATGAGCACGTGGCGGACGAGCTGCCGCTCGGTCGCGCCGAGCATGCGCACGTTGTCGATCAGCACGCGGTCTGCATCGCGCACCCCCTGATACGTGTTGAAGAACATCACGAAGAACACGAGCGTGACCGAGAGCGCGACCTTCGACCAGATGCCGAGCCCGAACCACAACAGAAACAGCGGCGCCAGGACGACGCGCGGCACGGCGTTGAGCATCTTGATGTACGGATCGAACACGCGCGCGAGAAACGGCGACCGCGCGAGCGAAAAGCCGAGCGAGATGCCGAGCGCCGCGCCCAGGAGCAGGCCCAGCAGCGATTCTTCGAGCGTGACCGCGAGATGTCGCCAGAGCGAGCCGCCGACGATCCACTGCCAGAGCCGCTCCATGATGGCGCTGGGGCGGCTGACGAAGAAGGGATCGAGCACCTTCACCATGACCAGCGTCTGCCAGAGCGCGAGGGCGGTCAGGCCCACGGCGGCCTGCGAGGCGAAGATCGCGCCGGCGTGGCGTTTCGCGTCAGCCACGCGCCGCCTCCATCGCACGCTGGCTCTTGATCACTTCCTCGCGGAGCACCGCCCAGATCGCGCGATACATGTCGATGAACGCCGGCGCCGTGCGCAGCTCCAGAAGGTCGCGCGGCCGATCGAGCGCCACCGGATGGCGTGCCACGACGTGGGCCGCGGGGCCGGCCGAGAGGACGACGACCTCGTCGGCGAGCGCGATCGCTTCCTCGAGGTCGTGCGTAACGAACAGCACGGTCTTCCGGTCGGGGCTCGCCTGAAAGGCTCGCCCTCCTGTGCTCTGGAGCGGGAGGCTTTCAGTCGAGCGGTTCGCTCGAGAGGCGTGCTCTGCTGTGTCCTGGAACGCGAGGCTCGCAGCGGAGCGGCCTTCCCAGATCGCCAGCAGCTCGGTCTCCATGCGCTGCCGCGTGTGGACGTCGAGCGCGCTGAACGGCTCGTCCATCAGCACGATGCCCCGATCGATGATCCAGTTCTGCGCCATCGCCGCGCGCTTGCGCATGCCGCCGCTCAGCTGCGCGGGGTAGTGCGCCGCGAACGGCGCGAGACCGACGCGTGACAGCCACGCGTCCGCGCGCGCGTGCGCCTCGGGCCGCGCGATGCCGCCGAGCGTCAGGCCCAGCGCGACGTTGTCGCGCACGGTTTTCCACGGCAGCAGCGCGTCCTGCTGAAACATGTACGTCGCGTGACGGTTGATGCCCGCGAGCGGCTCACCTTCGACGCGCACGGTCCCGGCGGTCGGCGCCAGCAGACCGGCCGCGATGTTCAGCAGCGTCGATTTGCCGCATCCGCTGGGGCCGACGATGCCGACGAAGCAGCCGGTGGGAACGACGAGCGAGATGGCGTCGAGAGCTCGATAGACGCGGCCGTCCGGCGTCGTGAAATCACGCGAGACTCTCTCGAGCTCAATCATGGGCGCCCGAACGCAGCTCCGCCAGGAAAAGCGTCGCCGCGCGCGTCACGTCGTCGGCGGTCATGCGCTGGCTGTGCGGGCTGTGTCCGCCTTCGTCCACCACGACGATGCGCCGCAGCGGTTTTCGCCCCTCTGTCGGCCCGCCGCCTCGATCCATTGCCGCACGCAGCGCCTCCAGCTCGCCGGGCTCGGTCCGCCGATCGCGACCGCCGTGAATCACAAGTGTCGGCACACGCAGCTCGGACAGCCGTCCGCCGTACAGATCCGCGTCGGACGTCGGCCACTCGTCGGCAATCCGGCGCCAGGCGGCGCCGTTCATCCTGATGACCTCACGCCAGGCCTCGCCGTGCTCGCGCGCAAGCACCGACGTCACCCGCTCGCCGAGGCTGTCAGGATTCTCGATCATCGCGGTGAAAAACGCGCGCGACGCCGGCTTGACGCGAAAGAAGTGCGCCGCTTCGACGATCAGACCCGCGAGGCGGTCGGGCTGCGCGAGCCCCATCAGCAGCGCGATCACGGCGCCGTCGCTGTGGCCCCACACGATCGGGCGCGCGAGGCCGAGCGCATCGATCACCGCGAAAGTCTCCTCCGCGCCGCGACGATGAAAGTCGATCGCCTGGCGCGCCACGCGGCCGGATCCGCCGTAGCCGCTGCGGTCCGGAATCACGACGTGGTGATCGGCCGCGAGCGCGGCGACCTGGCGATCGAACGGGTAGATGTCGTAGCCCCACCCGCCATGCAGGACGACGACGGCCGGCCCGGCGCCGGCGTCGCGGTAGTGAATCCGGACGGGCGACACGCCGGGCGCCAGCGGAGACGAGGCGATCTCGACAGTCGGCACGAAACGCCTATGCTAAGGTAAGTCGCATCAACTTATGAAGCAGAGCATGCTCGTCCTGATTGTGCTCGCGGGAGCTGTCCTCGCGGCGCAGCCGGCGGCGCTGAGCCCGGAGCAGACGCTGGATCGCCGCGCCATCGGCGAACCGGACTTCTCGCCCGATGGGTCGCGCGTGGCATTCACCGTCGCCGAGCCCGTGAAAGGCACGGCGCGCGCGCGCGCAATCTGGCTGTTCGACGTCTCGAGCGGCAGGCTGCGCCAGATGACGTTCTCGGGCAAGAACGACTCGATGCCGCGGTGGTCGCCCGACGGCGCCTGGATCGGGTTTCTCTCCGATCGCGACGGCGCGGCGCAGCTCTATCGCCTGCCGATGCGCGGCGGCGAAGCCGAGAAGCTCACGGATCGAAAAGACGCGATCCGCACGTTCCGATGGTCGCCGGACGGCCGGGGCATCGCCCTGCTGATGGCGGAAGCCAAGCCCGAGGCGCAGCAGCAGCGCGAGCGCGACAAAGACGACGGCCGCGTGGTCGATAGAGATGATCGCCATCCGCGCGTGTGGATGCTCGACGTCGCGTCGCGATCGCTGAAGCAGGTGACTACCGGCAGCTGGCAGATCGGCGACATCGCGTGGACGCCAAACGGCGACCGCCTTGTCGCGGTCGCCACCGCGCAGCCGGAAGTCGATCGGTGGAACGAGCGCTTCTATGCGATCGACATCATCGACGGGCGCTTCACCGAGATTGCCGCGCCGCGCGGCCCGGTCGGCCCGTTCGCGTTGTCCCCCGACGGCCGCACGATCGCGTACATCGGCGCCCGCGTCGACGGCCCGGAGGCGCACGACCTCCACCTGCAGCCTGCTGCCGGCGGCGCGTCGACGAACATCAGCGCGACGACGATCGATCGGCCCGTGAACCTGCCGCGCTGGATCGACAACCAGACGCTGGCCGTCACCGTGGTGCGCGGTTTCACGAGCGAGCTCGCGCTCGTCGGCCGCGACGGCCGCGCGCAGAAGATTGACGGCCTCGAAGGGCATCCGTCCGCGTTCGCGCGCTCGGCGAACGGCACCATCGCCTACGTCGGCGAGACGGCGGCGAAGCCGCCCGAGCTGTACATCCAGCCGCCGTCCGGACCCGCACGCGCGGTCACGGCGCTGAATCAGAAATCTGCGTCGCTTCTCATCGTGGCGCCGGAGTTCGTGAAGTACGCGAGCGCCGACGGCGTCGAGATCGAAGCGGCGCTGCTGCTGCCGCGTGGTCCCCGGCCCCCAGCCCCTGGCCTCCAGCCCTCAGCTCCTGGGCCCCAGCCCCTGCCCTTTGTCGTCCTGGTGCATGGCGGCCCGACGGCGCGCTGGAGCGACAGCTTCGAGTCGTGGGGACAACTGCTCGCTGCGCGCGGCTATGCGGTGCTGTATCCGAACGTGCGCGGGTCGACCGGCTACGGCCACCGCTTCGTCGAGATGAACCGCGCCGACTGGGGCGGTGGCGATTTCAAGGATGTCATGGCGGGCGTCGACTGGGCGATCGCGCGCGGCATCGCCGATCCCGACCGGCTCGGCATCGGCGGCTGGTCTTACGGCGGATACATGGCGGCGTGGGCCGTCACGCAGACCACTCGCTTCAAGGCCGCCGTGTCGGGCGCGCCGGTCATCGACATGGCGAGCGAGTTCGGCACCGAGAACGGTTCCGCGTACGACGAGTGGTTCTACGGCACGCCGTACGAAAAGCTCGACGGCTTCATCAAGAGCTCGCCGATCACGTTCGTGAAGAACGCCAGCACGCCGACGCTGCTGCTGCAGGGAGAAGACGACGCGACCGATCCGATCGGCCAGAGCCAGCAGTTCTATCGCGGCCTGAAGCGCTACGGCGTGGCGTCCGATCTGGTGATCTACCCGCGCGAGCCGCACGGCCTCCGGGAGGAAAAGCACCTGCTCGATCGTCTGACCCGGATCCTCGCCTGGTACGACAAGTACCTCAAGCCGTCAGCCGGGTCCGGCGCCCAGTATCCGTGAATGGGTCCGCCCTTGCAGGTCCCTCAGGGCTGCCCGGCACTCAAGCGCTGCACGACATCGCCGAGCGCTCCCCAGGTTTCAGGATCCTGACAGAGCAGGGTGTTGAGATAAATCCGGACGTCGTCGGCGGGAAATGTCCTGGCGAGCTGTGCGGCGGCGGACGCGACCTTCGCCGCCTCGGGCTTTGCGCCGTCTTCCCCGATCAGCCCGTCCTCGTGTTTGATGCCGAGCGCGTCGAGGAACGCGCCCATCATCGGCCGCTGCTCGGCGAGGTGGTACACGATCAGCGCGCGCGCGGCGATCGGATCGGGCACCGACCCCAGCGTCGCCAGGTGGCGCGCCTTCCGATCGAGGTCGAGGCCGATGACCGTCTTGGGCCGGAACTTTTTCTGCTGCGCGATCAGAAGCGCGACCTGCACCTGATCGTCGGTCGCCTCGGGATCGCCCCAGAAAGCGCGCGCGGCGCGCTGCCGCTGGTCGAGCGTCATCTGTTTCCACAAACGCGAGGGGGTCAGCGTCGTCTCGGTCATTGTTGATATTCTAGTCATATGCGCGGTGCGGCACGATCGACGCAGAACCGGGGGAACCCGCGAAGAAACGCCTTGCCGCGAGCTCTGCGGGCGCGGCGTGGCACGGCGTGGACGGCCGGCGGCGCGCTCGCGCTCGTGCTGGCGGTCACCGCCGTCGCGCAATCGCCGGGGGTGCACCCGATCAGCGGGCGACGGTTCGCGCCCGTGATGGGGTATCAGGGCGCGGAGTGGCTGGAGCGGAGCGAGCGCGAGGAGGAAGAGGCGCCGGATATCGCGCTCAACGTCCTGAAGCTAGCCAAGGGCGCGACGGTCGCCGACATCGGCGCCGGGTCCGGCTACATCACCGAAAGGCTTTCGAAGCGCGTCGGCCCGACGGGCAAGGTCTTCGCGAACGACGTGCAGCCGCAGATGCTGCAGATGCTGGCGAAGCGACTCGCAAACAAGCGGATCGAGAACGTCACGCTCGTCCAGGGGGCGCTCGACGATCCGAAGCTGGCGCCGGCGTCGGTCGATCTCGAGATCATGGTCGACGTGTACCACGAGTTCTCGCAGCCGCAGGCGATGCTGCGGCACCTGCGCGAGGCGCTCAAGCCGGGCGGGCGGCTCGTGCTGCTCGAGTACCGCAAGGAGGATCCGGCGATCCCGATCCGCTTCGAGCACAAGATGAGTATTGCCGAAGCGAAGATGGAAGTCGAAGCCGAAGGGTTCACGCTCGCGAAGGTCGACGAGTCGCTGCCGCGCCAGCACATCCTCATCTTCACGGTGACGCCGAGCCCCTAGCCCAGCCTGGCCCCAAGCCCCTGCTGCTGTGCTCTTCACGGAACCGACCTTTCTATTTCTGTTCCTCCCGGTTCTGGTCGCCCTCTATTTCGCGACCGGTTCGCGAGAGCACGGTGCGTACGGCAATTGGCTGCTGCTCGTCGCGAGCGTCATCTTCTACGCGAAGGGCGGCGGCGCGTTCACGTGGCTGATGCTCGGATCGATCGCGTTCAACTATTGGATGGCGATCGCGGTCGACGGTGCGCAGAATCCGAAAAGGGGCCGTACCGCTTTTTCGGCGAAGACGATTCTCACGTTCGCCGTGGCGGTGAACCTCGCCGTGCTCGGCATCTTCAAGTACGCGAACTTCTTCGCAGACAACATCAACGCGCTGTTCCTGGCCCTGAACGTCCGGCCCGTGGCCGTGCCGCACGTGCTGCTGCCGATCGGCATCTCGTTCTTCACCTTCCACGCAATCTCCTACGTCGTCGACGTCTATCGGCGCGACGCGACGGCGCAGAAAAGCCCGGTGCACGCGGCGCTGTATCTGCTGCTCTTTCCGCAGCTCATCGCCGGCCCGATCATCCGGTATCGCGACCTCGCCGACCAGCTCGCGCGGCGGCTCGTGACGATCGACGACTTCGCGTACGGCGTCCGGCGGTTCGTGGTCGGGCTGGGGAAGAAAGTGCTGATCGCGAACGTGGTCGCCAGCCCCGCGGATCAGATCTTCGGCATGCCGTTCGGCGAACTGTCGGCCGCGCACGCGTGGCTCGGCCTCGTCTGCTACACGCTGCAGATCTATTTCGATTTCTCCGGCTACTCGGACATGGCGATCGGCCTCGGCCGGATGTTCGGGTTTCGGTTCCCCGAGAACTTCCGGTGGCCCTACATCGCGGCGACCATCACCGACTTCTGGCGACGGTGGCACATCTCGCTGTCGACCTGGTTCCGTGACTACCTCTATATCCCGCTCGGTGGAAACCGCGTCAGCCCGGCGCGGCGGTACCGCAATCTCGTCACCGTCTTCTTTCTGTGCGGTCTCTGGCACGGCGCGAGCTGGAACTTCGTCTTCTGGGGCCTCTGGCACGGCACGTTTCTCGTCATCGAACGCGTCTACGCACAATCCCGCCATCAATCACCCGATCACCCGATCGCCCAATCACCCGATCACCCGATCACCCGATCACCCGATTCAGGTGTCCTGGCCTGGCCGATCTGGCCGCACGTCTACACGATGCTGGTGGTCATGGTGGGGTGGGTGTTCTTCCGCGCGGAGACGCTGCCCGGCGCGATCGCGTTTCTCCAGGCCATGGCCGGCCTGAGGCAGGCGGCGCCCAGCGTGTATACGGTCGGCTGGTATCTCACGCCGGAGCTATGGCTCGCGCTCGGCGCGGGAGCGATCGGATCGACGCCGTGGATGCGCGCGGCCGCCGCGCGCGTCGAGAGCGCGCGACAACCGGCGATCGCCTGGAGCGTGTCGCTGCTCGGTACGGCGGCGCTGATGGCGCTGCTCGTCGCCTCCATCATGCAGATGGCCGCGCGCACGTACAACCCGTTCATCTATTTCCGCTTCTGATGGAGACCCGCGGCCGCGACACCGACTCCCGCGGCGCAGCGCGCCAGCCCTTCGGATTGGCGCTCGTCGCCCTTTTCTTCCTCGCGATCTCGCTGCCGCTCGCCGCGAACATCGCCGGCCTCGACGGCGCCGACAGCGACGCGGAGAACCGCGAGCTGGCGAGGTTCCCGCATCTGGATCGATCGTGGAAGTCGATCGCCGATTTCGGTCCCGGCCTGAGCTCATGGTTCGAGGACCACTTCGGCTTCCGCTCGACGCTCGTACGGTGGAACGGCGAGATCCGGTTGGCGCTCCTTGGCGTCTCGCCCTCGGCGGCGGTCGTCAAAGGACGCGATGGCTGGTTTTTCTACGGCGATGACAGGGCGATCGAGGACTATGGCGAGGTGGATCCGATGACGCCGGATGCGCTCGCCAATTGGAGGGCGGCAGTCGTGCGGGCGCGTGACTGGCTGCGCGCGCGCGACATCGCCTACGTCTTCACCATCGCGCCCGACAAGCACGTGATCTACGGCGAGGAGATGCCCGCGACGATCGCACGCGTCGGCGACGTGTCACGTGCGGATCAACTGTTCACCGCCCTGCAGGACACCGCCATCGCCGTCGACGTAAAGGCGTCGCTCTTCGAGGCCAAAGGCGGCGAACGGATTTACCACCAGACCGACACCCATTGGAACGATCGGGGCGCGCTCGTCGCGTATCAGCGGATCATCACCGCCGTACGGAACCGCGTGCCCCGGACGCCTCCCGCCTGGACGCGTGAAGATTTCAACCCGGTGGATCGTGTGGTCGCGGGAATGGATCTCGCCGGGATGATGGGGTTGAAGCGCGTCCTGCGCGAGACCGACCTGACGCTCGTACCGCGCCGGCCACGCCGCGCGCGCGTGGTCGAGCCGGACGGCGCTGCCCCGACCGCCGAGGAAGGGCGGCTCGTCACAGAGATCGACGACGCGTCGCTCCCGCGCGCGGTGATTTTCCGCGACTCGTTCGTTTCGCGGGTCGTCCCGTTCCTCTCGGAACACTTCAGCCGCGCTGTGTATCTGTGGCAGAACGATTTCGACGCCGACGTCGTCTCGAAGGAGCACCCTGACGTCGTCATTCAGGAAATCGTGGGGCGACATCTCTACAGCTTCATCCCCTCACCCGAGCTCGTGCCACAGAAGTGACTCGGGATTCGGGATTCGGGATTCGAATGCCAAATCCCAGTCTGCTGTCTGACGGTCGGGTACTTGATCTTCGTCGTCTCTTGACTGATTGAAGCTTGGGTGTCGGAGGTCGTCTGCGGGGGTTCCGCGACGTGGGGGAGGCGGCCGGCTGACAAGTGTTGTTCGTTGTTCGTCGGTCTCGTGCGTCGCCGGTCAGCAGTTACGCGATCGCCGACCGCTGACGGCGTGCGGAAGGCCGATCACCACTGACAGTCGACGGCTGACTGCTCTGGTCGGTGAGCGTAGACATCAGCGTCGACCGCCAGGTTTCCGCCAGCATCTGCGCGCTGCCGCGCGCGTAGAGGCGGCCCTGCCGCAGCACCTTTTCGCCGCGGACGACGCAAATCTCGAATCGTGGCGCGGACTCGCGCTCGACCAGGAGGCAGATCGTCCCGTCGCTCAGGGACCAGATTCGCTCGATTTGCAGTGAAAGGGATGCCATGCGCCTGGAGAGAGCAAGGGGGGGACCGCGCGGGGCGACGCTCGTGTCAGATCGAATGACAGAATGCGCCAGCCAAAGTGTGAAGCGCGTGCGGAATGCGCACAGTGGGGCGTAACCGCACAGCGCACACTCCATTGCGGATTGAGGATCGTGGATCGCGGATCGCGGATCGCGGATTCCGCAATTCAATCCGCGATCGGCAATCGTCTCAGGGCTGTTCGGTCGTTCTCGCGCCAGCCGATGTCGACGCGGCGCTGCCGTAGTAGATGCCGTTGAAGAACATCTTGAACGTGCCGTGCGGCTGCGCGCGCCAGAG
>Ga0137394_10000525_pt1 | contig 26811 bp, 21 predicted proteins | sample czobulk116metaG_FD_108278 | JGI IMG/M metagenome (GOLD analysis project Ga0137394, IMG submission 108278) | Vadose zone soil microbial communities from Angelo Coast Range Reserve, California, USA - czobulk1.16 metaG | ecosystem: Environmental > Terrestrial > Soil > Vadose zone | place: USA...
CGACATGAGCAGCAATGGATGTCCAACGGCCCACGCCACACCAAACACTTGGCCAGCGTACCTGTCAGAGATCTCTCGTTTCGCCATCTCCCAGGTAAGATGACGATTAAACGTCAGGAGAGACACAATTTCGCGGGTAGCCTGCCAGTGTCTTTTGGGATTCAGTAAAGGGAGGTCTTCGATGGCTGGTTGAGCCCTCATGACACGATCCCCTGTGCTGCTCGCCCCGACGATGCACGATTCCTCATGGAAACCCTTTCCGCCCCAGACGTGCTTAAGAAAGAGCGGCACCACCACTCTAAGCTGAGGAGGGACCAGATCAGCAATCGCCTGTTTGCCTTACCCGAGCAGTGCTGATCGAGCACCTCCGAAACATAGGCAGGGCTCAAGAATTCAAAGATCATTGCCTTACGATTCCTCAGGAGAGCGTTTATATATTCGATACTCTCGCCTCGGAACCAACTGGCGTCGGGCGCGCTGAAACCTTGCTTGACACCATTCGCAATCTCCCCGGGAATGAACCTGCTCATCGCTTTGCGTAAAACAATTTTCCCGTCAGCGGTTTCCTTCTCATAGAGGAGACGTTTGCCGGGAAGGTTTTCATCCACAGGGATCGACGAATCCAGGTTTCTGAGTTTGAACCGGACCGGGATCGAAACAGCGAAGGCTGCCAACTCATCATCGAGGAAAGGCACACGAGTCTCCAGAGAGTGGGCCATGCTGAGCTTGTCCTCCACGACGAGGAGGCCATGCAGGAAGGTTTTCAGCTCAAAATAGAGAGAGGCATTCACGTACTCCTCGTTATTCCGGATTGCTCCTTTCCAGCCGTCAAACACACTCCGGAACACTTCGAATGTCGAATGGTCGCGTAGTGATCGCCGAGTATCCTCATTGAATAGCCTTTGCTTGTCTTCGTCCGGGACCAGTCGCTGCCAGAACTGATAATAGCGACGTAGATACTCATCGCGGCTTGTGCTATTCAAGCCACGATAGTAGCGCCAGGGGTAGCCGCCAAACAGTTCGTCCCCTCCCGCGCCGGACAGGACGACTTTGACGAACTTGCTCGCCAGACGCGCCACATAGTAGTTGGGATAACATTGTCCGACTCGCAAGTCCTCCAGATGCCAGACCAGCTCGGGCAAAACCGCCTCCATGTCTCCGGCGTGCATCACCACTTCGTAATGCTCGGTCTTGAACCTGTTTGCCAGAACCTCAGCCCTCTGACGCTCGTCGAATGCTAGCTCCAGGCCGGACGCAGAGGTAAGGTCGAAGCCTCCTGTAAAAGTCATCAGACGTGGCACATAGCGGGCGGCGATCGATGTAATGGAACCCGAATCCATGCCGCCACTCAGATAGGACCCCACCGGTACATCGCTCACAAGCTGCCGCGTCACCGCTTGAGCGAAGAGGTGATGCAGCTTCTCAGCACACTCCTCTTCCGACATCGAGACCGTATTCGCGGAGAAGGGGTAATCCCAATATTTTCGGATTCGAGGTTCAGTGCGCTCCTTCGGCTGGAGTGTCATCACACTTCCCGGCGGCAGCAAACGAATGTGCTCGAACAACGTGGCATCCGTAAACACATTCTGGAAAGTCAGGTATTCGTTCAGAGTCGTGGAGCATAGCGATGGAGATACTTTCGGATGGGCGAGAATCGCCTTGATCTCCGATGCAAACAGGAACAAGCCATTTCGGTGGTACCAATAAAGCGGCTTCACGCCGTATCGGTCCCGAGCCATGAAGAGCCTGCGCTCCTTCCGATCCCAGATGGCGAAGGCAAACATCCCGTTGAAGTGGTCTACACAATCCTCCCCCCACCTGTCGTAAGCATGCAGCACCACCTCCGTGTCCGTGCGGGAGTGAAATGCGTAACCTGTCGCTTCCAGTTCGACTCTCAGCTCCTGGAAGTTATACACCTCTCCGTTGTAGGTGATAATCAGGTCGCCCGCCGTATTTGACATGGGCTGGTGTCCCGCGGGTGACAAATCGATGATCGCAAGTCTCCGGTGTCCAAGACCTACAGGTCCGTCGATGTAGAACCCTTCGCCATCAGGTCCGCGATGAGCTATCGAGTTTGCCATGGCCTTGAGCAGACCCGGAGCGACCGGTTCGTCATTCAACTGGCAAATTCCCATGATTCCGCACATAGGCTATGTCTTGGATTGCCAAACAGGACAACTTGATTTGCCGAAGCCACCTGAAACGGAGATCCCGGCACAGTGATTCGAAACCAGATGAATGGTGTTGTCAAGCGCCTTCATCGTCGATCCGTAATCCATGTCAATGTTCGTTGGAGTCATTGGGCTCTATCAGCAACAAGATGATGGTTTCTATGAGGCAGGGTGCGTTTGACATTCTTGAATCCCAAACGACTGAGAAGCACGGCAATCTCATCAAAGGTCAACAGGTCGTTCAGGCGAGGAGAAGTGGCGTCGAACCAGCCATGGGCCAGGTGTGCGCCGAATTGCTCGATCAGGGCCTTTTTTCTTTCCTCAAACGAAAGGAGGCGCAGCCTGTAGCGGAGTTCCTCATAGGAATTGATCTCCGCAAAATCACTCAGGGTTTGAGGAAATCCGTAGACCATCAAAAACAGCCTGCCCCCGGGCTTCACCTTCCTTGCGGCGTTTCGAATAGCGAGGTACGTGTTGCCCGTATGGTGCACTACGCCGAAGCAGAATCCGAGATCGTAGTGAGCCGCCTCATCCCAACGGAGCAGGTCGATTTGCCGCGTCGAAAGACGATCGGCGTAGGGCTTGCAGAGATCGGCAACTCGCTGTAATGCGGCCAAACTCTGATCGCATGCGGTGACTTTTGCACCGAGAGACAAAAGCCCAAAGCTGAAACGGCCTGCGCCACAACCGATGTCCACCGCGCTTTTCCCCGAAAACCAATCACGAGGCAAGTCCGTGATCTGACAGATCAGGGACTGGAGGTTCTCCATGAACTTTTCGTCGTTGGACATGGCGACGCCGGTGTGAAAGTCGGACCACTGGTAGTCGAAGCTGGAACAGGTTTGCAATCGATCGGCTTCGATGGGATCCACGGCACTCAACTGCTCGGAGCGAGCGGATTCGTTGATCCGCCGGAGCTCGAAGAGAATGAAGCGGTTTTGTTCGGCAAGCATCTTGTATTGCTCTGTCAGCGGGCCCAGGTCTGCAGGCGTGACCTGCGGATTCCCCGTTGCACCGCCCATACCGCTGTCGTGCTGAGTGATGCTCTCGCCCGTGGAGTTCGAGTTGAAATAGTTTTTAAAGCGGTGGCCGAGCGTACGTAACAGTTTCATTCAATCACCCGCGCCTGGCCTGCAATGCGAACTGATCTTGCCGGCGCCATTCCACGACCGACCGCAGACCCTCTTCTAATTGAATTGTTCCTCTGAAGCCGAGAAGGCGCTCTGCTTTCTCCGTGCTTCCGACTCGATGCGTTACAAACATTTGTTCTCCCGGCCGATACTCGGGATCCAGACTGGATCCGGTGATCTCCAGGAGAAGCTGGACAAGTTCGCGAATCGTCGTCTTTACCCCAACTCCGATGTTGAAGAACTCATCCGTCGCGCTGCTCTTGAGAGCCAGGATGTTGGCGCGGGCAACATCTTCCACATGAATAAAATCGTAGGCCTGGGAACCATCGCCAAAAATAATCGGAGGTAATCCCTGGTCGATCCTGTCGAGAACCTTCATGATCACGCTGACATAGGTCCCTTTGTAATCCATGCGCGGACCATAGATATTCATGTAACGGAGTCCCGTGTAATCGAGCCGGTGCTGCTCGTAGAAGCAGCGAAAGAACTGCTCGCCGGCAATTTTGGTCGCGCCATACATTGTCCGGTTGTTGAATGGATGTTCTTCCGTCATCGGAGTAAAGGCGGCATCCCCATAGACGGAAGCCGAAGACGAATAGACGACCTTTTTTATACCCGCCTGTTGTGCCGCCTCCACAACGTTGTAAGTGCCCACGACATTGACTTCGAGCGCCGCTCTCGGCTGATGTACGCATTCGAATAGCCACAACGCCGCGAGGTGAAACACATAGTCGGCACCTTCCATGAGCTTTCGCAACAAGGGTAAGTCCGTGATGCTGCCATCAACGAGGGATACACGCTGGTCTGCAGTCGCTTCTCGCAAATTGGCTCGTGTTCCGCGGACCAGGTTGTCGAGCACGACGATCTCCTTCACCGGCTCCTTACACAACTGGTCCACAATATGAGAGCCCACGAACCCGGCTCCGCCGATTACCAGCACGCGGCTATTGTTCAGTTCCATCGGTCTCCTCGATCACGGGATTTGCCTCAGGCAGATATCGTGTGTGAGCGTTGTTTTGGAATGCTTTCGGAAACCGGCTCGACCTTGTGGCCTTTCTTCACGTAACTCGTCTTGCAACTGGAGCAGCGTGCCTCTCCATCCGCGTCGTGCACCGAGGGAAGCTCCAGCCGAATGCCGCACTGGCAGAACCAACCTCGCAGTCTGGCAGGATTTCCCACGACCAGGGCATAATCCGGCACATCGTGAGTAACTACCGCTCCGGCGCCGACGAACGCATATCGTCCGATCGTGTTGCCGCAGACAATCGTGCAGTTGGCGCCCAGGCTCGCACCTTCGCGCACCAGCGTTTCCCGGTACTCGTCCTTGCGAGACACGTGGCTCCTTGGATTGACGACATTTGTGAAAACCATGCTGGGCCCGCAGAAAACGTTGTCTTCCAGAATCACCCCTGTGTAGACGGAAACGTTGTTTTGAATTTTGACGTTAGTGCCAATCCTGACGCCCGGCGAAATCACGACGTTTTGCCCAATGTTGCATTTGTTCCCAATCTTTGAATCTTTCATAACGTGCGAGAAGTGCCAGATCTTCGTCCCTTCTCCGATCTCGCACGGTTCGTCGATTACCGCCGTCTCATGGGCAAAGTAGGCTTTTGGGGGTTCTGAAACCATGGAAACAGGTTTGCCCCGGTTCCCCATCGAAGTCTCGCAGGCTTCGAGCACTTCTAATACGTGGAGCCCCTCCTGACCGTCGGTTCTCGGCCGTTCCCGGGACTGGATCCGCTCCAGAAAATGCAGACACTCGAGCCTTAATGGCTCGCCTGACTCGATCTCGACCGGTTCCGCATCTTCTTTGCGCGGGATGGGGATTCGATTCACCCATTCCACTTTGTGGCTGTACAGAACGAGCTTGTTCGTTGCTGCAACGTCGTCGAATACGGCCATCTTTTTGTCGCCGACGACAATTAATCTCTGCTCTTTGTAAGGATGGAGCCAGCTCACGAAAATATGCGCCCGGACCCCACTCGCAAAGCTCATCGTCGTCACCGTGACATCCGCCACTCCGTGGTTGAGATAGCTTCCACCATGCGCCGAGATCTCTTGAGGTGTTTCGTTCAAAAGGCCGAGGGTTACGGATATGTCATGCGGCGCAAAACTCCACAGGATGTTTTCCTCAGTCCGGAACTTTCCCAGGTTCAGCCGATTGGAGTAAATGTAGGAGATCTTTCCCAATGCGCCGCTATTCACCAGTTGCTTCAGTTTCTGAATGGCAGGGTGGTATTGGAGGACGTGTCCGACCATGAGGATCCTGCCTGTCTTCCTGGCAAGATCGACCAACTCTCTTCCATCGCGTACTTTCAGTGCCATAGGCTTTTCGACCAGGACATCTTTCCCGGCGAGAATCGCCTCGCGCGCCATTGCGTGATGGTATTCGGCGGGTGTCGCAATTACGACAGCCGTCACTCCGGAATCTTCGAGAACCTCCTTGATCTCATGCGTGACCGTCAAACCGGGATACTGCTGCTTGAGCTGAGAACGACACTCCCCGTCCAGGTCACAAACGGTTTTCAAGCGGCCAAGTTCAGAAAAATTCCGAACATGGTTCTTCCCCCAGTAGCCGGAACCGATGACGGCAATGTCAGGTTTCATTGGCGAGTTTCCTCTCCAGATTTAAAAAGTGCTAATTCGAATCGAAATGTTCAGGGTTGTCAAGACCGGCGTCCGGCCGTGCTAGAATTGCGCGTCGCATGAAGACGGAGACGCGCCAGACAAGCACAGACTGGCTGAAAAGAGATATCGACTTCGTTCTGGCCCTTTGCGGCCTGGTCCTTCTCACGCCCGCGTTCCTGGTGATCGCTCTGATAATCAAATTGGGTTCGCGGGGACCGGTGTTTTACCGGGGAACTCGCGTTGGGCGCCATGGACGGCTGTTTGATATTTTCAAGTTTCGCACTATGGTGACCGGCGCGGAAAAGATGGGCGGCCCTTCCACGGCGGATGATGACCCGAGAGTCACGAAGGTCGGAAGATTCCTTCGGAAGCGCAAACTCGATGAACTGCCGCAATTGCTCAACATCTTGAAAGGCGAAATGAGCTTTGTTGGACCCCGGCCGGAGGTTTCCTACTACGTCAACATGTTCACCGACGAGGAGAAACAAATTTTGAATGTCCGTCCCGGGATAACCGATTGGGCGTCGCTGTGGAACTCCGATGAGGGCGCAATCCTCGCGGGCAGCGAGGACCCGGAGAAGACATACATGGAAAAAATTCGTCCGACAAAACTCCATCTCCAACTCGAGTACGTTCGGCATCACTCGCTGCAAACGGACTTTAAAATTCTGCTCCAGACGCTGGGACTGATTGTCTTCAAAATCAGACCCGATTTGATGCCCAGGCTCGAGGGGAAAGTCTAGATGTCCTCCGTCGTCGCATTGAACAGAACAAACCCTCTCTTTTTGCGCGGTCTGTATACGACCATGCTGCGCATCCGCCGCACCGAAGAGTGCGTCGCGGAACTCGTCGAAAAAGGAGAAATCCGATGCCCGTGCCACCTGTGCATCGGGCAGGAGGCGATCGCAACCGGAGTTTGCGCCGTTTTGCGGACCGACGATTACGTGTTCGGCGGTCATCGATCTCACGGCCACTACCTCGCCAAAGGGGGAAGCCTCAAAGAAATGATGGCGGAACTCTTCGGAAAGAGCACGGGCTGTGCGAGAGGCCGCGGAGGTTCGATGCATCTGGTCGCTCCGGAAGTTGGCATCCTCGGCACCGTCCCGATCGTGGCCGCGACTATTCCGATGGCCGTCGGGACGGGCCTGGCTTCCAAGCTCCGCAAAGACGGGCGCGTGAGCGTCTCTTTCTTTGGTGACGGAGCGGTGGACGAAGGTACTTTCCATGAGTCCATGAATCTCGCGGCAACCTGGATTCTGCCGGTAGTCTTCGTGTGCGAGAACAATCTCTATTCCAGCCACCTGCACCTGCTCGAACGGCGCGCTCAAGACAACATCGTCCAGAGCGCCGACCTGCATGGCATGCCGGGAGTCTGCATCGATGGGAACGATGCCACCGAAGTGCACAGGGCGGCCACCGAAGCCGTTCTCCGCGCCCGAAGCGGCAACGGACCGACTTTCATCGAATGCCGGACTTACCGCTGGCGCGGGCACGTTGGCGCTTCCGACGATCTTCATCTTCCCGTCCGCAGGGCGGATGAAACCGAGGAGTGGCGCAGAAAAGATCCGGTCTTGCGTATGAAGCTGCTCCTCATGGCTCAGGGTCATAAAGAGAGCGAGATCGAGTCCATTGACGACGACGTGATGAAGGAAGTAAAGGAAGCCGTTGAGTTCGCGCGCCAATCGCCGTACCCCGGCGCAGGAGAGCTTACCGACTTCCTGTTCAAACAGGATGCAGCCCGGTAATGAGAGAGATCAGCTACGCTGAGGCCATTAGAGAGGCTTTCCACCAAAGTCTGAAAGCAGATCCCAGAGTCATCACACTCGGCCAGGGAGTTCGCAGCCCATGGTACGTTGGCACGAGTATGAAGGACCTCGACCGGGAATTCGGCAAGGATCGCGTCCTGGACACTCCCGTTTCCGAGAACGCCACTACAGGCGCCGCGATTGGTGCCGCCCTGGCGGGGATGAGGCCGGTGGTCATTCACCCGCGCATGGATTTCATGCTGCTCGCCATGGACCAGATCGTGAATCAAGCGGCGAACTGGTCCTACATGACCGGAGGACGCGTCAACGTCCCGATCACGATTCGCGCAATCGTGAATCGCGGAGGAGAACAGGCGGCTCAACACTCTCAGGCGCTCCACGCCTGGTTCATGCACGTTCCGGGTTTGAAGGTGGTGATGCCCGGCACGCCGTATGATGCCAAGGGATTGCTCATTGCCAGTATTCGCGACGATAACCCTGTCCTCTATATCGACGACAGGTGGCTTTACGGAGAGAGGGGAAATGTCCCCGAGGAGCCCTACTCCGTGCCAATTGGAAAAGGTGCGATCTTGCGGCCGGGTCGCGACGCCACGGTTGTTGCTGTGTCGTACATGGCGCGCGAAGCGCTCATCGCAGCCTCCACGCTCCAGGACCGTGGGATTGATCTGGAGGTTGTGGATCTCAGAAGCGTAAAGCCGTTGGACAAGGAACTCATCCTTAGCTCGATTCGCAAAACCGGGAGGCTGATTACCGCCGATAGCGGATGGCTTACCGGAGGTCTCGGAGCCGAGATTGCCGCGCTCGCAGTGTCCGAGGCCTACTCCGACTTGAAAGCTCCTGTCGCGCGTGTTTCGCTCCCCGATGTGCCTGCTCCCATGAGCAAGACCCTGGAAGAGAGCTATTATCCTTCGCATTTACAGATCATCGAGGCCGTCGAGAAGGTGCTCGCTTATGCAGTATAGAGTTCCGTTCGTCGATCCACGCGCCCATTACCGCAATCTGAAAGCCGAAGTGGATGCAGCCATCATGGATTGCCTTACCAAAGGCGACTTGATCATGAGGCAGCACCTCCGGGATTTCGAGGCACACCTGGCTTCTTTCGTTGGCGTGGAACACGCGGTCGGAGTCAATAGCGGCTACCATGCGCTCCACTTCTCTTTACTGGCCGCCGGTGTGGGTCCGGGAGATGAAGTCATCACTGTGGGACACACCTTCGTTGCGACCGTCTCTGCGATCGTGCATTGCGGCGCTACGCCGGTTCTTGTAGACGTCGGACGCGACTACAATCTGGATCCCCAATTCGTGGAAGCGAAAATCACAGCCCGGACCAAAGCTCTGCTGCCGGTCCATCTGAACGGACGTGTGTGCGAAATGGATCGTATTTTGTCGATTGCCAACGAGCACGGACTCGCGGTAATCGAGGACGCCGCCCAAACCCTTGGCGGCAGCTTCAACCAGAAGAAGGCCGGAAGCTTCGGCATCGCAGGCTGCTTCAGCTTCTACCCGTTCAAGATCCTGGGAGGATTCGGAGATGGAGGCGCCGTAACCACGAATGACGCCCATCTTGCAAGGACGGTTCGGCTGCTCCGCTACAACGGCGAGGATCGGGAAACCGGAGAGTATCATTATCACGGCTACACTGCCCTGTTAGACAACGTCCAGGCGGCGGTACTTGATGTCAAGCTGCGGCACCTTCCTCAATGGATCGAGCATCGCCGCAGCATCGCTCGACTCTATCGCGAAGGTCTCCAGGGAATTGGCGATCTCGCGCTTCCGCACTTCGGAGAGAAGAGTCAATTCGACGTATTCCAAAACTACGTCGTCCGCACAAAGCAGCGCGACCGGTTGAGAGAACATCTGAAGATCGCGGGAATCGAAACTCTGGTTCATTGGCCGAAGCCGATGTGGGAACACCCGGGTCTCGGTCTGAGCGATCCGGGGTTGCCGGAGACCGTCCGCATCTGCCAGGAAGTGCTGTCTCTTCCCATGAGCGCCGAAACCACACCTGAGCATGTAAGCACGACAATCCAAAGCATCCGGGAGTTCTTCGATTGAGGATTCCATGGATTACACGGACGTAACGGAATCGCCCGGAATCAGGCTCACGCGCGAAGCACTCGACATGATGTTCACCCGGTACGCGTTCGCCGGAGAGCTCTGCTCCGGAAAGGAAGTGCTCGAAGTTGGATGCGGCGCCGGCCAGGGGCTTGGTTATATTGCATCGCGTGCCCGCCGCACGGTCGGGGGCGACTGGACTGAGCGGTTGCTCTCGCAAGCCCGCCGTCACTATGGCGCCGGAATGACGCTGGTGCGGCTCGATGCGCATAACCTGCCGTTTAGCCCTCGCAGTTTCGATGTAATTCTGTTATATGAGGCAATCTACTACCTGAGAGAGCCGGAGCTCTTTCTGGAAGAATGTCGACGGGTCTTGCGCGCAGGGGGGACGGTTTTGATATCCACGGTAAACAGAGAATGGCGCGACTTCAACCCCAGTCCGTTGAGCACGCACTATCTCTCGGCCGAAGAACTCTCGAGCCTGCTCGAGAAGCATGGTTTCCGGACGGAGCTCCGAGGCGCATTCCCGGCAGGCGGCGCTTCCGTGCGCGATCATGCGGTTTCTTGCCTCAAGCGCGCTGCTGTCTCCCTGCGTCTCGTGCCGAGAACGATGAAGGGCAAGGAACTCCTCAAGCGGATATTTCTGGGAGAACTCTTGTCGATGCCGCCCGAAGTGCCGCCCGCCGCAGCGGATAGCCGGTTGCCCGAGCCCATTTCGATCGGAGCCGGTTCTTCTCAATTTAAGGTACTCTTTGCCATTGGCCGATTGCCATGAAGAGAAGCACGATGAAAGTGGCTGGGGACGCGGTAGTGTATGCGACCGCCTTCGTAATGGCGTACTGGCTGCGCTTTGATGGACGCCCTCCGGACTTCGAGTTTCTCCAGATGAGCGTGTGGCTCCCGATCGTTGTGGCCATTCGTCTCTGCTGCAATGCTGCATTCGGAATTTATCGCCGGGTCTGGCGCTACGTGTCGATCATGGACTGCATTGCTCTTGCTGCGTCCACCAGCGGCATGGCGGCTATTTTCGTCATCCTGCGAATGTTTCTTACACCCAAAGATCAGATCTTTCGAATTGCGCTGGGCGTAAGCGCAATGGATTTCGTTCTGGCCGTGGGCGGAGCGTGCGCGCTCCGCATCGCGACCCGCATTTATTACGAATACCACGAAGGCCGCCACGTTATGGTGTCGCGCGAACAGGCTGACGCCCGCGTGATTCTCGTCGGCGCCGGCACGGCGGGAATCATGGCCGCAACGGAAATCCGAAGCACCAGCAGGCTGCGGTGGAATGTGATCGGATTTGTGGATGACGGCTCGCAAAGACCAGGTACAGTCATTCACGGCCTCCCTGTGCTGGGCGCGACGACCGACCTGCCGCGATTAGTTCGGGAAAACAATGTGGACAAGGTCATCCTGACGATCGACCGGGCGTCCGCGAAAGAAATCCGCCGTATTATCGAGATCTGCGACGCGATCCCTGTTCGGACGCAGATAATTCCGGGCCTGTTCGAATTGCTCGAGGGAAAGGAAAACATCAGCCAGGTACGCGACGTTCGGATCGACGATTTGCTGGGACGCGAGGTCGTCCGCGTTACCGAATCGGCTACAGAGATGTCCCTCTCCTTCCGCAACAAAGTCATTCTCGTCTCGGGCGCAGGAGGGTCCATTGGCGGCGAGATCTGCCGTCAACTTGCGATGCTGTCGCCCCGCATGCTGGTCATGATCGACAAGGATGAGAACAGCCTCTTCGAGACAATGCTCGAGCTGAGGCAGCGATTCCCGTTTGCGAACGCCAAGCCGATGATCGGCGACCTTAGAAATCGGGAAAGGCTGGCGGCTATTTTCGAAAATCTCTGTCCGGAAGTTGTGTTTCATGCTGCGGCTCACAAGCATGTGCCGTTCATGGAAGAAAATCTCACTGAAGCGATCGAAAACAATGTGTTCGGTACTCTCAACCTGTTGCACTGCAGCGAGGACTCATCCGTCGGCAGGTTTGTGATGCTGTCATCGGACAAGGCGGTCAATTGCGTCAACGTCATCGGAGCTACGAAGCGAATCGCGGAGTTGTACATTCAGCAATCGGCTCAGCTCAGCAGGGTAAAGTATGCGTGCGTGAGGTTTGGAAACGTCATCGGATCCCGGGGGAGTGTCGTTCCCATATTTCAGAAACAGATCCTGGCTCGAAGCCCGATCACGATCACCCATCCTGAAGCAACGCGCTATTTCATGACTATTCCCGAAGCCTCCCAGCTCGTGATTCAGGCGGCCACTCTCGGAGAAAAGGGCGAAATATTCATCCTCGACATGGGCAAACCCATCCGGATCCTGGACCTGGCGCGGGACATGATACGGCTTTCCGGTTTGAAAGAGCAGGATGTCGAAGTCAGGTTCATCGGCTTGAGACCGGGTGAGAAGCTTCATGAAGAGCTCATCCACGCCAACGAGCAGACCCGGCAAACGAAGTTCGATAAAATCCTTGTCGCCGATCCGATACCGATAGACTTTGAACGGTTTGATGCGAACCTGCAGGACCTGAGGCATCGGCTCTATTCAGGGGATGAGAAGACACTGCGGAAATGCCTCTTCTCGACGGTTGACGCCGCACAATTACGCGAAGCGGCCCATTAGACCACACTTGCATGGGCATCCTTGTGGTTACGAATCCAGACCGCAATTAATGCCAACCACAACCAGACGAAGTGGAATTCTGCCGGCTCGCCGTTCAGATACAACCCATACGATATCAGGATCGCCAGCCAGGTCTGGCCCAGGCGCCGGGGCTCAGAATCGGGCATGCGGCCGATCGCCCGGTTCAAATAAACCGCAAGGCTTATTAAGAACAAACTGTAAAAAAGCAACGCGGGAAACCCAAATCCTGCAGCTATGGACAGAAAGTTGTTGTGACTCTTCCCCCCATATTCAGCCAGAGTTGAATTCTGCAGGTCACCGAGGCGTCCCATGCCCACTCCAAGTATCGGCCGCCTGGCAGCGATCCCCAGAGTGTGCGCCGCAATGACCAGGTGTCCTTGAGTTGTGGGTGTGCTGCCCACAATCTGCGTCGCTGATTCGGGATCTCTGACGATGTGAGCCAGCATTTGGCGCTCCGGATAATCCAGGGCGGGTGTCAGGGCCGTCAATCGCATTGCTATTGCTGGATGCAGGAAACACAACCCGATGACGGAACATCCTACTAAAGCGCCACTCCACCTTGGAATGCATCGAACCCACGTCAGATAGGCAAGACCCACCAGTAACGGGATGATGGCGGCACGGGCAATCGTCCCGAACAGGCAGTAAGCCAGAAATCCCGTTGCCGCAAGGAAAACGTATTTTGCGACCCGCTCGCTTTCGTGCGCCCAATGCACTCCCAGTAAGATCAACGGTAGCAACATGGGCGCATAATGAGTGGAACTCATACCGGGAAGACTGTAACGCAATGGATCGGAGCCTCTCGTTTCGAATACAACGCCGTGCTCGCCCCAGTACAAGATCGGTTTAAGGATCGGATACTTTTGAAAATTCAGCGCGTACAACCCGTATATCGAAAGCAGGACCATCACGAGGAACAAGAACTTAACGCACCGATTGATCTGGTCGTCGTCTCGAAGATTTTTCAGTCCATGAATCGTTAAGAATACAGCCGCGGGACTCCACGCATAGACGAGCCAGTTTACGACCTGCCGGAAATCAGTCTCATTGACCAGGCTCGATGCGGATGCGAACAGCAAATACAGTCCCAGGAACGCCCACGTTGCGGGCAGTGCTACGTCAAATTCCGGCCAGCTACCGGTGGACCGGATGTAGATTAAGGCGAGGATGCCGAGGATTGCGATTGGCAGCAACGGATTCACGACCCAGACACCCATCAAATCCACAAACCAGTATTGCCAGTAGAGATGAAAGGCGATCATGGCGATAGCACTGAACGCTATAACATCTTCAACGCGGATTTTGCGAATTGCGTTCATTGGGCAAGAATGCGGTCCAGAACCAGTCTTTGCCGAGGATCCTGCTCGAGATACCGCGACACGATTGCTATTTCACGAGACTCATTGATGCCTGGATAGCCTCTGCTGAAATTCACCCCTTGCAGAATCTCGTCGCTTTCCACAATTCGCGACTGATCGACGGACTCGAGAAGTTCGAGCGGCGTGCGGCCCATCTCCTGGAAGCGTTTCAGAAATGATCGTGTATAACCGAGAATGCCAAGGACGTTTCTCACCGGCTCGAAATTCGTGTCCTTGAAAGGAAGAAATGAAAAATCCCGGCTGCAGAACAGGACTTGATTGGACGTCGAGACGACACATTTGACGAGGGACCGATCTGATAACTCCTCGCGGCGCTCAATGGCAGCCAGAGCGTTCCACGCTGGTACTTCGGGCGATTGGCTGATGGCTCGAGCCATCCTTGTCAGATCTTCGGGGAGAACAAGGATCTCGTCGCCCTGAACGTTGACAACATGTGTGGCATTCAACTGATCCACGGCCTCCGCGACCCGGTCTGATGCCGACTGATTTTTCGGCGATGTCATGATGACCGTTCCGCCAAAGCTTTCGACGGGACGCGCAATCTCCGTGTCGCACGTTGCGACGGCGACTTCCGCAAATGAGCCGGACATTACCACTCGCCTGCGCACGTGCTCGATCATAGGCAGACCATGAAACGGCAACAACGGTTTACCAGGCAGACGCGTGGAGGCCATTCGCGCGGGAATAATCGCTACAATTCTCAATCGCGAGCTCCCGGCCGAATCGATTGGATCAACGAACGGGTACGCTCGCTCCACTTCCACAGGATGAAGACGTCCGAAGCCAGCACCGCAAACGTATAGCCGGCATCAAACGTGGCGACGATGTTTTCCTCGGTTGCATCGACGAGGTGCGCGCCGCAGGACTTTCCCGCGCGGCGGCATGCATCGACGACTCGCTTGCAGGCTTCCACGACCATGGGATGTGAAAGCTGTCCGGGTATGCCCAACGAGCCCGAAAGGTCGTAGGGACCAATCAGCACGCCGTCGACGGAATCGTTGGCGACCAGTGCATTGACCGCCTCGACGCCCGCGATCGATTCGATCTGAATCAGAATGACCGATCGAGCGTTCCACTCTTTGGTATAGGCTTCGAAATCGACTCCATAACCGTGGGCCCTGGCCACGCCGTAGCTGCGCTTGCCCACTGGCGGGTACTTGCACCATTGCACAATTTCGGATACCTGAGCAGGGGTAGAAACCATCGGCACGATGACGCCATCCGCGCCGGACTCCAAAAGCCGGCGGACCTGTTCGGCATTATGGGACGCGACCCTCGGCAGGCATGGAACCCGGGCCGCCTGGCAGGCAGCAATGAGCCGTTGGGATTGTTCCTGGTTGATCGTGCTGTGTTCCAGGTCGATGCCCATGAAATCGATTCCCGAAGAAACGATGATTTCCGTATCGAAGGATGACCAATGGAAGTCCACCCCGCAAACAATCGCTCTCTGGACCTCAGCTTTTTGGCGAGATCCGTCACGCTTGTGCGTCCATCTTCAAATCGATTCCCACTTGTTGCCACGAGTCATGAGCCGGGGATCCGAGACGATGGCGTGCCAGACAACGGCCTGGAAAGCCTCGGTGTGGGGAGTCACGCGGTCAGCGTTCACGGTAGGCACGATGAGAACAATGTCTCCGTGCAATTTCGTATATCCGCCGTCTCGCCCGACGATGCCCATCACATCCATCCGCCGGCGCTTGGCTTCGTCGATTACGGCGATGAGATTGGTGCTGATGTTCCGCTCCCGATTTCCGCCGCCTACAGACATGATCATCAAGACGTCGCGGTGCGTGGCGCGGCTGACGCGCAGTCCTTCCGAAAAGCAGGTCTCCCACCCTTCATCATTGATTCGAGCAGTCAATTCGGAAACGTTGTCCACCGGTGTGAGGGCATCGATTCCGGCAAGCTTGCGGAAGTCATTTACGGCGTGACTGCAATTGCCGGCGCTTCCGCCCACGCCGCAGAGAAAGAGGCGGCCACCGTCCTCGCGAAGACGGACCAGGCGCCGGACCATGTCGTCCAGCGTCTTGAGGTCGAGTTGCCTGGCGATCGTTGCACACTCATCAAAGTACTCGGAGAACCAGTTATGCATGGGCACGTTGCTGTCGCTTGAGTTTGGAGTGTTCAAGCATTTCGTCAATCGCGCTCTCGCTCACCGGTTGGACATAGGCGGCGCAGTAATCGCGAGCACTCGACCATTCCGCCGTTGCGGAACCGGCGCTCCCTTTCTCATGCGTCCGATATCGATGCAGAAAAGCGTCCACAGAATCCACGCGCTCGCGCCAGCACTTCAGCTCGTACAAAGGATCAATGTCGATTTCACCGGCCGTCGAAAGATAGAACGGTTTCAATCCCGCCAACACTCCGTAGATGACCGTCGATGATCCGCGGTAGAGTAAGTAGCCCGCACGTGCAAAGTCTTCTTCAACGCGCTTGCTCCGGCTAATCTCGACAGTCGGGGGAAATGATTTTTCCGCATCAAGCAGTTTTCTCCGAATCCTTTCGAACGGAAATATCGGATGGGTGCGAAAGAGAAACCGAACGTCCGGGAGACGCCTTGCACATTCCAGGGCAAACCTGAAGAGCTGAAAACATTCGCTTGCGTTTCCTTCCGGCAGCACCAGCACGGAGCTATTCACCCGCACGCCGCGTTGTTGGGGACCAGATGAATAGCGATGGGTTCCAAAAGTTACAAAACGCGTGTTGGTCAACCGGTCGGACGATTCCAGCATCCTGCGTGTGACTCTGCCGAGCGTTAATACCAGATCCGGGTCACAGTTCCTGTTCAAGGAACGTTTCGCAGCATGAGCGTGTTTCAAAAGGATCGTGTGCTGATATCCGACACAAAGAGTCTCAGGCACAACCGACTTTGCCGCATGCCAGACGCACCGTTCCCACGCATGACCCTCATACAAGGTGAGCACCATGGCCGGATGTGTGCGCCGGCAAAGCTCCAGCATCTGAGCGTGCAAATTGAGGTTGCTCAGCGTCGGGTGAGAAACCGCGTGATAACAGGCTTCGTGGGCCGCCCGGGTGCGCAAGGATGGTTTTGGTTCCTGCACGGCGCGCCCGAGCGTTCGGCAGGCACGCCAGCTTCGAAGAAGAAATGAAAACTGTTCTTTCAGGCTGGTAAGGTCGGGGAGCATCACGCGAGCACAAGGTCCGCTGCGTTTCGCCCGCTCGAACAGCGACGTTGTGGAATGGCCCGACTGATTCCGGAGAACCAGAAGGGAAGACAAGCCCCGGCTGGCCAGGCGCGCTTGAAGGTCTCCGAAGTAGAAGTCATCCTTCATTTCGAGATGGGTAACGTTTATCAGCCACGAGACAATCACCACGTCCACCGGCGCAAGATCTCCTGCTGTAAGTTCTGCGGGCTTGCCGGAGGTCACACTTTTGGCAAGGTCGATGAGCAGGGCGATTTGATGCCGCGTGACTCCTTTGGTGAGCGAAGCGAAGGGACGCCACGACTGACCAGCCCGCCCTCGCCTCCAGTTCGGGCTCCCCTCCTTTTCAAGGAGGGGAATACTCTGATACTCGCGAGTCAGCATCGGATGCTGGGACAGAAAATGGAGCCAGGGAATCGCGATCCAATCAACCGTTGCCTCTGGGGATCCCAAAACCTGATCGCAGGCTTCGGCAATCTCTCGGTAGCGTTCTGCCTGATCGGTCATACCTTGCGTAAAGCCAGCCGGACGAATGAACTCAAACGGTGGCGTTGCAGAAACTCCTGAAAATCGTGGAGAGCATCCGCATCGCGATTCATCACGAGGTAACGCACAAACCTGGCGCAGTTCAGGTCTGGATTGTTTGTAAGCGCTCGCCTCACGTTCTCGACGTCGAACATTCCCGGCGTGCTGAATTCCAGCAGTTGAAAACCATGACGTTGGACAGCCCCAACCAGACCCTCTGACGAAAAAAGATTGAGGCGGTCGGGGGGGTAGATGTTCGACGAATGCTCCCACAATACTTGAAGGTCGAAGCCGCTGATACTGAGGGCCGTCATCATTAATAAGCCACCCGGGACGAGGCTGGAGCGAGCGGACTGAAACACGGTGTCGGTATCCGAAATACAGTTGAGAATGTCGATCGAGAGCATGACATCGGCCGGGCCAAACTGCGAAACCTGGGCCAACGGTGTCGGCCGGAGTTCGACGCCGCGCGACCGCAGATTGCGGCACTCGATGTCGGCCGCCGGATTTGTAACGAAGACTCTCTCGAAAGCCCATTTGGAGGAAAGTTCCTCAACCAGGAGCTGGCTGTGGTAACCGACATCAATGGCCGTGCCGGCATCGGGATAGTGACGATCGATTACTCCGCTGATCCATTCCGCCAGGGGACCGTAGATCTTCTTTCGACGTGTCTCGAGAGTTCGACTCGCCAGGGACTCGCGCCAGAAGCGGGCCGCGCGCGACTCTCGGTAGAATTCCGTAAGCAACGCGTCCGACGGACATGGAGAAACGAAAACACTGCTGCAGGCCGCGCATTGCATGTAGTTCAGGCCGTACTTCTCAAACACGAGCACGCTCTCGTTCCCTTTGCAGCCCGGGCATGGCCGTTCTGCCAGGGACTCGGGCCGTGTCAACCAGGATTGGATTTCCTCGGCTATGAGTCTCCGATACTCTTCGATGGCCGGCTGGGGCCTGATTTCCAGCTCCTCGAAGTCGCGGCTGTAGACGATGGTCTTCATGGAATTTCTTGGGCCACGCACTGTAGCGGCGCTCTATGAGCGCCGGTTTTTCCGGCGGTCATAGACCGCCGCTACAGTCTGCATAACTCCGATTCTGCGAATACACCTCCGCAATCAGTCCCATGACGCGAAGGGCATCAAGCGACGTACTGTCTGTCACGGGGTCATTATTCTGGATGCAGCGCACTAACTCTTTCACCTGAAGGTCCCACGACAGATCTCTGTCGAAATACACGATCTCTTCGTCACCTGTCGCCTTGCGCCCGATGATCAGCGTCTCGCGGCCGTAACTGCCCGTCTTTGAAAGAAGACCCTGGGTGACCAGGTACCCGTTTTCGAGACCGATCTCGAGTCGAAAAGTATGTTTCCAGAGCGTGGCCGAGGAGTGCAGTTGGGCGATTTGTCCGGCAGCCGTCCTGAGCAGGACAAAAGCGTTGTCTTCGACACCGATGTTCCAGTAGCCCGTCGCGACTATTCCATGGACTTTCTCGAAGTCTCCACAGAAGAAGCGGAAAAGGTCCAGCATGTGGATGCCCTGGTCCAGGAGTATGCCGCCGCCGGAAATCTCCGGGTCATTTCTCCATGAATGCTCGAATTCGGTACCTGAGCCTCCGGACTTCCCATACACACCGCGCAGCCAGATGATCCGTCCCATGCGCCCTGCGTCGACGAGCGACTTCGCCTCGAGAATTGCAGGATGATGCCGGTGATTGAAGCCGAACATTACTTTAAGGTCGGGGCGGGCGAGCTCGGCTTTGCGGATGCGATGCACATCGTCCAGGCTCCGTCCCGGCGGCTTTTCGCAGAACAGGTGGCAGCCGCTCTCGAGAGCGTAAACACATATGTCTGGGGAGTACTTGTTGGGTGTGCAGACAAAGACGATGTCGGGTTTGAGGGAGTCGATTGCGTCCCGATGGTCGGTGAAGATTGAACGCGGGCTAAAGCCCGCGACTACAGTCGCGACGGGATCACAGGGAACGGGATCACAGATACCGCAAAGGGTCAGTTCCGGCAAGGAATCTACAACGCGGCGGCGGATCTGCCCCATATAGCCATGGCCGACGATCAGTACCTTGAGAGGCTTAGTCAATCGCACGTTCCGGCAAGGTTCTTAGACTGCGCAGCGACTTGAGCAGTCGAGTAACTGCTGGCCGTACTCCGGGGATCAGCAACGGCGAAAAAGCCAGGACCGCGGGATAGAAAATCGCCGGCGGGAAGTGTTTCACTTTCGCCGCAAGTTTTACTCCGGGTCCCAGCCAGCGGTAGACCGTCCTGCGCATGCTGGTCAATTCATCCGAGCGAAGAGACAGTACGTCAGCGGAGTGGTTCAGGAGTTGATCGATAGACTCCAACACCGAGCCAATCTGTTCCTGTGTTAAAGCCCGGCTCCAAATGGTGCTTTCGATTCGCAGGACGGAGGCCAGCACCGCTATATCCTGGCGGCCGGAAAGCGCACGCACAAGCTTCTCATGCGCGCGAGCGGTGTCTTCCCAGTGCGCATGAGCTTTCATAGCGGATTGCCGCTTTCGGTGAGATCGATACATGATCAATTGCTCCGGGATTACTGCGGCCCGATGCTTAGCGAGTACGAGGTCGATCCACAATGCGTAATCGGACGCAAGGCCGAAAGAGGCATCATAACCACCGAGTCCCAAAGTGGTCTGCCGTCTGTAGGCGACTGAAGGGTGCAGCAGCGCGCACCTGCCAAGAACAAGCAATCCCACAAGTCTTCCGAAATCGTCAACGTTCCACTTCCAGATGGCCGTCTTCCTGCTCCGATCATCGATACTGTAGGCCCAGGTTCCCACGACCGAGATTTGAGGATTCGCCGTCAGGAATGCCACCTGCTTCTCGATTCGACCCGGCAGGCAAACGTCGTCCTGATCCAGCCGGACAATGAACTCACCGCGAGCTTCTGCCAGCCCTTTATTGAGCGATGCATTCTGGCCGATGTTGGTTACGTTTCTAAACAGCCGGATTCGATCGTCAGAATAAGACTCTACCGTTTGGGTGGATCGATCGGTGCTCGCGTCATCGACGATCAGGAATTCAAAATCCGTAAAGCTCTGATCGAGAACGCTGTCAATCGCTTCTCGAAGATAAGGCAGACCGTTGTAAACGGTCATCAATACCGTGACGCGGGGGATCATAGTTTCGTGGCAACTTTCGCGGAATCAGCGCGCAGCGGCCCGGACAACTCGCTCGCGACGTATTCCCGAAGAGCGTCCTCCCACGGACGCATCTGATCCAACTCCAGCAGTTGAAGCTTCAAATTGTGCAAGGCCTCCGAGCGCCCGCGCGGGGCGGGCAGTGGAAAGGATGCCGAAGACACAGGCACGATCGAGACTTCGGGTCTCCCCAAAGCTTCGCGCACGACCAGAGCAATCTCGTCACGGGATCCGGAGCCTCGATTCACCATGTGATATACGCCGTAATATCCTGTCTCAATGAGGGTCTTGATGCCCGCCAGCAAGTCCCGGGCATACGTCGGGCTGCCGATCTTATCGTCGACTACGGAGAGTTCCTCTCTGCCCTCAAAAATCAATCGCACAATCTTGCCTACAAATTTTTTGTCTTTCTGTACGCCGCCACCGATCATCCATCCGGCACGTACGATGTAGTACTGCCGGAGCAAGGAGGCGATGATCTGCTCGCCACCGAGCTTGGAATGGCCGTAAACATTCGCGGGTTTCGGAAAGTCGAATTCGTTGTATGGCTCTTTTTTGTCACCTGAAAAAATGGCGGCCGTGCTGACGTAGATGAGCGGAATGGAACACCTCTGGCAGGCAAGAGCAATGTTCTGCGTGCCAATAGCATTGACATGAAACGCCCAATCGGGTTCCTGCTCACAGCGATCCACGTCTGTTGCGGCAGCCAGATGCAGAATTGCATCGGGACGAGATTCCTCGATAACGCTCTTCACCGCCTCAGGATCTCGAATGTCAAGGCGCACATGACAGCCGGCCAAATCCGTCAAAATCAGGTCCCATTCGTGAAAAGCACCGCGTGCGTAGCTTCCCACCATTCCGGCGGCGCCGGTTACCAACATGCGTCGTTTTGTACTCATGCCTTTGCGGCCCGGCGGTCTATGACCGCCGCTACAGCAGGAGTTCGAATCTTGTCGTATCCCCAACGCTCACCATAACGCTCGGCGGCCGCAGCGAGAACAGTGTCTCGGTCCACACCTTGTTTCAATCCATTGAGTATCCATTCCAGGTACTGTCCCATCCGCTGGGCGGCTCGTCCGTCACGAAAAGGATCGAGCCGATCGAGAATTGTGGACCAGTCGCCAAACCCGGGAATCTTGTGTTGGTTTCGGGCGTGACTTAAATACGTTTGCCACAGGTCCTCATAATTCTTGAACACAACGCGTCCGACACCCAGTTTATAGAGGGGGCTGAAGGGCCAGCCTTCGCGATCCATCAGAAGCGTTGGAACACCCGCAAGTGCCGCTTCGAAACCTGCAGTGGCTGCGCACAGATGACCGTGAACAGCAACATCCGAAGCCAGTGCTGCGACAGCAGGTGGAAATTTCGGAAATAGCGACCCGCCTTCAAAGACGTAGCAGCGCCCGGTCCGAATCGCTCTTGAAAGTATCTCGGCGACAGGACCCAGTCTTGCGCGAAGTGTTGCCGGCTGTTTCGGTTTCAAAACCAGCCCAAACCATCGATGTTCAAGAACCTTCTCGAGCAGAAAGGCGTAAGCCTCCTGCTGTAGATGATGTCCGGTATGCCAGCGCTCATCAGCGGATGAGTTCTCATCGAAGAAAGCCATGACATGCTCTGCGCCGCTCTTTTGAAGCTCGGCACGAACCTGAGCTGCGTAGTTTCGCAGCGGGGCAAGTCGATGATCACCCAGGTACCCGGTCACAACGGAATATCCGATTTGCGAACCGTTTCGCGCTTCACGTTCCACGGAGTCGTGTGAAAAACCGAAAAACAGGTCTGTGGCTATCGCCATTTCCGAGGACGAAACGAAATCCAGCGACCGCTGATAAATAGCGGAGACTCCACCCAATTCCTGCAGAGCGTCGGCAACCGCAACATGTTCCCCATCCACGTGGTACCAGGTGACATGAAGTCTAACGTTGGAGCGCTCGAAGAAATCCTTCCAGTACTGGCGGCGATCCTGGTAATTGAGAAGACGCTCCCGCAGCCATCTTTGCTCCTCGCTCGAACCATCGAACTTCAACGCCAGACGCTTGTAAATCCCATGGAGTATGCGGACTTTCGGAACGAAAACGGGAAGCTCCGGGAACTGTTTCGATCGCGGATCGAGCGCAACTCCCTTAATGTTCTGGCGGGATAATTGATCCCATGTATCACGATCGACCGGAACCTGCGGCAACCCCAAAAGCATCAGCAGATCTTTTCCGGCGATCCCGGAATTCTGCCAAAAGAACAGGTCGGAGTGGAACTCCGGTTGATCGACATTCAGGTGGCCATACTGCTGGACCGCGATGACCGGAGTTTCCGGAGGACCCACCCCGGCGCTTCGCGCCACCCCTCCTAACTTAGGAGGGGAGTTCGAGAACATGAAACGGATGCTTGCAATAGCACTCGGACTCAAACAGGAGAGAAGAAGGTTACGAAAACTGAAACTTCTGCCGGCGCTTTCCACAAGGACTTTGTGTCTCTTCGCGTAGCGTTCGATGTTTCGCAGCCACGGACGCCGTTCCAGGAACAACCTTTCCCATGGCTCGGAACCGTCTCTCTTCCGAAGCCAGAAACAAATCTGGATGAGCAGGAGAGCGCGGGTCAACGTGTGCCTGTCCAACAGATTTATCGTCGAGATGTTCTTCGCTAGATAGAACGGGAAGCGGTTCTGGCTGGTCGAGTTCTGGACAAACTGCCGGAAGGCTTCCTCGCTCAGGATTTCATCCTGGAGTTCGGTCAAATCGAAATAAGTCACCCGCAGCCGGATCAGCGTTCCGTGCTTGTCACGAACATCCATAATGCGGAAGTTCACGCGTCCGACGGTTGTGCCCGCGATCCAGCCCATACCGAACGCCAGGCCCAAGGCCCACCAGGAGGCATCAAAAACCTGACACCGCGGGACGGGCCGGCCGCCCAGACGTTCGCGCATGAGCCGGGGAAAGATATGAAAGAGCCAGGCCCGCACTGTCAGATTTTCGATGTACCACATTCCAGGTGTTCGCAATGAGTTTCAGCCGCGGATTACGCGAATTACGCGGATGGGCGCGCTATCACCGTGTATCCCAGTCATGTGAAGATCTTGCGCGCCCATCCGCGTAATTCGCGTAATCCGCGGCTGAAAGTCTTTTGTCGTTCCTGCCATACCTTGCTAGAAGACGCACTTCTTGAAGGCAGCGGCCGTGTGCTCGATCTGGCTATCCGTCAGCCCGGCGCCGGATGGCAAGCTTACGCCGCGTTCGTACAATCGGGTCGAGTGTTCGATGCGAAATGCCTGACAGCTGCGGTACGGAGGCAGGCTATGAATGGGATGCCAGAACGGACGCGCGCCGATCCCCATACCTTGCAGTCGCTCGATAACACGCTTTCTTTCCTCGAGCGAGATGCCCTCACGCAGTAGAACCGTATAAAGCCACCATGTTGGTTCGCAGCCGTCCGGCGTGGGCATGAGAGTGATGCCATCCAGCCCGCCAAGCAGCTTTTCGTATGAGTTCGCAATGAACCGCTTTCTAGCAATGAAGGCATCGATCTGCTCGAGCTGTGCAAGCCCGAGCGCCGCCTGCATATTCGTCAACCGGTAGTTATATCCGACCTCGCTGTGGATGTACTCGAGCTCGCCATCTTTGGCTTGCGTGGAAAGATAGTAAGCGCGCTGGGCAGCCTGACCATTACCTGTAACAATCATGCCGCCGCCACCACTTGTAACGATCTTGTTCGCGTTGAAGCTGAACACGCCTGCATCTCCGAAAGTCCCGGCGTGGCGTCCACGATATCGAACGCCCAGCGCTTCGGAGGCATCTTCAACAACCGCCAGCCGGAATTTATGCGCGAGCGGCAGTATCTCGTCCATCGGACAGGCCAGACCCAGAACGTGGACCGGCAGAAGGGCTCGCACGATACGGCCGCTGCCGCGGTTGTAGCAACTCTCCCCGCGTAATTCGCATTCCTCCGACAAGAATTGCTCCAGTTTGCGCGCGTCAATCTGCCAGCCTTGAGGATCCACATCCATGAGTACGGGATGAGCCTGGCAATAACGGATCGCGTTGACAGGAGCGACGAACGTCAGGTCCGGAACGATAACCTCGTCTCCTTCACGAACGCCGATGACTGTCAACGCAAGGTGCAGAGCCGCCGTTCCGTTAATCGTGGATACCGCGTGGGGAGAATCCACGTACGCGGCCAGTTCATGTTCGAAGCGTGTGACGAACGTGCCGGCCGATGAAATCCAGCCGGACTCGAGACACGCCTTCACATACTTCCACTCGTTACCCGCGAGCGTCGGCTCATGGATGGCGATGAATTCGTCCTTGATGAGGCTATTTTTCAAATCCACGAGAGGTGTTTGCAAATACGGTTTCAGAAATTAGCCGCCAATGACGCGAATGACGCCAACTGGGCGCGTCAAGAATTCTTTAATGCGCCCAGTTGGCGTCATTCGCGTCATTGGCGGCTAATTTCTGAAAATCTTTTGTTATCACGAATGGGCTTGCTGAAAACTGAGCTGTTTCTCGTCGGTTACCTGGTACAGTTTCGCGTACACACCCCTGGTTTGCATTAGTGAGTCGTGATTGCCTGTTTCAGCAATCCGTCCGGAATCGAGTACGAGAATCTGATCTGCCTCGCGCACCGTGCTCAAGCGGTGAGCTATCACGAGAACGATCGTATCTTGTCGAAGCTGGTTGATGGCCCCGTAGACCGCCAGTTCGGTCAGCGCGTCGAGTGAACTCGTGGCTTCATCCAATATCAAAATTTCCGGCTTGCGTACGATGGCTCGCGCGATCGCAATGCGCTGGCATTGTCCTCCGGACAATTCAAGGCCCCTGTCTCCCACGGACGTTTCGTAGCCATCCGGAAGGCCGGCTATGAAACTCTGAAGCTGCGCCAGGTGCGCCGCCCGCCGAATTTCTTCTTCCGAAACCTGATCATTCCAGAGTGCGATGTTTTCGCGCAGCGTTCCGTTAAACAGATAGATGTCCTGCGAAACGTATCCGATTTTTGCCCGCCATTCCCGAAGCTTCAACTGTCTCAGGTCTGTGTTGTTGACGAGAATCTCGCCCGATGTTGGTGTGTGCAGGCGTACAAGCAAATTCGCAATCGTGGTCTTGCCGGATCCCGTCGCACCAACGATGGCGGTAACAGTTCCCATTTTCATCGCAAAATCGAGGTTCGCCACTGCCTCTGAATCACGGCCATCGTAAGAAAAAGTTGTGTTGGCGAATCGAATCTCTTCGATACGAGCCACATCGCACGTTCCCGTTGGCTCGGGTTCCAAATCGGTAAGCACTTCATCGATCGCTTCGATATGGGGCCTCGAATTATTCAGCTCAACAATGCTGGAGTTAATACTCGCGACGGCCGGACTGCACCGGCGAATCGCCGCCAGGAAACCTACGAGTAAGGGAAAGCTCATTCCTATGGAAGGTCTAAAGGCGGCAATGGTTCCCAGAATGATGACGATCAGGCTGGCTGCCACCTCATAGATGAGAGTCGGAAGTTTCCGGAAGAGCGCCACGCGGAGCGTAGGACGAACCTCAGATGCCAGCAGTCCCTGCAACTGCGCACTCAATGCCGGCTCCGACCCATATGCCTTTACCATCTTAAGGCCATCGATTGCATCCACTTCGAGCTTTTGCTGCCGCGACTGGAGTTCATGGACTTTACGGCTATATGTCTGAGTTCGTTCATCCATGAGTTTTCGGAGACTGCGTATACCACCGATTGCCAGCACACCCACCAGCAGCGTCGCCCACCAGGACAGCCAGACCATCAGAGCAAGCAGAATGACACTATTGAAAATGCCGGTGATCAGCATCGCAAAGTAAGTAACACTGAGTGCCAGCGAGTTCGGTGGAACGTTCATGTCGTGCAAGATCGCACCGCGACCTCTATGGGAGACCCCTCCGTTTCTCGCATACATGAATCTTCGGAACAGATTGAACTTAACCTCTCTGCGAAGCCGATGCGCTATTGCGGCCGTGAGTTGCTGATGGATCAACGTGAATCCGCTCTGAGCGACAAAGAGAAAGCTGGCAAAGGCCAGCAAGGCAAGAACCACGACGTCACGTCTTACCGGAAAGTGTCCATAGCGGAGCACAGTGGCGACCGCAGCCAGTACGCGGCTGTTCTGCTCGTTGCCATCCACAACAGTCTCGAGAAGAGGAACCGCCGACGCGATCGTCAACATTTCAAAGAC